>Ga0209759_1000186_pt1 | contig 100413 bp, 97 predicted proteins | sample AraplaCL_Col_mMS_FD_184261 | JGI IMG/M metagenome (GOLD analysis project Ga0209759, IMG submission 184261) | Arabidopsis root microbial communities from the University of North Carolina, USA - plate scrape CL_Col_mMS (SPAdes) (version 2) | ecosystem: Host-associated > Plants > Roots >...
GGCGCGCGATGGTGGGCTCAGACCGGTCGGAAATCGGTCGTCGAGTGCAATGGCATAAGCCCGCCTGACTGCGAGACTGACAAGTCGAGCAGAGACGAAAGTCGGTCATAGTGATCCGGTGGTCCCGTGTGGAAGGGCCATCGCTCAACGGATAAAAGGTACGCCGGGGATAACAGGCTGATGACCCCCAAGAGTCCATATCGACGGGGTTGTTTGGCACCTCGATGTCGGCTCATCGCATCCTGGGGCTGGAGCAGGTCCCAAGGGTTTGGCTGTTCGCCAATTAAAGCGGTACGTGAGCTGGGTTCAGAACGTCGTGAGACAGTTCGGTCCCTATCTGCCGTGGGTGTAGGAATATTGACAGGATCTGTCCCTAGTACGAGAGGACCGGGATGGACATATCTCTGGTGGACCTGTTGTCCTGCCAAGGGCATAGCAGGGTAGCTATATATGGAATGGATAACCGCTGAAGGCATCTAAGCGGGAAACCAACCTGGAAACGAGTGTTCCCTATCAGAGCCGTGGAAGACGACCACGTTGATAGGCCGGGTGTGGAAGTGCGGCAACGCATGAAGCTTACCGGTACTAATAGCTCGATTGGCTTGATCGTTCCCATTGCCAGTGCTCATCTCAGGCTGAATGCGAAGCATTCATGCCTATCTTCCGCTGAATGCGAAGCATTCATGCGGCATGAGTGTCCAAAGACGTGTTCAAATAAATAAAATCCAGCTTCTCAAACTGTCCATGCAAAAGCATGAACAACAGGCCTCCGTATGGGCGGCTGATGTCCCCTTCGAGCGACAAGCGAGAAGGAAAGGCATATCAGCCCAGAAAGAGCAACTTGTTAGTCCATGCGTTCCGCATGGACTAACAAGTTGCGCTTTGCCGACCTGGTGGTTATGGCGGGGTGGCTGCACCCGTTCCCTTTCCGAACACGGCCGTGAAACGCCCCTGCGCCCATGGTACTTCGTCTTAAGACGCGGGAGAGTAGGTCGCTGCCAGGTCTGCTAATCGCAACTTCAGGCTAAATCGATGAAATCGATTTATGCCTCACGCTAAATTGCTCAGCAATTTATGCCTCACAAAATCTTCTCGTCACACTCTGAAATACGGCCAGGCCGTGTTACAATAGGCCGCTATCCAAGCGGCCTTTGTCGCTTCTGGAAGAAAAGCAATTACACCTTACGCACCCGAAATACGGTGCCAGGGAAACAAGCGATAAACCCGAAGGGTTTACGCTGACGCGACAAATCCTTCGGATTTGCGCTGGTGACGCGATAAACCCAAAGGGTTTACGCTGGATAAGACGACAAATCGCTCCGCGATTTGCGTCGATGGCGCGGGGTGGAGCAGCCCGGTAGCTCGTCAGGCTCATAACCTGAAGGCCGCAGGTTCAAATCCTGCCCCCGCAACCAATCCTTCTCTCCCATCTTGCCAAAGCTTGGAACTACCCTATCACTCGCGCCAAGTCTTCAGCTTCAATCGCGATGACACCTCCCCGCCCATCACCTCCACAACCACAACCGTCAGCCCAGCAAACGGTTCAATGCCTCACCCCAACCAAGCCCCCTAAAAACCAACTCACCAAAAATACGAAGCCTCACAACAAAACCGATATCCCCTCAAGCCGTCCATGACAGCCCAAGGGATCATTTTTCCGGATGAAGGACGCAGCATTGCTCTGGCATCGGCGCGAGCACGGCGCTGCTTCCCGCTGCCATCGGCTCTGACAAGGCACCGTTGGCGACGATGGCACCGGCGGACGTTTCGCACTGATATTGATAGGCGCGGCCGAGATAGGTTCGTGTTCCCAGAATTGCCGGCAGACCGTTGCCTTGGCGCCGCACAGAAAGGCCGTCTGCACGGCAGCCGAGGACAAAATCGTCCGGAATAGGGCCGAAATCATCCTGCGATAGTGTGATCCTTGCGCCGCCTCCGGCCTCGGCTGTGACGAAGGCACCTTCCCGCTCAAGCACCCGCAGCGGCAGAAGGTTTTCGAAGCCGACGAAGCGGGCGACGAAGCTGTTGGCGGGCTTGCGGTAGAGGGTCTCGGGCGTATCGAGCTGCATGATGCGGCCGGCATTCATGATGGCGACGCGATCGGAGATCGAGAAGGCTTCTTCCTGATCGTGGGTCACGTAAAGAGATGTCGTGCCGTTGGCGCGCTGCAGCTGGCGGATTTCCACGCGCATGTCGATCCTAAGCTTGGCATCGAGATTGGACAGCGGCTCGTCGAACATCAGAAGCGGCGGCACTATGACGAGGGCGCGGGCCAGTGCGACGCGCTGCTTCTGGCCGCCGGACAGTGCCGACGGAAACCGATCGCCGAGGCCGGAAAGGCCGACACGCTCCAGCATGGTGGCTGCCTTTTGTTGGCGCTCCCGGGTCGCCATCCGGCGCTGCTTGAGGCCGAAAGCGACGTTTTCGAGCACCGTCAGATGAGGAAACAATGCATAGTTCTGAAATACCAGGCCGATATCACGCGCATGAGCGGGCAAAGTCGTCAGGTCACGGTCGCCGAGCTTGATGGTGCCGCTTGTCGGCTGCAGGAAGCCGGCAACAAGCCGCAGCGTCGTCGTCTTGCCGCAGCCGCTGGAGCCGAGCAGAGAAACCAGCTCGCCGGGGGCGACGGAAAGCGAAAGCTCCTGCAGGACGGCCGTCTTGCCATAATGGGCGCTGATGGAATCGATGGAGAGCGATACGGTCACGGGGAGACTACTTTGTCAGGAAGGTGAGGCCCAGGGTGGCTTCGACGATCGCCATAACGGCGACGGTGACGAGCATCAGCAGCACGGAAACCGAGGCGATGGTCGGGTCGAAGAACTGCTCCATATGGGCAAGGATCTGGATCGGAAGGGTGGAGATGCCGGGGCCTGTCAGAAAGACCGAGACGGAGACATCGTTGATCGAGGTGATGAAGGCGAGGATGAAGGCGGCAATGACGCCCGCGCGGATGTTCGGCAGCACCACGGTCAGGAAGGTCTTCAAGGGAGGGCAACCGAGGCTGATCGCGGCCTCCTCGATCGAGAAATCGAAACTTGCAAGGCTGGCGCTGACGACGCGCACCGAATAGGGCAGCACCAGCAGCGCGTGGCCGATCAAGAGGCTCGGGAAGAGCGGTAGCCCGAGCCCGATCGTGATCGACTTCATCAGCGAAAAGCCGAAGACGATTTCCGGGACGAGGATCGGCAGCACGAAGAGCGTCGACAGCCAGCGCGGCAGCTCCACCCTATATCGGCTGATGGCATAGGCGGCCGGGATGCCGATCAACAGCGAAAGCGCGGTTCCGAGAAAGGCAAGCTGCAGGCTGGTAATCGCCGTCGTGCGGAAGGCTTCGATCTGAAAAATGTTCGAGAACCAGTGCAGCGTCAGGCCCTGCGGCGGAAAGGTCAGATAGGTCGTGTCACTGAAGGCGGCGCCGATGATGATGACGAGCGGCGCCAGAAGGAACAGAAAGACAAGAGCCGTGAAGGCGATGAGCGCGGGATGGACCGTTCGTGTCATGTCACACCGCCATCGGGTTCAGCCGTCGCGCGAGACGGCTCATGATCGCGACAATGCCGATCGTCACAACGACCATGATGGCGGCAATCGTCGAGGCGCCGACCCAGTCGAAGGTGACCATGGCGCGCTGATAGAGGAAGGTGCCCATCATCATCTGCTTTTCGCCACCGAGCAGCTGCGGCGTGGCATAGGAGGTGAAGCTGCCGGTGAAAACAAGCACGGCGCCGACGATAAGGCCGGGTGTGGCGAGCGGCAGGATAACCTGGCGGAAGGTCGCGGCCGGCGTGGCCCCCAGCGAGGTCGCCGCCTGAATGAGATCCTGCGGTATGCCCTCGAGCACGCCGACGAGCGTCAGGATCATCAAGGGTACGAAGAGATAGACCATCGCAACGATGACGGAGCCTTCGGTATAGAGCATCGAGAGCGGCTCGCTGATGACGCCGATCGACATGAGGATGGTGTTGAGAATGCCATTCTTGCCGAGAATGATCAGCCAGGCGAAGGAGCGCACGACGACGCCGGTCAGCAGTGGAAATACGGCGGCAATGATCATCACGCTTTTGGCGCGCCCCGGCATCTGCGCGATGACATAGGTGGCGATGAAGCCGATGATCAGCGAAATCGCCGTCGTTACCAGCGACACCTCGATCGTCCGGAAGAGCACCGTGCGGCGGAAGCCGCTGGAGAAGAAGGCGACATAGGGGGAAAACACCCCCTTGGGTTCGCCGAAGGTCGCCGCGATCGTAATGATCACGGGAATGAGCAGGAAGAGCGTTACGGCGAGGATCGCTGGCGTCGCCAAACCCCATTTCATCAATTGCTTCATCAACCGAATTCCGTGAGAACGCCGCAGAAATGTGCGGCATGCCCTGTTACATGCCGAAGATTTCGTTCCAGCGGTCGACCCAGTCCGACTGCGCCTCGATCAGCTTCTGATAATCGATGCGGCTGAGCTTGGCGATCATCTCGGCGCCGTAGGTCCAGAGTTTGGCTTTTTCCGGCGGCAGCACGACCTTCGTAGAGACGGGCGCGTCGACGCCCTGCTCGGCTTCCGCCTGCTGCACATCTTTCGATAGGACGAAATTGATGAACTGGTGCGCAAGCTCGACGTTTTCGGAGCCCTTGGGGATATTGACCGTATTGAGGACGGCGATATCGCCTTCCTTCAGATCGGCCCAGGCCATTGTCGGCACGGCTGACCGCAGGGATGTCAGAACGAAATCCTGCGTGATCGCCACCTTGGCCTCGCCTGTCGAGATCAGGTTCACCAATTCGGAGCCGGTATTGTAGTTCTTGACGACATTCGGTTTCAGCGCCTCTATGGCTTCGAAGGCCTTGTCTGCGTCCTCGTAAGGATCGACGCCGGCATGCTTGCCGGCTTCGAGGACCGTCAGCGGCCCGCCAGTCGTGGTAATGCCCGGCAGCGAAATCGCTCCCTTCAGGTCGGCGCGCCAGAGATCATTCCAGGAGGTGATCGGCGGATTTACCTTCGCCGTATCGTAGACGATTCCAATACGGCCGATCGTATAGGCGGGGCCGTAATTGCCCTGCGGTGCCCTCGCGATGTCGTAGAGATCGGCGAGATTCGGGATCTTGCTGCGGTCTACTTCCTGGAAGAGGCCCTGCTGGATGCCGAGCTGCGAATAGCTGTCGGTGAGATAGATGACGTCGACGCCCTTGCCGCCGCGCAGCTTCAGCTTGTTGAGACGGTCGGCATTGTTGCCGGTCTCGAAGACGACATCGCAGCCGCAGATCTTCTTGAAGGGCTCGATGATGTTGGCCTGCATCTTCTCGCCATTATATCCCCACCAGGAAACGGTCAGCGTCTTTGCCTGGGCGAAAGCCGGCATCGCGGTTGCTGCGGCAAGGAGGGTAAATCCCGCTGCGCGGGCAAGGGTGAGGCCTTTCATTCTCGAAATCCTTTTGGTCAATGAAATCGGGCATATGTTTCAAGCTTCGAGGATACTATTTTTCGAGCACCCGCTTTACAAGCCCAACAAATGGGCAGGGTGGCAAGTTTTTGCATTTCATAGGATGAAATATCCTGCGTCGCCGCGCGCCGAATGCAGGTTTATGGAAGTAGCTGAGATCACCAGACTTCCTTGACTTGATCGGCCAGCTTTACAGGCTCGTTCGTCATCTCTACCCTCCGCTGATCGGTTTTACTGACAGGCATACTTTTCATGACATCCCCGAAAACGACCCTTCCTGACGATCTGCTGGTCAATGCGGCGGATGAAGTGCTGATCCGTCAGGATTTGACGTTGACCGCTCTCGGCCGCCGTTCGGCGGATCGCTTGCTGCGTGTCGGCAAGCTTCTGGATGTGCATAGCCGCACCTGGCTGGACGATCAGGAAATAGTCATCAAGGGCCGGCGGATCGCCTATGTCGGCCCGGTCGGCAGCTATCGGGGCGAGGTGAGCGAGCGGGTGCACGAACCGCATCTTTCGGCGGTTCCCGGCTTCGGCGAAGCGCATAAGCATATCGAGAGTTCGCATCTGACGCCGGAGTGGGAAGCGGCTCTCGTCATACCGCACGGCGTAACCTGGACCTGCGAGGCAAGTCACGAGTTTTCCAATGTGAATGGCGCCCGCAATCTCGAATTCTGGCTGGAAGCGCGCCGCCGCGGCTCGCCGATGAAGATTTTCCCCTTGCCGGGATCGGCTGTGCCACCAACCGCTTACGAATGGGGCGGCGGTCACTTCGGCTATGAGGAGCAGAAGTCTTTCCTCAAAGAGAGCTTAATGGTTGCCGGTCTCGACGAGGTCATGGATTGGCCGTCTGTCAGCAATCCGGAGAATCCGGCTTACGATCGGCTTTGGGGCATGATCCGCGCCACGTTCGAGCAGCGCGGTGTCGTCGAGGGGCATGGTGCAGGCTTGCGCGACCTGGCTTCCATCAATGCCTTTGCTGGCGCGGGTCTCGCTTCCGATCATGAGGGCTGGTTTCTCGACGAAATCTGGGAAAAGCTGACGCATGGCCTGTTCATCGAGCTGCGCCCGCATTCCTTGCCTGAGGTCATTCGCGGGTTGATCGAGAAGGGCCTGTCCGACTGGTCGCAGATCGCCTTCGTCACCGACGATCGCAGCGCTACCGATACGCTGAAGATCGGCGCAACGGACTATAATGTCCGCCTTGCGATCGAGAACGGGCTGCCGCCCGAAATCGCCATTCAATGCGTGACGATCAATCCTGCGCGCCATATGCGGCTCACACCCTGGGTCGGCTCGATTGCGCCCGGCCGTTTTGCCGATATCGTGCTTCTGGACGAGGTGAAGACACTGTCGATCGCCAAGGTCTGGGCAGATGGTAGGCCGGCTTCAGAAGGTAAGACGTTCGTCGGTGTTCGGCCTGCGATTGACTGGCCGGATTGGGCGACAAAGACGGTCCGGATCGATAGAACAGTTACGGCCGAGGATTTTCGCATTGCGGCCCCGTCGCAAGCTAATACCGCAAAGGCAGCGCTGCTGCGACCGTTCCACTGGGCCGATGATTTCATCACCATGGATCTGCCCATCAGCGACGGTGCGGTCCAGCGCGACCCGGATCGCAACGTCACCAAATTTGCGATCGTCGACCGCTTTTCCGGGCAAGCCAAGGTCGCGCGCATGTTCTGGCTCGGCACCGGACCGCGCACGCCGGATACCGCGCTTGGCGCCACCCTCGGACATGACAAGCACAATATCTGGGTCGTCGGCTCCTCCGATGAAGCCATGGCAATGGTCGCCAACACACTGAGGGAGCAGCAGGGCGGCTGGGTGCTCGTCTCGGGCGGAAAGGCCGTCGCACGCGTCCATTACGAAGTCGGCGGCCTGATGACGGCGCGCTCGGCGGAGGAGCTGGATGCGGAGATGCAGACGCTGTATAAGGCCGGGGCCGAGATCGACTGGATGTATGAGCCGACCTTCTCCCCGCGCTGGTGGCCGGGTTTTCCCGAGCGTCTCTCCTTTGCGACGCTCACCTGCGCGCCCTGGCGCTGGGTTCTGGTCGCCCCCTCGGAAAGGGCGCCGGAGGGCTTCGTCAATGTCGCGACGGGTGAAACGCATCCGGTCGTCTGGTAGGGATATCTATTTCATTTATTTTGGATATCCGCGCGTCTACACGGTCCGAGGCGATGGAACGGCCTTATGAGCTGAATACGGGATCGGCCTTGACGGCCGAAGTCAGCTCCTTAATTATCCGTTTGGTTACTTATGTCCTGCCGCAAATATCCGGCGGTGGCGGCGCCTGTCCGTCCCAGCGTGGTGCGGTCGGCGCCAGGCAACCGGGCGGAGGAGGTTGTGGTGATTTCAATCGATAGCGATGGGCCGCGGATAATGTCGGCATTTTCCACACTGGGCTGTGCCGATCTAGAATTGGAGGAAGCCCTCGGACTGGCGGCGCGACATGGTATCGATGCCATCGAAATTCGCGCTCTTGGCGGCACTCTCGATCTCGCCGCCTATTTCACCGAAAGGTTCGGCTCTCCGGATCGACTTGCCAGGGCGCTGGAAGCCTCTCCCGTGCGCGTCTGCGCCTTCGATACTTCGTTGCGTCTTGTCGGTGCGACATCCGAAGCAAAAGAGCAATTCCTGCGTTACCTCCCCTGGGCCGAGGCCGCAGGCGTCGGATCGCTTCGGGTTTTCGACGGCGGCACGACCGGCGACACTGAAGAAATGGCCGAAGCGGTATCGACATTGCAATGGTGGAACGAGACCGCCAAGCGCGAGGGTTTCCGGGCCGATATGATCGTCGAGACCCATGATTTTCTTGCGCTGCCCGATACCATCGCCCGCTTTCTCGAAATGGCACCCGATTGCGCGCTTCTATGGGATACGCATCATACGTGGCGAAAGGGCGGACAGGACCCGGCCGAGACCTGGAAACAGGTTCGCGGCAACACGCGGCATCTTCATGTGAAGGACAGCATTTCCAAACCCGGGCCAAGGCTGCCTTACAGCTATGTGCCGCCGGGCGAGGGGGAATTTCCCATGGCCGCGCTGCGCTCGGTGCTTGCCGCAGATGGCTATGCCGGCATCATGAGCCTGGAATGGGAACGGCTGTGGCATACGGAATTGCCGCCATTGGACCTGGCGCTCGAGGCTGCGCGTCGTAGCGGATTGTGGCCTTGATCATCGCGCTGTGGACAATCGTCGGCGCTCATTAATATCTAAGTTTAATTATATATAATAAAATCGTGTGGCAATTGACTTTTGCCGCGCTTCGTTAATTAGTGTATTAGCAACTATTAAACAATAAGCTCGCTGGCGTATGAGTACCAGGTTGGCTAAGGGTTTCGGTGCAATATTTCCAGCTTGATGAAGGGGAACCTCGGTGACATGGGGTTTAAGGGTGCCCGGACTATGGAAGAGACGGAATCTAAACTTTAGAAATCCGGTTCTTCGGAGCCGCATGCGCTGTTTCCAGCCGTCGTTCTCCACCTTCGGACACCTCTCCATCGCCGAGCCCCTGACGAAGGGAAGTTCGATGAGCGGTAATGCGAGCCGCGGAGAAGACGGGTATGGAGCCCTGATTTTAAAAGCGATCGCCGAAGGCGGCTTAGGCTTTGCGGCGCAGTGGGTCCATGACGCCGAAAATACCGAGGAGGCATTTTATGCGGAAAGCCTGGCGCGCGTGACGGATTCGAGCGGCACCGTGCACGCCGCTGGCACTTTCGTATCGCTTCTCGAGCGGCAGGATCGCTGGTTCGATGTGGATCTGCGCATTCTTGATATGGTGCTCTCTGCCTTGGCGGAGGACGGGCGGCTGGTTCTCGGATTCAATCTGTCTGCCGCCAGCCTGTCGCGTCCCGAGCGGTTTGCCGATGTTTTCAGCCGCATCAGTCGTCAGCCCGAGCTTGCATCGAGGCTCATCATCGAGATCACGGAAAGCTACCCGATCGCCGGTGCATCGATCGAACGCGTGAAGATGATCCGTGCCCTCGGCTGCCGTATCGCAATCGACGATTTCGGATCCGGCTTTGCCACGCCGGTGTCGCTGCTGCAGATCGTTGCCGATATCGTCAAGATCGATGCTGCCTTCACCCGCGACAACAGGCGCGGCCGCGATGGAAGCGACAGCCTCTCTCATCTCGTGGGCTTTGCGTCCTGCTTTGCTCCCTTCGTCGTCGTGGAAGGGATTGAAACGAACTCCCAGCTCGATGTCGCAAGAGAGTCTGGCGCAACGCATGTGCAGGGGTTTCTGCTGTCGAAGCCGGTTTCGTTGGCGCAGCTTCGGCGCCGCAAGGGCAAGGCCATTCTGCGGGGGGTGGGATGACTACTCCTGCCGTTAGCGTGACGGACACGATCGCAACTTCGATACTCAACCTTCGCCGAACACGGTTTGGACCCTCGGTCCTGCAGGTGTCGCCGTGATGGAGCAGCCTGGTTTCACATCATCGTATCGCATCGCAGCCGCACGAGCCGCAGACGCGCTCAAGACGAAAACCTTGCTGCACGCGCTGGTGAGCCGGCTTCGCACGGCCTTCTCCGGCAGTCCTGGAGCATTGACCGTCACCTATGCAGGCGGGGCCGCGCCGCACGTTCTTATTCGTGATTACGCCGCGGTCGCCGTTGGCCGCGTGATGATAGACGACGAGACCGGGCTCTATGTTTTTTGCGAATTTGGTGATCATGCCGCCGATGCCATCATCGTGACGGCAAGCGAGAATCGCCTGACCGAAGAGATCGCCCTCCATCTTTGCGATGGCTGTTCGAGGCAGCGGTCGGTCGATACGGAGGTGGGCAGCCTTGTCGGCCAGACCATGGAGGATGTCGAACGCAAGCTCATTCTCCAGACGCCTCATCATTGTGATAGAGATTCCACGCATGCAGCATTCATGCTCGGCATGCCGCTCGTTACCCTCTGCAACAAGCTGGCGGTCTATGTTGCGGACCCCGTCGGCGATCCGCCGCAGGCGGCGGAGACAGGGCAGCGGGCGGTTGGCTGCCGATTATGACTGCCGCCCCGCCCTGCGCGAACGCTATCTGCCCCGGGTATCCGAGCCGGGGATCGAGCGCTGGGAATACGGTGCGACTTGAAACGGTGGAGCATCCGCTTGCGGATGTTGCACATGATGCAATTCGGGCGTGGCGGCGCACGAGGAACCAAATGATGTCCGGGAAAAAATCATGGATTCTTTCAGCGAGAGAAAAGACCCAGCCCTGCCGAAGACGTATTTCTTCGACGGTTGCGTGAAAATCGTTTCGGCCTATGTCAGCCACAATGCGGTCCCGCTACACAGCCTTCCGCGGCTGATAAAGGATGTCCACGAGGCTTTGCAGGCCTTGGATGGATCCGCTCCCACCGTCGATCGCAGCAATCTGGTGCCGGCGGTCGATTTGAAGAAATCGGTGACGAGCGATTACATCGTCTGTCTCGAAGACGGCAAACGCTTCAAGACCTTGAAGCGTCATTTGCGCGTGCATTACGGCATGACGCCCGAGGAGTACCGGCAGAAATGGGGGCTGGCTTCCAATTATCCGATGGTTGCGCAGAATTATGCCAACCGGCGGTCTGAACTGGCCAAGATTTCCGGCCTCGGTGCCAATGGCAACAGGAAGGAAAGCGTCCGCTAGCGCAATTCCAGGAAAAGTGCGCAAGCGGTTTTCCTGGAATTGCGTAAAGAGCTACGGAAACATCAAAGAATAACGGCGCCCGTTGCAGGGCGCCGTTATTTTTTGGCCTCTTGTGAGGCCGGTATCGGGCGTCGGATGACGCCTCCGTCAGAACACCTGACGCAGCACGATGAACAGCCCGAAGGCCAGCGCGATCGAGGCCGGCAGCGTCAGGATCCACGCCATCAGCATATTGCGCACGGTCGACCACTGCAGACCCGAACCGTTCGCCGCCATGGTGCCGGCGACGCCGGAAGACAGCACGTGCGTGGTCGAGACCGGCAGGCCGAGATGGTCCGCAGCACCGATCGTCAACATCGCGACCACTTCGGCGGCGGCACCCTGGCCATAGGTCAGATGCGTCTTGCCGATCTTCTCGCCGACGGTCACGACGATGCGCTTCCAGCCGACCATGGTGCCGAGGCCGAGTGCCAATGCGACGGCGACCTTCACCCAGAGCGGGATGAACTTGGTCGCGTGGTCGACGGCGGCGTGATAGCTGGTCACGGCCTTCAGATCGTCGGCGCTCATCGGCAGCAGCTTCTGCTTGTCGATCAGCTTCAGCGATTCACCGATCAGGTAGATATCGTTACGAACGTTGCCGACGAGCCCGTTTGGCAGCTTCTCGACGCTGGGATAGGCGGCAATCTCGGCGCTTGTGGCATGGATATAGGCTTGGAGAGCCGGTGTCGTCGCGTCCGTCCAGGTCTTGGTCTTTACGGCATTGCTGACAGCGGCCTTCGGATCGGCCGGCGCGGCAACACCCGGCTTCACATATTTGCCGAGCGCAGTCTCGACTTGCGTAGAGGCAGCTTTGTAGGCGTCGAGATAGTTGACGTCGGGCGTCTTGTTCAGGGCGAAGGCGGTCGGCACGAGACCGATGAGGATGAGCATGATCAGACCCATGCCCTTTTGCCCGTCATTCGACCCGTGGGCGAAGCTGACACCGGTGCAGGTGAAGATCAGCAGGCCGCGGATCCAGGCCGGCGGCGGCGCATTGCCCTTCGGCGCTTCATAGAGCTCCTTGTTGCGGATCAGCACCTTGGCGACCAGCAGCAGGATCGCCGCCATGGCGAAACCGATGATAGGCGACAGGAGCAGCGACATGCCGACGTTGCTTGCCTGCGACCAGTCGACGCCGCTGGTGGCGGAGCCGGCAGGCGCCAGGAACTGATTGGCGAGACCGACGCCGATGATGGAGCCGACGAGCGTGTGCGAGCTCGATGCCGGCAGGCCGAGATACCAGGTGCCGAGGTTCCAGATGATGGCGGCGGTCAAGAGGGCGAACACCATCGCAAGACCGGAGCCGGAGCCGACCTGCAGGATCAGCTCCACCGGCAGCAGCGCCAGGATGCCGAAGGCGACGGCACCGGACGAGGTCAGGACGCCGAGGAAGTTGAAGAAGCCCGACCAGATGACCGCGAATTCAGCAGGCAGCGAGCGGGTGTAGATGACGGTGGCAACGGCATTGGCCGTGTCATGGAAGCCGTTGACGAATTCGAATCCGAGCGCGATCAGCAGCGCAAGGCCGAGCAGGATCCACGGAACAGCGGCGGCCTCGGCAAGATCGCTGCCGAGGGCATAGCCGACATAGACGAGACCGGCCAGCACGACGACGCCGAAGATCGGCAGAAACCATTTTGCCGAGCTGCTTGCGCCGTGAATTGGATGGCTGGCATTGCCACCCTCCGAAGTACTTGAGGCGAGGTCGACCATCCCAAACTCCTTTATGGCAATTGATATTGCTGGTGTAAGCCTCCTTCATGAAACTCTCGTGACGCGCGAGTAAGTTGCGAATGCCCGCAAATGTTGACAGCGACAAGCTTTTTCCGCGTGACTATCAGCTTGAGCCTATCGCAATTTTGCCGCCAAAAGGCCTTTTTCGGTTCAGCCGGCGTTCATCGCCTCGGGGGTTAAATCCCGCATGTAAGGAACCTGGATAAAGGGCCATCAAAATGAGATCGTCCGTGATTGCTATCGCTGCCTTGTTCGGCAGCCTGGTTGTATCTTCGGCAGAGGCAATGCCTGTCCCGGCCGTTGGGACAACGGCCTCAGTGCCGATCGTGAAAATTGACTATGCATGCGGTCGCGGCTGGCACCTGACGCGTTGGGGCGAATGCCGTCCGAATCGCTGGGGTCCGCCGCCGCGGCGTTGGGGTTATTACAGGCCGCCACCGCCGCCGCCATGGGGCTGGCATGGCCATCGCCATCACCGTGGTGGCTGGGGTGATGACCGCTGGCGCGATCGCCCGCGCTATTGGTAAGATCCGAAACACCGCCGCACTGCGCGACGGTGTTTTGCTTGCTGCATGGTTCAGCGTGTTGCAGCGACCTTTGCGCGTCACATGCGACGCGCGGCGCTGGAGCGATGGCTTTCGGGGCGCGATGCACGTGCCGCAAGCCATAATTCCGCGAGAACGACCAGCGCGCTTTTTCGCTCTTCATCGCCCGCCTTGCACGCAGGATGCAGGCGGCGTGTCACATCAGGCCCGGCGCGCGGTCACGTTGCCGGAGTGCACCAGCGTCAACTGCCGTTCCGCCCAGGCGCCGAAAGCCAACCCCAGCGCAGCCCAGAGAATGGCATGCATACCGAGCGAGGCAATGCGGAAGCGCCAGAGCACGACGGCCGAGAACTGTTCCGGCACTTCGTCGATCGGCGGAAGCAGATATTGGATCAGCGCAATGAAGGCGATATAGCCGATGCCGGCAATGATCGCGCCGTTCCAGGAGCCATATCGTGCCGTCAGCCGGCGGCCGAAGCCGATGGCAATGATCATGCCGGCGGTGGAAGCGACGATCATGATGAAGAATAGCTCGGTTCTCGCGCCGATCGTCTCTGGATTGCCGACGGCCGGCGGATTTGCAGGATACTTGATGTCGGGCACGAGCGAGATCGTCACGAAGGCAGCGATGGCAAGCAGAGCAGCGGTGCCGCGCGCACCGAAAGAACTGATGCGTCCGTAGACCAGGGAAAAGACCAGCGCGAACAATCCGCCTATTGCCGTCGAAAAGATCACGCTGCCGATGAAAAGGCCGAGGCCCGCCCGGGTGGCGCGGCTGACGATTTCCGGCTCCGGCGCTTCGCCGGCCGCCTGCGCTGCCCTTTCCCCAAAGCCGATGGCCCAATCGACCAGCGGTTCGCCGAAGATGCGGGCGAAAGCAAAAACGAGAATACCGGCAAGAGCCCCGACGATCATGCCGCGGAGCAAAAGACGTCCAACCATGTGCTTGACCCCTTAGTGGCAGGGGAAGCCGAGAAGGTGACGGGCATCATGCACGAATTCGTGCACATAGCTGCCTGATATCAGTGAGGTTGCGCCTTCCTCGGCGCCGATGAAATAGATCGCGATCAGCATCAGCAGGCCTGCGAAAATGGCCCAGGGCAGGATTTGGCCGAGCGGAATCGGCTGCGGAACTGCGGATGGAGCGAAAGTGGTGTCGGACATTGTATTTCCCTCTTCAAGAAAAGCGCGTTCCATTTGCGGAAGGGTTCTTGCGGGAAGGGTCTGGCTCTCGAGGGCGAAGTTTCCGTCATCGATTACAGTGGCGCGACCGCGCCGGGATTCCACCGGCTTCCACACCCGCAAGTGCAAGTTTATAATTGTTTGCAAATATAATTGTCAATCAAGCGCCAAAGCGATGCGAAATCGCGACAAGAGCGCGGTAGGGGATGGAGTTGGAACAGTCTCATGAAAACGCGTCTGAGCTGGATTTGCCATGGGGCGACGCAGGCCAATCGAAAGGGCTGCTTCCCGGACGAAGAGCCTCTGGAAGCCAAGGCGGAGCAGCAGGCTCAGGCGCTGTCGTTCGAGCCCGGGTCGATCGATCATGCATGGAGCAGTCCGGCCTTGCGCGCGCGCCAGACAGCCGCAGCCCTCGGTCTCGATGCCATTCCGGATATTGCCTTGCGCGAATGCGACTATGGCGGCTGGCGAGGGCAATCGCTTGCCGAACTGCATGAGAGGGATGCGGCGTCTCTGTCCCTATGGATGACGGATACGTCGGTGGCGCCGCATGGCGGCGAAACCCTGACGGCGGTCGTGAAGCGCGTCGGCGAGTGGATGGGAAACCATATCGAGGATGCCGGCCACGTCGCCGTCATCACCCATGCGAGCGTCATTCGCGCCGCCGTTCTGCAGGCCCTGCATGCGCCGGCCGCAGCATTCTGGTCGATCGACGTCGAGCCGCTTGGAATCGTCGAGATGACCAGCGACGGCCGACGCTGGCAGCTTCGCTTCCCAGCGAAGCCGGCATAGGACCGTTCCCGCAAAAGCGGCAAGCGGAAATGCCTTGGTGATCAGCGGATCGCCTTCGCCCGCCGTCGTTCGAAATAGACGAGGTAGACGGCCAGGCCGAGCGTCATCGCGGCCAATCCATACCAGGTGATGGCGTAGACGAGATGGCTGTTGTGGAAGGTAATCTGCGTCAGCCCGCCCACAGGCAGGCCGCCGGGGTTCTTCGTATCGTCGGCATCGATGAAATAGGGAGCGACATTCTGCAGGCCGCGAGCCGCAGCAATGGCCGCTACGTCGCGCGAATACCAGCGCTCTTCTGCCGGCACATTGGAGCGCAGCAGCGTGCCCTTGGGCTCGCTGATCCGCAACAGGCCGGTGACGGTGGTATCCGTGCCGGTCCGGCTCTCGGGCCGCGTCGCCGGATTGCGCATTTCGGTAGGCACAAAGCCACGGTTGATGATAACGATCGTGCCGTCCGCGAGCTTCAGCGGTGTCAGCACCCAATAGCCCGCGCCGAGTGCGGTCGAGGCATAGATCTGCGTTTCCTTGTCGTTGAGGAAGGTCCCGCTCACCTGTACATGCTTGTATTCGGAGTTTTCGGCGTTGATATCGGCCCATTGCGACCGGTCGGGTGCAGCAACCGCGGGTGCATGCACGCGCGCATCGACCCTGGCGATGAGATCGAGCTTCCAATGCAGCCGTTGCACCTGCCATGTACCGAGCCCGATCAGGAGAGCGGTGAGCAGCAGAAGCAGGAACACCCAGATCGCAAGAGCAAACGTCGAACGCGGCTTGCCTGGGGATGTATTCGAGGAAGTGTCGGTCATGGCGCTGGTCTCCGGGGACGCGCTGCCGCATGATTTCGGGAGATCTTAGTTTCTCTTCGCTGAAGATCACGCGTAGTCTTGAAAAATCGCCTGCGACTTAGAGCAATTCCAGGGAAAGTGCGCGGCGGTTTCCCGTCCGGAATTGCGTAAAGACAAAAGGATAGAGCGTTTTCGCGATTCGAAGAAAGGCGGATATTCTGGAGCGATCTCAAGGATGCGCCGCGCAGCATCCGGCTGATATTTTGGGCCGGAAAGAGGGCGGGCCTGAAGGCCCGCCGCTCGGTCTTACGGCATGTTGCGCATCATCTCGGGCGACATGGGCATCATGTTCGCGTTGAGGTGATGCATGACCCAGAGCGAACCCGACAGCGCGATGATGACGATCACGATCGTGAAGATCAGCGCCATCATGTTCCAGCCGCCTTCCGAGCGGGTGTTCATGTGCAGGAAGTAGATCATGTGCACGACGATCTGGATCGCGCCGAGGATCATGACGATCGCTCCGGTGATGGCCGGATCGGCGAAGACCTTGCCCATGACCAGCCAGAAGGGGATGGCGGTCAGGATGACGGAGAGGATGAACCCCGTCATGTAGCTCTTGAAAGTGCCGTGGGACGCCTCGTGACCGCCATGGTGGTCATGGCCGTGGGCGTCGCCGGAATGATGAGAATGGTCTACGTTCGAGCTCATCCGAGAACTCCCATGAGATAGACGAGGGAAAACACGCCGATCCAGACGACGTCGAGGAAGTGCCAGAACATCGAAAGGCACATCAGGCGGCGCTTGTTCTCCGCGATCAGGCCATACCGGCCGACCTGCACCATCAGCGTGATCAGCCAGACGATACCGGTGGTGACGTGCAGACCGTGCGTGCCGACCAGCGTGAAGAAGGCCGAGAGGAAGGCGCTGCGCTGCGGGCCGGCGCCGTCGAGGATCAGGTGGTAGAACTCGTAAAGTTCGAAGAAGATGAAGAGGGCGCCGAAGATGCCGGTGATCGTCAGCCAGATCAGCGTGCCCGACTTATTGTTCTTCTCCATCGCCAGCATGGCGAAGCCGTAGGTGATGGAGGAGAGGAGCAGCATCGCCGTGTTGACGGCGACGAGCGGCAGCTCGAAGAGGTCGGCCGGAGACGGACCGGCCGCATAGCTGTGGCCGAGTACGGCGAAGGTGGCGAAGAGGACTGCGAAGATCAGGCAGTCGCTCATGATGTAGATCCAGAAGCCCAGCATGGTGCTGCCTTCCGGATGGTGCTCTTCCGTCATGTAGAAGGCGGGCGTTCCGCCATCCTTGGGAGCGTGTGCGGTTTGGGTGGTCATAAGTCTTACACCTGTCCTGCGAGCTGCTTCGTACGCTCGTTCTCGGTCTTGACGACCTCGTCGGCGGGGATGTGGTAGTCGCGCTTGTAGTTGAAGGTATGGCCGATTGTGACGGCGATCATCGCGACGAAGGTGATGGCGGCAAGCCACCACATGTACCAGATCATGCCGAATGCGAAGCCGATGGAGAGAACGCCGAGGATGATGCCGGTGCCGGTATTCTTCGGCATGTGGATCGGGATGAAGCCTTCGGTCGGCCTGACGTAGCCGCGGTTCTTCATGTCCCACCAGGCGTCGTGATCGTAGACGATCGGCGTGAAGGCGAAGTTGTAGGCCGGCGGCGGCGAAGAGGTGGACCATTCCAGCGTGCGGCCGCCCCAGGGGTCGCCCGTGTGATCGCGAAGCTCTTCGCGCTTCATGAAGCTGACGGCGAGCTGGATGAGGAAGCAGGCGATGCCGATGGCGATGAGGCCGGCGCCGAAGGCTGCGATGATGAACCAGATCTGCAGCGACGGATCGTCGAACTGGCTGACGCGGCGGGTGACGCCCATCAGGCCGAGGATGTAGAGCGGCATGAAGGCGAACCAGAAGCCGATCTGCCAGAACCAGAAGCTCATCTTGCCCCAGAAGGGATCGAGCTTGAAGCCGAAGGCCTTCGGGAACCAGTAGTTGACGCCTGCGAACATGCCGAAGAGCACGCCGCCGATGATCACGTTATGGAAGTGGGCGATCAGGAACAGCGAGTTGTGCAGCACGAAGTCGGCCGGCGGAACAGCCAGCATGACCCCGGTCATGCCGCCGATGGTGAAGGTCACCATGAAGCCGACGGTCCACAGCATCGGCGGCTCGTAGCGGATGCGGCCGTGATACATCGTGAACAGCCAGTTGAAGAGCTTCGCACCCGTCGGGATCGAGATGATCATCGTCGTGATGCCGAAGAAGGAATTGACGCTGGCGCCCGAGCCCATGGTGAAGAAATGGTGCAGCCAGACGAGGTAGGAGAGGATCATGATCACGCAGGTGGCGTAGACCATCGAGGCGTAGCCGAAGAGGCGCTTGCCGCAGAAGGTGGCGACGACTTCCGAGAAGACGCCGAAGGCCGGCAGGATCAGGATGTAGACTTCCGGGTGGCCCCAGATCCAGATGAGGTTGACATACATCATCGGATTGCCGCCGAGGTCATTCGTGAAGAAGTTCGTGCCGGCATAGCGGTCGAGCGTCAGCAGGGCGAGCGTGGCGGTCAGGATCGGGAAGGATGCAACGATCAGGATGTTGGTGCAGAGCGAGGTCCAGGTGAAGACCGGCATCTTCATGAAGGTCATGCCCGGCGCGCGCATCTTGACGATGGTGGCGATCAGGTTGATGCCCGAAAGCGTCGTTCCGATACCCGCGACCTGCAGGCCCCAGATATAATAATCGACGCCGACATCGGGACTGTAGGCGATGCCGGAAAGCGGCGGATAGGCCAGCCAGCCGGTCTTGGCGAATTCGCCGATGAAGAGCGAGATCATGATGACGATCGCGCCTGCCGTCGTCATCCAGAAGGAGAAGTTGTTGAGGAACGGGAAGGACACGTCGCGCGCGCCGATCTGCAGCGGCACGACGAGGTTCATCAGGCCGGTGACGAAGGGCATCGCCACGAAGAAGATCATGATGACGCCGTGGGCGGTGAAGATCTGGTCGTAGTGATGCGGCGGCAGATAACCTTCGGAACCGTTGAAGGCGATGGCCTGCTGCAGGCGCATCAGCAGCGCATCGGAAAAGCCGCGCAGCAGCATGATCAGCGCCAGCACGACGTACATGATGCCGATCTTCTTGTGATCGATGCTGGTGAACCATTCCTTCCAGAGATAACCCCAGAGGCGGAAATAGGTCAGCAGGCCAAGAAGGGCGATACCGCCGACGGCGACGCCGATGAAGGTCACGACGAGGATCGGTTCGTGATATGGAATGGAATCGAGCGTCAGCCGACCGAAGATGAATTTATAGAGGTCCGGGTTGGAAAACATGGATTGCCTCTGTCCCTTATGAATGTCTTGTTATTGAGCGCACCGGATCAATGACCCTGATGCTGCGCCGAACCGGTCGGCGAATCGGAAGAAGAGCCGTTGCCCATGTCCATGCCCGGCATGGAGTTGTCTCCATGCTGCATGGTATGGGTAGCATTCCCTTCAGCCTTGACGGGCGTGACCTCGGCCGAGGCGCCTTCGCGGTTGTCGTAGATCAGGCGCTCGCGGTTTTCGTGGCTTTCCTTGCCGGCGCCGCCCTTGGCGTCGATATGCATCATCTCGCTCATGCACATCTTGCTCGGATCGGCGCACATGTTGAGGATGGCGTTGTAGAGCCCGTCGTCGACGGCGTTGAAATAGCGCACCGGCTCGCGTTCGCTCGGCTTGGCGAGCGCCATGTATTCCTGGCGGCCGAGAGCCGTGCCCTGGCTCTTTGCCTTCTGGACCCATTGGTCGAAACCGGCCTGATCCAAACCGTGGAACTTGAAGCGCATGTTCGAGAAGCCGGCGCCGCTATAGTTGGCCGACAGGCCCTGGAATTCGCCGGGATGGTTGATGACGGCGTGCAGTTTGGTCTCCATGCCCGGCATGGCGTAGATCTGGCCTGCCAGCGCCGGGATGAAGAAGGAGTTCATCACCGAGGAGGCCGTGATCTTGAAGTTGATCGGGCGGTCGACGGGAGCTGCCATTTCATTGACGGTGGCGATGCCGTATTCCGGATAGAAGAACAGCCATTTCCAGTCGAGCGCGACCACTTCGACCGTCAACGGCTTCACGTCGGCACTGAGCGGCTTGTCGGCGGCGATGCGGTCGAGCGGCCGATAGGGGTCGAGCTGATGGGTGCTGATCCAGGTCACCGCACCGAGCGCGATGATGATGGCAAGCGGAGCGGACCAGATGACCAGCTCCAGACGTGTCGAATGATGCCAATCCGGCTCGTAGGCCGCTTGCGTGTTCGACTGACGGTATTTCCAGGCGAAGAACAGCGTCAGCAAGATCACCGGGATGATGATGATCAGCATCAGCACCACCGAGACGATGATGAGGTCTCGCTGCTGCATGGCGATATCGCCGGAGGGGGCCATCACCACCAGATTGCAGCCTGATAGCAGCAAAAACAAAGGGATGATGGATAAACGGCTGAAAATCTTCAATAGTCTTGGCACGTCTTAAAGCTCTTCTTGTTTCGACCCTACCGCGACTAAAGGACGGCGGTCATGAACGATATGAGGTGTTTCGTCGCACCGCAGCAAGCTTGAGTGCATTGCGGTATGAAATGCCGTCCCACCTATCGGGAAAACCCTCGAAAATCTAGAAGGTTTTCAATCAAGCAATTCGCTTTCGCCGGCGCTAATATACCTGGATCGGAACAAATGGCTATCACCGGCGGTTCTTCTTCGTCCCGAATGCGGCTCCAATGGCGGACAATGGCTCGACCGATTGCCAATTTGCGAATTATTTCATGCTGGATACTTGATATGTTCGCACGTTTGATCGACATTTTCATTATGCACGAATTCGTGGAGGAATTCGTGCCCGGAGAGGGAGGCTCCCGCGCATGGTCAGCGTTACGCATGAATCACTGAATCCCAAGTCTTCAACTCTGGAGAGCGATGCCCGCAGCATGCATGCGAACGGCTCCGTCGCCCCCGGCAACATCGCCATCGGCGTGATCATCGGTCGCACGTCCGAGTTCTTCGATTTCTTCGTCTATGCCATTGCATCCGTATTGGTCTTCCCGAAGCTCATCTTCCCCTTCGCCGACCCGCTGCATGGCACGATGCTTTCCTTCCTGGTCTTCGCGCTGGCCTTTATCGCCCGCCCGATCGGCTCGTTCATCTTCATGGCGGTCGACCGCAGATATGGACGTGGCGTCAAGCTGACGGTCGCGCTGTTCCTGCTCGGCGGCTCGACGGCGGCGATGAGCTTCCTGCCCGGTTATTCGGAAGTCGGCGTCTACGCGATCGTCCTGCTTGCCATCTTCCGCATCGGCCAGGGTCTCGCGCTCGGCGGCGCCTGGGACGGCCTCGCCTCGCTTCTTGCGCTCAATGCCCCGACCAATCACCGCGGCTGGTATGCGATGATCCCGCAGCTCGGCGCGCCGATCGGCTTCATGCTGGCAAGCGCGCTGTTTGCCTATTTCGTCACGAGCCTCACGACGGCGGACTTCATTGATTGGGGCTGGCGCTACCCGTTCTTCTGCGCCTTCGCGGTCAATGTCGTTGCGCTCTTCGCCCGCCTGCGCCTGGTTGCGACCGAAGAATTCGGCACCCTGCTGGACCGCCATGAGCTAGAGCCTGTGAAGATGACGGAACTGCTGCGCGTCCATGGCCGGGACGTCCTGATCGGCGCCTTCGTGCCGCTTGCAAGCTTTGCGACCTTCCATCTGGTCACGGTCTTCCCGCTCGGCTGGGTCACGCTCTACAGCGAGCAGACCCCCGGCTCGTTCCTGCTGATGGAGTTCCTCGGCGCGATCTGCGGCATCCTCGCCATCATCTGTTCAGGTATGCTGGCCGACCGGATCGGCCGCCGCAATCAACTGGCCATCGGCGCCGTGCTGATCGCCTGCTTCGCCTTCGTGGCTCCCTGGCTGCTCGATGGCGGGGCGACCGGCCGTCATGTCTATGTGGTTCTCGGCTTCACGCTGCTCGGCCTTTCCTTCGGTCAGGCAGCCGGCGCCAGCGCCTCGCGCTTCACCCGCAACTATCGCTACAGCGGTTCGGCTCTCGTATCCGATTTGTCCTGGCTGATCGGTGCCGGCTTCGCGCCTTTCGTGGCGCTCGCCCTCTCCAGCCAGTTCGGCCTCGTCTACACCAGCCTCTATCTGCTGTCGGGCGTCGTCTGCACGCTGGTCGCCATCTTCTTCAGCAAGACGCTGGAAACGCGCGACAACTGAGACGGACCATCGAACTGAAGGAGGGCCGCGGCATGGAAGTGCCGCGGCTTTTTTTGGTCAGGCTGCATGCATAAGCCATGCGATCAGCGGTGCCGCCAGCACGTTCGTCAGCCCCACCAGCACCATGACGAGACCGGCGATCGATCCTTCCTCACGGCCGATCTCATGCGCCTTGGCGACGCCGATGCCGTGCGCGCCCATGCCGTAGAGCGCGCCGCGCGCCATGCCCGATTTCAATGGCAGCAGCCGCAGCAAGATTTGTCCGACAACGGCGCCGAACAGGCCGGTGACGACGACAAAGACGGCGGTCAGATTGGGCACGCCACCGATATCACCCGACACCACCATGGCAAAAGGCGTGCTGATCGAGCGCGGCATCAGACTGAGCCGCACGCTCTCATCGAGGCCGAGAAGGCTGGCGAGTCCCCAGGCAGACACCATGGCCGTGGTGCTGCCGACGGTTATGCCGAACAGGAGAACGGGCCAGTAGCGCTTGATGAGACCCCGCTGCTCGTAGATCGGCACGGCAAAGGCGACGGTCGCCGGCCCGAGCAGGGCCAGCAGCCATCGGCTGTCGTGCATGTAGTCCTGATAATCTGCGTGCAGTACGAGTGCGATGGCGATCAGGGCTGCAGGCGCCACCACCAGCGGCGACAGCCAGAGCGAAGGCCAGCGCCGGTGGAGCGTCTTGGAAACATAGTAGAGACCGATCGTCGCCAGCGGCCAGAACAGGCCGGATGCGGCGGTTTCAATGGCGGACATGGCGGGAGGCTCCGTGGCGCATCATGAGGCGGCAGCCGATATCGATCGCAATGGCGGTCACGCTCATGACCATGACCGTGCCGGCGGAGATTACTATGAGCACCTTCAGCCCGACGATACCGATGAATTCGCCATGATCGAGCAGGGCCAGCACCGCCGGCACGAAGAACAGCAGCATCTCGCCGAGGAACCACTCCGCACCACGTTTCATGCTCGCCATGCCGATCCTGCCGCTGGCAAGCAGCGCGAACACCAGCAGCATGCCGGCGATGGCGCCGGGTATCGGCAGGTGCGTCAGGCCTACGATGGCCTCGCCCGCTTGCCAGAAGGCGAGCAGCAGCAGGATCTGAGCCAAACGGCTCAGTTTCGGATGGTTTTGCAGATCGATGCGCATGGAGAAACTCGAGAAAATTGGATGTGTCGAAGATAAACCTTGTGCCGGCATGAATAAAATGAATTGATTTCATCAAATTCAGTCCCAAAAGGAATAGATATGGAACTTCGAACTTTAAGGGCGTTTGTCGAGGTGGTGCGCCAGGGCGGATTTTCGGAGGCTGCGAAGGTGGTATTCACGACCCAGTCCGCCGTCAGCAAGGCCGTGCGCCAGCTCGAGGATGAGCTCGGTCTGGCGCTGCTCAATCGCATTGGTCACAGCGTGACCCTGACCGATGCAGGCGAGGTGGTGTATCGCCGGGCCGTGGCAATGCTTGCCGCGCGAGACGATCTGCTTGCCGAACTCGCCGAACTGCGTGGCCTTGCCCGTGGCACGCTGCGTCTCGGCCTGCCGCCGATCGGCAACGATGCGCTGTTTGCGCCGATGTTTGCCGTCTTCCGCAATCGCTATCCGGGGATCGAGATCAAGCTGGCGGAGCAGGGATCCATGCGCCTGGAGGAAATGGTTCTTTCCGGCGAAGTCGATCTCGGCGCCTCGCTCCTGCCGACGCGCGACATATTCGAGTGGCAGAGCGTACGCTGCGAGCCGATGCATGTGCTGCTGCCCGCCGCGCATCCTCTCGCCGGGCGTGCGGCGGTACCGCTCGCGGCGCTGCAGGGCAATTCCTTTATCTTGTTTGAAGCCGGCTTTGCCCTCAATGGCATTATTCTCGATGCCTGCCGCAACGCCGGCTTCGCGCCCGATATCGCCGCACGCTCGAGCCAGATCAATTTTATCGTCGAGCTTGTCGCAGCCGGGCTCGGCGTGGGTTTCCTGCCGCGGTTGATCGCCGAGCAGCGGCAGCGTCCCGGCGTCAGCCACGCGCTCGTCGTCGAGCCGGAAATGGCGTGGCACATGGCGTGGATATGGCGGCGGGGCGGCTATCTCTCGCATGCCGGCAAAGCCTGGATCGATCTCGCTGCAGAGATAGCGATGAAATCTTGACTCATATTTCAAACTTTTTTGATGATAAAGCGCCCGTGTAAACTTGAAAAAAATTCTCAGGAAAAATATAGCCTATCCCAAGGCCGCCTCAGGCGGTGACTTTCAAGCGAGAGGGCTTATGACTTTTTCCTTTACTCATCTCACCAGCGCGCTGGTGCTTGCCGCAGGTCTTGCGATCGCTCCGATGGTAGCGAATGCCGCCGAATCCGAAGGCATCGTCGTCTATAACGCCCAGCACGAGGCACTGACGCAGGCATGGGCGGATGGCTTCACCAAGGAAACCGGCATCAAGGTCACGATCCGCAACGGCAGCGACATGCAGTTTGCCAACCAGATCGTCCAGGAAGGCGCGGCCTCCCCGGCGGACGTTTATCTGACGGAAAACTCGCCGGGCATGGCGCTGGTCGATGCCAACAAGCTCTTCGCCTCGGTCAATGCCGATACGCTTGCGCAGGTGCCGGAAACCTTCAAGGCGGCCGATGGCAACTGGGTCGGCGTCGCGGCGCGCTCCACGGTTTTCGCCTATGACAAAACCAAGCTGAAGGAAGCCGATCTGCCGAAATCGCTGCTCGATCTCGCCGATCCCAAGTGGAAGGGCCGTTGGGGCGCTTCGCCGGCCGGCGCCGACTTCCAGGCGATCGTCAGCGCGCTGCTTGAGCTGAAGGGCGAGGATGCCACCCGCGCCTGGCTGAAGGCGATGAAGCAAAATGCCAGCTTCTACAAGGGCAACAGTGTCGCCATGAAGGCCGTCAATGCCGGCGAGGTCGAAGGCGCTGTGATCTATCACTATTATTGGTTCGGCGATCAGGCCAAGACCGGCGAAAACAGCAAGAACGTGGCCCTGCACTATTTCAAGAACCAGGATCCGGGCGCCTTCGTCAGCATCTCGGGTGGTGGCGTTCTGGCGTCCAGCCAGCACCAGAAGGAAGCGCAGGCTTTCCTGAAGTGGATTACCGGCAAGGGCGGTCAGGCCATTCTGCGCGATGGTAATTCCTATGAATATGCCGTCGGCAATGGTGAGGCTTCCAATCCGAAGCTCGTGCCGCTGTCCGATCTTCAGGCTCCGAAGGTCGAGCCTTCCAAGCTGAACAGCAAGAAGGTCACCGATCTGATGACGGAAGCGGGCCTCATCTAAGGCAAAGCCTGCACCGCAGCGCCTTTCGAGCGCTTCGCGCGGGCTTGGCTCTTGCATCACTGTCCTATGCCCTGCTAGGGGCATAGGGATGGCCTTTGGAGCCGGAAGGTTTCAGGTCTGTTCGACCTGGAACCTTCCGGCTCTGAACTCAAAGAAGCAGAGCATGATGTCGTCCGAAAACCGCTCACACTTTTCGGCGTCATGCTCCGGGCAGATCGATCGGGCAATCGCGATATGCGGCGGTTGCCTTCCTATTTCAGGGCGTGAAAGGCAGCTCGGATTTGCTGCAGAAGAACACATATGCCGGCGAGGCGGCCGCCATGCGAATGCCCCAGTTGACGGCTGCTCCCCGTAGCCGCGTTCGGCATGCATCCGTCGTCGCCCTTGCTTCGATCGTCGCGCTTCTGAGCCTCGTGCCGCTCGGCTTCATCGTCTGGATCACGGTAGACACCGGCTGGGCAGAAGTCACCGCCCTGATCTTCCGTAGCCGCGTCGGCGAGCTGCTCGTCAATACCGTCCTGCTCGAAGTCTGCACCATTCCGCTTTGCATCCTGCTGGCAGTCACGCTCGCCTGGCTGACCGAACGCACCGATATTCCCGGCGCCCGCCTCTGGTCCTGGCTGGCCGCAGCGCCACTTGCCGTGCCTGCTTTCGTGCACAGCTACGCCTGGGTCAGTCTCGTGCCCGGCATGCGCGGGCTCTGGAGCGGCGTGCTGGTTTCGGTTCTTGCCTATTTTCCCTTTCTCTACCTGCCTGTCGCAGCCGCGCTGCGCCGGCTCGATCCGGCGATCGAGGATGCCGCGGCCTCGCTCGGCCTTGGCCCCTGGCACGTCTTCTTCCGCGCGATCCTGCCGCAGCTCCGCCTTGCCATTTGCGGCGGCTCGCTGCTGATCGGCCTGCATCTCCTGGCGGAATACGGTCTCTACGTGATGATCCGCTTCGACACATTCTCGACCGCCATCGTCGACCAATTCCAGTCGGCCTATAACAGCCCCGCCGCGAATATGCTCGGCGGCGTCCTCGTCTTCTGCTGCCTGCTGCTGCTCGGCATCGAGGTACTGGTGCGTGGCAATGAGCGCTATGCCCGCATCGGCTCCGGTGCTGCCCGTCCGGCCGATCGCCGCCGTCTGCGTTGGTTCGTCGTTCCCGCCATCGCGCTGCCCGTCGTCACCGCCGCGCTGACGCTCGGCATTCCCTTCGTCACCCTGGCGCGCTGGCTCATTCTCGGCGGACTGGATATCTGGCAGATCGATACCGTCGGCTCCGCGCTGCTGCAGACCATTCTTCTCGCGATCGCCGGTGGTCTCCTCGCCACTATTGCAGCGGCCCCCATGGCCTGGCTGTCGGTGCGCGCGCCCGGCCGGCTGCAGCGCGTTCTCGAAGCCTGCCATTATTATGTCGGCTCGCTGCCGGGCGTCGTCGTGGCTTTGGCCCTCGTGTCCATCACCGTCCGGCTGATTCTGCCGCTTTACCAGACCTTTGCCACGCTGCTGCTTGCCTATGTCCTGCTGTTCCTGCCGCGCGCCATGGTCGGCTTACGCGCCAGCATCGCCCAGGCACCCGTCGAACTCGAGCGGGCTGCCATGGCGCTGGGGCGTACGCCGGCGCAGGCTGTACGGCAGATCACCATGCGGCTTGCGGCTCCCGGCTTTGCCGCCAGCGTGGCACTCGTCGCGCTCGGCATCACCAATGAACTGACTGCGACGCTGATGCTCTCTCCCAACGGCACGGAAACGCTGGCAACGAAATTCTGGTCTCTGACGAGCGAGATCGATTATGTCTCCGCAGCACCCTACGCCTTCATGATGATCGTCCTGTCGCTGCCGCTTACCCTTCTCCTTTACGTGCAATCCAAGCGAACGGCCGGACAATGACCTTTCTGGCAATCAAGAATATCAGCAAGCGCTATGGCCCCGTGCATGCGCTCGACAACATCGACCTCACGGTCGCTGCCGGCGGCCGAACGGCCATCGTCGGCCCGTCCGGCTCCGGCAAGACGACGCTCCTGCGCATCATCGCCGGCTTCGAAACCCCCGATGCGGGACAGGTGGAGCTGGAAGGCGAGATCCTGGCGGATGGCGAGGCCATCGTGCCCGCGCATCGCCGTGGCATTGGCATCGTCTCGCAGGACGGCGCCCTGTTTCCGCATCTGAGCGTCTCGGAGAATATTGGTTTCGGCATGGAGCGCGGCGCGCGCGACCGCGACCAGCGCATCAACGCCCTCATCGATATGGTCGAGCTCGACCGCGGCATGCTCGACCGCCGGCCGCACCAGCTTTCCGGCGGACAGCAGCAGCGCGTGGCACTGGCGCGCGCGCTCGGCCGCAAACCAAGACTGATGCTGCTCGACGAGCCCTTTTCAGCCCTCGACACCGGCCTGCGCGAAAACATGCGGAAGGCCGTCGCCCGCGTGCTGCAGATTGCCGGCATCACGGCGGTTCTAGTGACGCATGATCAGGCAGAGGCGCTGTCCTTTGCCGATCAGGTCGCCGTTCTGCGCCAGGGCAAACTCATACAGGCCGGCACGCCGCAGGCGCTCTATCTTAGTCCGAGGGACCGCGAAACCGCGCTCTTCCTCGGCGATGCCATCGTGTTGCCGGCCGATCTGAACGACGGGTCCGCCAAATGCGTCCTTGGGCATATTCCGGTCGATGCCGAGAGCCGGCAGGGGCGCACGGATATCATGTTGCGGCCCGAGCAATTGCGCCTCCAGGCGATCGGTGAGGCCGGAGCGGGTGCTGCCTGCATCGGCAAAGTGACCGAAATCGAGTTTGGCGGTGCCGTCTGCGCTGTTACGGTCGTGCTCTCCAACGGCTCAGAGACGCTGAACATCAAGAGTTCAGGCGTTGGCCTGCCCGAGGTCGGTAGCATGGTTTCGGTGAGCGTTATCGGAAAGGCACATGTGTTCGACAGGCTCGATGCCTGAACGTTAATTCGGGTTGAAGCGGGCGATGCTTTGGCGAAGATGGAGCACGCCATCATCGTGCCCCTTGCCACAGGAATTCCCCATGTCTTTTCCCGATGAGATCGCGCAGGATCTTCCTTTCCTCACGTCGCTTCGCCGCAACCTTCATGCCCATCCCGAACTCGGCTTCGAGGAGGAGCGCACCAGCGGCATCGTCGCCACCTTGCTGGAGGAAGCGGGGCTGGCGGTGCATCGCGGCCTCGGCAAGACCGGCGTTGTGGGAACGCTGCAGGTCGGCAACGGCACGCGCCGCATCGGCCTTCGCGCCGACATGGATGCGCTGGCCATGCCGGAAAAGGCCAATCGGTCCTACAAATCCACCATTCCGGGCAAGATGCATGCCTGCGGACATGATGGCCATACGACCATGCTGATCGGCGCGGCGCGCCACCTTGCCGCCAAACGCGGATTCTCCGGCACGGTGCATTTCATCTTCCAGCCCGCGGAAGAAGGCCGAGGCGGTGCCAAGCGCATGGTGGACGATGGTCTTTTCGATCTGTTTCCCTGCGACGCCGTTTACGGGCTGCACAATATGCCGGGTCTCGCCGCCGATGAGATGGCCGTCGTCGAGGGACCGCAGCTTGCCTCCTCGGACAGCTGGCGCGTCACTTTCCGTGGGACGGGAACCCACGGCGCCAAGCCGCATCTCGGCAAGGATCCGATCACGGCCGCGGCAACCTTTCTTTCTGCGCTTCAGACCATTGTCGGGCGGGTGGTCGATCCGCTGCAGCCGGCCGTCGTCAGCGCCTGCTCTTTGCAGGCGGGCGATCCCAAGGCACTGAACGTCATTCCCGACACCGTCGAGATCGGCGGCACGGCGCGCGCCTACACACCTGGTGTCCGCGATCAGCTCGAGGAGGAGATCGGACGCCTCGCGCATGGGACGGCCGCCATGTTCGGGATTCCCGCCGACTATCGGTTCGAGCGCCGCATTCCGCCCGTCGTGAATGATGCCGATGCCACGGAGCGGGCGTTGAAGGCAGCAAAAACAGTCTTTGGCGAGAAGGTGCTGACTCGTTTTCCGCCCTCGACCGCCGGCGACGATTTCGCCTTTTTCGGCCAGAATGCTCCGGGCTGCTATGTCTGGCTCGGCAACGGCCCGGCCATCGACGGCGCACTGCACCACAACACGGCCTATGACTTCAACGACGAGGCAATTGCCTCCGGCGTGGCTTTCTGGACGACGCTGGTAGAGCAGGAGCTGGGGGAGGGGGGTGACCAAGGCGCAGCCGATAGCAGGCAAGGAAGAACCTAAAACTCCTCAAGCACCGGCGTCTCCAGCACCCGTCCCGCCGCGACATCGGCAATGCCGCGATCCGTCTGATGCGGCCCGGCGTTGCAGGCAAGCGTTGCGCCGAAGCAGGCTTTGAAGACGAGATAGGGCGGATTCCAGCTGACAAGATTATCCATCGCGTCGCGGACAGCGCAGAAGGCGAGGGCGGTTTCCTCGAGCGGTGCATCGCTGACGAGGCCTGAGAGCGGCAGGGGCAACAGCGCCTCGATCCTGCCGTCGCGCGCGACGGCTAGGCCGCCGCTGGCCTCGATCACGGCATTGGCGGCGATTGCCATATCCGCTGTATTGCCGCCGAAAACCGTCAGGTTGTGGCTGTCGTGCGAAACAGTCGTGCAGAAGGCGCCGCGCCATTCGCCCCAGCCGGCCAGAAAGCCGACGCGTGGCCGGCCATCCGCCTTGCCGTGACGATGGGCAACGGCGATCATGGTGGTTCCTTCGGGCGGCACGACGAAGCCGTCCCGCACGTCGGCCTCGGTCTCTCCCCATTGCGTGAAGCGCGGCTGGTCGATGGTCGCAAGCCGCACGCGGCTGCCCGCTGCCGCCACACGGAAATCGTTTTCGCCGAGCGGCGTCAGCTTGACCGAATTGCGCAGCGGTGCGGGGTCGGCGCGCTCGACGATGCCGATCATCCGGCCGGCATCGGCAACGGCTGCGCCATTGGCGATCACATATCGGGCCTTGAAACGCCGTAGATCTTCGAAGAGGACGATATCCGCGCGTCGCCCGGCCGCAATCAGGCCGAGATCGCTGCGGCCCAGCCGCATGGCAGCATTCAAGGTCGCTGCCCGCAAGGCCCATTCGGCCTTGAGGCCATAACCGACGAGACGGCGCACCACATCATCGAGGCCGCCACGCTCATGAAGGTCATCGGGAAAGACGTCGTCGGTACAAAGCGTCACGGTCTGCGGCAGAAAGCCGAGATCGTTGATGACGCCGACGAATTGCGGCAGCAGATGGTCGTGCGAGCCGCGAAGCTCGATCGCCAGACCCGCCGAGAGTTTGGCGAGCAGGTCGTCGCCGGAGGTGAGCTCATGATCGGAAGAGACACCGGCCGCCATGAAAGCGTTGAGATCCGCACCCTCCAGGCTGCGGGCATGGCCGCAGATCATCTTGCCCGAACGCAGCCCGGCATCGATGATTGCGCCGGCACGCGGATCGCCATTGATCACCTCGCGCATCGTCATGACTTCCGCAACGCCGCCGATCTCGGGCCAGGTCAGCATCTCCGTCATGGCTGCCGCATCGAAATCGGCGCCGGCCAACTCCAGCCCAGGCGCGGAGGGTACGCAGGAGGGCGCCAGCGGCACGACCCGCAGCGGCAGTCGCCGCGTCGCCTTTATTGCCCAGCGCACGCCATCCAGACCGTGCACATTGCCGAATTCATGCGGATCCCAGACGATCGTCGTTACGCCGCGCGGCAGCACGGCCTCGGCATAGCTTGCCGGCGTCACCATCGAGCTTTCGATATGCATATGGGTGTCGATCAGCCCGGGCGAGATGAAGCAGCCCCGGGCATCGATCGTCCGTGCCGCATCCCTGCGGCTGTCAGGCGCATGCACGCTTGCGATCAGCGGGCCGACGATGCCGATATCGGCGGCACGGATCTGGCCGGTCACCATATCGACAAGGCGGCCGTCCGCAATCAGCAGATCGAAGGGTTGATCGCCGCGCGCAGCGGCGACTGCGCGTGAGCGCAGCTCCGGAGCATTCAGGTCCGCCGGTTCGCCAATATCTTCGCTCATCGTCCGGCCTCCAGAAGCAGCGCATCGAAGATGATCCGGCGTGCCTTCTCCCTATCGATATCGGCGGCGAAATGAGCATTGAACTCTGCATGCGAGGCACGCGTTTCGACGACGGTGCGCCCGCGCGTATGCTGCCCGTGCAATTCCGCCTCGATCCGCGCGTGCCGAAGGGTAGCGATCTCCGGCTCGGCGAAAATGGCGGCCGCCGTCGGATCGTAGATTGCCATGGCCGGCCTGCCGCGGCTGATGGCGATATTGACGTAACCTTCTAGCAGGTCGGCGAGCAGCTGCGCCTTTTCGCCCTCCGTCTTACGGAGACGGGCGACATCTTCCGGCCAGGCCAGCACCTTGCGGCAAATGTCGAGATCGATCAAGCGTAGCGGCAGGCTATGCGCCAGCACAATGGCGAGCGCCTCGGGATCGGCAAAGGCGTTGAATTCTGCCGATGCCGTATGATTGCCGGCAGTGACGCCGCCGCCCATCCATGTCAGCTCGTCGATGCGCGCGGCAAGATCCGGCCGGGCCAGCGCCAGCGCAGCAATGTTCGTGAGCGGCCCAAGCGCCAGAATGCGTTTCGGCCCCTTCCCATCCGAAAGCCAGTCGCAGAGTGCGCCGAAAGCATCGCTCATCGGAAGCGGATCGGCCGGTGGCAGGCTCCTGCCGGTCGTGGGAATGCCGGTTTGGCCGAGAATGCCTTGCGCCGTTTCCAGCATGCAAAGGACAGGCAGCTCGCGGCCCGTATGGATTGGAAAGGTCCAGCCGAAAACGGCAGCAGCGCTCGCCGCATTGGCCTGGACATGCGACAGCGGCGCGTTGCCGCTCACCAGCGAAACGCCGTCGATGACAAGATCCGAATGCGCGACCACCAGAATGGCGGCAATGTCATCGAACCCCATGTCGGTATCGATCCAGATTCCCATATTCTCTCGCAATCGATCTTAACCAGATGGTGCGACGGCAGCCTCGGCTCGCTCCGAATGACGGCAAGGTTTGCCGCCGGGCGAAAACGGTTGCGGGACGCGCGCAGGAAATGGGCGCGTCCCGCGGATCGCTTAGCCGGCGAGTGCGTCGAGGACGCGGACCCAGGAGCGGATACCCTTATGGTAGGACCGCAGCTCGTACTTCTCGTTCGGTGAGTGGATGCGGTCGTCGGAGAGACCGAAGCCGATGAGCAGCGATTCCATGCCGAGCATCTTCTGGAAATCGCCGACGATAGGGATCGAGCCGCCCATGCCGATGACGATGGCGGGCTTCGGCCATTCATCGGAGAGGGCCGTCTTCGCCTTGGTCAGGGCCGGCGAATCGTATGAAAGCTGGATGGCCGGCGAGCCGCCGTGCTCATGGAATTCCACCGAGCAATCGGCCGGTATTTTCGAACGCACGTAGGCACGGAAGCTCTCGCGGATCGCGGCCGGATTCTGCTGGCCGACGAGGCGGAACGAAACCTTCGCCGATGCCTTGGCCGCGATCACGGTCTTGAAGCCGGCGCCGGTGTAGCCGCCCCATATACCGTTGACCTCGGCCGTCGGCCGCGCCCAGGTGAGTTCCATCACCGAACGGCCCTTTTCGCCCGAGGGAACCGAGAGGCCCACCTCGCCGAGGAATTTTTCGGCAGTCATTCCGAGCGTTTCCCAGGAGGCCTTGATGTTGGCCGGCGTTTCCTCGACACCGTCGTAGAAGCCGGGAAGCGTCACGCGCGCCGCCTCATCATGCAGCCCGGCCAGGACATCGGTGAGGATATGGATCGGATTGGCGGCAGCGCCGCCGAAGAGGCCTGAATGCAGGTCGCGGTCGGCTGCGGTGACAACGATTTCCTCGCCCACCAGCCCGCGTAGGCCGGCAGAGATCGCCGGCGTATCGCCATCCCACATGCCGGTATCGCAAACGAGCGCGAAATCCGCCTTCAGTTCGGCGGCATTGGCTTCGAGGAAGGGTTTGAGCGAGGGCGAGCCGGATTCCTCTTCGCCTTCGAACAGGATGGTGATGCGCACGGGCAGCGTGCCCCTGGTTTCCTTGTAAGCGCGAACGGCCTCGACGAAGGTCATGAGCTGGCCCTTGTCGTCGGAGGTGCCGCGGCCGGTCAGGACCTTGCGGCCATTGCCCATGTCCTTGATGGACGGAGCGAAGGGATCGCTTTCCCAGAGTTCGATCGGATCGACCGGCTGCACGTCGTAGTGACCGTAGAAAAGCACATGCGGCGCGTCGGCGCTGCCGGCATCGTGGTGGGCAACCACCATCGGATGGCCGGGCGTGTCGCGCACGGAGGCCTTGAAGCCCAGCGAGTTCAGATAAGACGTCAGCCATTCGGCCGCCTTGCGGCATTCCGCCTTGTAATCCGGGTCCGTCGAGATGGACTTGATGCGCAGCAGCTCGAAGAGATTGTCGAGACTGGAAGGGAGGTTCTGATCGGCGCGGTCGAGAACGGGCGATAGATCGGTCATATCCGACTCCTATGATGAGATTTGGAGCGACGATAGACCAAAGGCAGAGCGGTTTCGAGGCGTTAAAACCGAAAATTTGCCGTAGCTTGTCCCCTTGGATTGAGCCTTGCTCTTATCAAAGACTCAAGGCGCAAGAATCCGAAAGATCGCGACGTGCTTCAGAGTTGCCTGGCATTCTCCAGGATGCGCCGGATATATTCCAGCAGCAGTTCGCGTTCGAATTGACGAAAATCTTTGAAAAGGTCTGTGTCCGCGGCCATGGCCGCTTCGATGGCTTCCGCCTGCATGGCCGCGGCCTTGCTCGTCAGGAATATCAGCTGCGCCCGCTTGTCCGACGGATGCGGGCGGCGCTCCACCAGCCTGTCTCGTTCCATGCGTGACAGCGTATTGGCCATCGTCGCCTGCTCGATATCGACCCTTTCAAGCAATTGTTTCTGTGTGAGCCCGTCCTCGGACCACAATTCCAGCAGGATAGGAAACTGGCCGGGGGAAAAACCGAGCCTTGCCGCGCGTTGCTGTAACGAGCGAGCGAATCCTTTCGCCATTTGACTGGCAAGGTAGGCGGCGGAGTTCATCCGGTTAAATCCCATGATTGCAAATATGCCGACAATTCAAAATCAAGACAATCCGCAATTCTTGGGTAGACCTGCCTGGGAATCGGCAACTTCGGTTTATTTTTTCACAGTCAAGGGTTGTATTTTTCGGCGTGAAAAAGCCGCCATGGCCTGGAGGGCGCCATGGCGGCTCGTAAAGGGGGACAAAGGCCCGGAGAGGGGATAGGCCTTTGTCCAAGTCTGACGTGGCGGGGGACAGGCCGGTTGTCAGACCCTCGGCGCATCAATCGCCGGTGATTAAGATTTGTGGTTCCGAATGTGGTTTTTCAAGGGAATGCGCAGATTAGATTGATTAAAATTTAGTAAAGTTTCGGTGAGAGATTCGGCTTTCCCCCTGCGCTGTAAAATTGAAGTTTATATGGACGTTGGAAGTGCGTCACGCTATCCATGCTTCCATGAAAAAAGGTGATCATCTCTTCCTCGTCGACGGCTCCGGTTTCATATTCCGGGCCTTCCATGCCCTGCCGCCGCTGACGCGCAAGTCCGATGGGTTGCCTGTCGGTGCCGTCTCCGGTTTCTGCAACATGCTGTGGAAGCTACTGACCTCGGCGCGTGATACCTCCGTCGGGGTAACGCCCACCCATTTCGCCGTCATTTTCGACTATTCCTCGAAGACGTTCCGCAAGGAAATTTTCCCGGAATACAAGGCCAATCGTTCGGCGCCACCGGAAGAGCTGGTCCCGCAATTCGGGCTCATCCGCGAGGCGACACGCGCCTTCAACCTGCCTTGCATCGAGACCGATGGCTTCGAAGCAGACGACATCATCGCGACCTACGCCCGTCTGGCGGAAGCGGCCGGCGCCGATGCGACGATCATCTCGTCCGACAAGGATCTCATGCAGCTCGTCACGCCCATGGTCCACATGTATGACAGCATGAAGGACAAGCAGATCGGCATTCCCGACGTCGTCGAGAAATGGGGCGTGCCGCCGGACAAGATGATCGACCTGCAGGCCATGACCGGCGATTCGGTCGATAACGTACCGGGCATTCCCGGCATCGGCCCGAAGACGGCGGCGCAGCTTCTGGAAGAGTTCGGCGATCTCGATTCCCTGCTTGCCCGTGCTGGCGAGATCAAGCAGCAGAAGCGCCGCGAAAACATCATTGCCAACGCTGAGCTTGCCCGCATTTCCCGTCAGCTTGTGACGCTGAGGACGGATGTGCCGTTGGAGCTTGCGCTCGATGAGCTGGTGCTGGAGCCGCAGAATGGTCCGAAGCTGATCGGCTTCCTGAAGGCCATGGAATTCACCTCGCTGACGCGGCGCGTGGCGGAGGCCTGCGATTGCGATGCAACGGCGATCGAGCCCTCCGTCGTCAAGATCGAGTGGGGTGAGGGCGCCCACGGCCCGGATCTCGACGTCGGTGAGAATGTCGATCTCGTCGCCGGCAGCGTTGTCGAGGCGGAAGGGGCGTCCGTCCCGGCACCGTCGGCCAAGGCGCGTCTGGCTTTGGATGGCACCGCTGAACCCGAGGACCTCGCCAAGGCGCGCGCTGCAAGTTTCGCGAACGCGCCGATCGATCATTCGAAATATGTAACCATTCGCGATATCGCCGTCCTCGATCAATGGATCGCGGATGCGCGCGAGACCGGCATCGTCGCCTTCGATACCGAGACGACGTCGCTCGATGCGATGCAGGCCGAAATCGTCGGCTTTTCGCTGGCGATCGCCGACAACCGCGATGATCCCACAGGCGGCTCCATCCGCGCCGCCTATGTCCCGGTCAATCACAAGACCGGGGTCGGCGACCTCCTCGGCGGTGGTCTGGCGGACAATCAGATCCCGCTGCGCGAGGCCCTGCCGAGATTGAAAGAGCTGCTGGAGGATACATCTATCCTCAAGATCGCGCAGAATTTGAAATACGACTACCTGCTGATGAGGCGCTACGGCATCGAGACCAAGGCCTTCGACGATACCATGCTCCTGTCCTACGTGCTCGATGGCGGCTCGAATGCCACGCATGGCATGGACAGTCTCTCGGAGCGCTGGCTCGGTCATACGCCGATCGCCTACAAGGACGTTGCCGGCAGCGGCAAATCCAATGTCACCTTCGATCTCGTCGATATCGACCGTGCCACGGCCTATGCCGCCGAGGATGCCGATGTGACGCTGCGCCTGTGGCTCGTGCTGAAGCCGCGGCTTGCCGCGGAGAAGCTTTCGGCCGTCTACGAGCGGCTGGAGCGGCCCCTCGTGCCGGTGCTTGCCCATATGGAAGAGCGCGGCATCACCATCGACCGGCAGATCCTCTCGCGCCTTTCCGGCGAGCTGGCGCAGGGCGCCGCCGCCCTTGAGGACGAGATCTATACGCTGGCCGGCGAGCGCTTCAACATCGGCTCCCCGAAGCAGCTCGGCGATATCCTCTTCGGCAAGATGGGATTGGCCGGCGGCAGCAAGACCAAGACCGGCCAGTGGTCGACCTCGGCCCAGGTGCTGGAGGATTTGGCGGCCGCGGGCTTCGAGCTGCCGCGCAAGATCGTCGACTGGCGCCAGCTCACCAAGCTGAAATCCACCTATACGGATGCCTTGCCGAGCTACGTCCATCCCGAGACGAAGCGCGTTCACACCTCCTATTCGCTGGCATCGACCACGACCGGACGCCTGTCGTCCTCCGAGCCGAACCTGCAGAATATTCCAGTGCGCACGGCTGAAGGCCGCAAGATCCGCACGGCCTTCATTTCGACGCCGGGCCACAAGCTCGTCTCCGCCGACTACAGCCAGATCGAACTGCGCGTACTGGCGCATGTCGCCAATATCCCGCAGCTCAAGCAGGCTTTCGAAGACGGCATCGACATTCACGCGATGACGGCATCCGAAATGTTCGGCGTGCCGGTGGAGGGCATGCCGAGCGAGGTGCGCCGCCGCGCCAAGGCGATCAACTTCGGCATCATCTACGGCATTTCAGCCTTCGGCCTCGCCAACCAGCTTTCCATCGAGCGCTCAGAAGCCGGCGACTACATCAAGAAGTATTTCGAGCGGTTCCCCGGCATCCGCGACTACATGGACGGCACCAAGCAGGCTGCCCGCGACAAGGGCTATGTCGAGACCATCTTCGGTCGCCGCATCCATTTCCCGGAAATCCGCTCTTCCAACCCGTCCGTCCGCGCCTTCAACGAGCGTGCCTCGATCAACGCGCCGATCCAGGGATCCGCAGCCGACGTCATCCGCCGCGCCATGATCAAGATGGAGCCCGAGCTTGCTTCGGCCGGACTTGGCGACCGCGTCCGCATGCTGCTGCAGGTGCACGACGAACTGATCTTCGAGGTCGAGGATGCCGATGTCGAGCGCACGACGCCGATCATCGTCTCGGTCATGGAAAATGCCGCTATGCCGGCGGTCGATATGGCCGTGCCGCTGAAGGTCGATGCACGCGCCGCCCATAATTGGGATGAGGCGCATTGAGATGCCTATCCCGCCCCTTGCGGGCGGGAAAGCAAAATCAGCATTTAGCCGTCAGGGTAAATGCTAGATTTTGCAAGGGCGGGGGTAGGTAGGGGCGCACCAGTGTCCTGGAACAGAATGAGCAAGAAAAGATCCCCTCCCTTGCAATTTCAATAGCTTAGAAATTGCGCTTGGCTTCGCGTACGCGGAGCTTCCGGTAACGCAATTCCTAAACTAGTGAAATTGTTTTCTCGTCCGCCAGGGGCGAGATTGTCCAACTTCACTTCCCAATCAGCGCTTCCAGCACGGAAATGATGGCGCGCTCGGCCTCTTCGAGTGTGCGGCTATTGTCGATATCGGCAACATCGTAGCTGCCCTGGACGGTGAGAGTACTGCGCTCCAGCCGCTTCAGCACGTCTTCTCGGCTCTCGCGTCCGCGCGCCATCAGGCGCTCGGCCAGCACTTCGCGACACGCCGTGATGTTGATGACTTTCAGACGCGGGAATGCGGCCTGGAAGTGATGCAGCGCCGAGCGCGAGCCGTTGGCGATGACCAGATGGCCCCGCGCAAGCTCATCGAAGACATCGGCGGGAATGCCGTATTTCAGGCCGTGCGCGTCCCAGGAGACGGCGAAGGTGCCTGCCCGCTTCATCGCATCGAAATCCGCTTCAGAAACGCTTCTGTGGTCCTCATTGCCGGCATCACCGTCGCGCGTGATCACGCGACGCACGAAATGCACGTCAGGCCGGCCGGCAAAATGCCGGGCGGCCAGATTCATCAGCGTATCCTTGCCGGCGCCGCTCGGCCCGACGACGACAGCAAGCGTGCCTGCCACCGGAGTCGCCGGATTAGCGGTATTCGGATCCGCGCTCATGCGACCCGCCGCCCTTCCCGCCAGACGGAGCGCGTGACCGGAACGCCGTGATCGCGGCGAACGCGTACGATATCGGCGCGCAAGCCTTCTGCGATACGGCCGCGGTCGTTCAGGCTAACGGTCCTTGCCGGCGTTGCCGTCACCATGGCGATCGCCTGCGGCAGCGAAATGCCCTCGACTTCGTCCGCGAGAATGAAGGGTGCATGCAGCAGGCTGAGCGGCACGTAGTCGGAGGAAAGCACATCGAGCACGCCAAGCTCGGCAAGGTCGCGGGCGGCGATATTGCCCGAATGCGATTTGCCGCGCACGATGTTCGGCGCGCCCATCAGCACGCTCATGCCGGCGCCGTGCGAAGCCTTTGCGGCGTCTATGCTGGTCGGGAATTCCGCCAGGCGAACGCCGTAATTGATGGCTTCGTCCACATGGGCGAGCGTCGCGTCGTCATGGCTGGCAACCGTGATACCGCGCTCGGCGCAGACCTTGGAGATCGCATCACGATGCGGCGTCGCATATTTGGCCGATTCTTCCTGGCGCTTGGCGACGAATTTGGCAAAGGCCTCGTCGCTGAGCCCGCGCTTCTTCTGGTAGTAGAAGATGTACTGATCCATGGTCTGGAACTGGCGCTGGCCCGGCGCATGGTCCATCAGCGAGACCAGACGCACGTAGGAATCCTTCTCGAAATCCTGGAAGTGATCGAGGACGTTGTCGGAAGAAACCTCGCAGCGCAGATGGATCAGGTGATCGGCCCGCAGGCGGTCTTCGCGCTGGGCCGCCTGGATGGCGTCGGCCATGTCGCGCATCTCGCCCTTTTCGAAACCGCCGTCTTCGTCCGAGCCCATGCGCAGGCAGTCGAATACCGTGGTAATGCCCGAGGTGACGATCTGGGCGTCATGCGCCTGGATCGCTGCCGTCTTGTTCCAGCGAACGCCAGGACGTGGGGAGTAATGCGCTTCGAGATGGTCGGTATGCAGCTCGACGAGGCCAGGGATCAGATAATCGCCCTCGAAATCCTCGCCGATCTCGGACCTGCCTTCGGAAATGGCGGCGATACGACCGTCGCGGATCAGCACGGAACCCTCGACGATCTTGTCTTCGAGGACGATGCGGGCGTTGGAAAGGACGGTCTCTTTGGTCATATCGGCTCTTTCATATTAGGCGCCGGCAAGCGGCAGCCAGGAACGGACGGTAAAGGGAGCGCCGCGCTCTTCTTCGATGAAGATGGCGAGGCCGGAAATATCGAGCGGCTTGCCGGTGTGATCGGCGAAGCGCGCGCACAGGACGTCGTGCATGCCGGCTTGACGCTCGGCCGGAACCGGTCCCGTCAGCGTCATATGGAAGCGGAACTCGTCGTTGACGTAAGGATAGCCCCAGCGCAGCAGGTTGGCGCGCTGCGGTTCGGTCAGGCCCTCCGGCTTGCGCCGGGCGATATCGTGATCGGAAAGCGGCGCGCGGAATGGCTCGAAGGCTTTGACGACGCGAAAGGCGAAATCCTGCAGCGGCTGGTAGAGCGAGCCCGGCACGAGCGCGAAGAAATGGCCGAGCTGGCCAAGCACCAGCTCCGGAATGGTAAAAGCCTTTGTCTGAGAGGCGAACTCGGCGGCGACATCGAGAAGGTCACGCTCGGTCACCGAGCCGGCAAGCTCGAAGGGAGCCTTCAGAGTGGCATGGAAGCCGTAGCGGCGTGGATCGGCCGTCAGCTCGGCATGATCTTCCGGCACGGGACCCATGGCTTTATCGGAAAAAATCTCGTCGGAAAACGCGTCGCGTCCCAACCAGCGGGCGGCAAGCGAGGTCAACGGATCGTCTTTGGGCGGCGTGAAATAGAGAGCATAGCGCAAGGCTGCATTCCTTGGAAAAATCGGCTGCGCGGGACACTGTTGGGTGATTTGCGACAAACCGCAAGAGCAGCAAGGCAGCAACGGTTCGAATCCGGCTAAAGCCGGCTTGACCGCTACGGTCTTGCCGGCCTGCGCTATCGGATTCCCGTGACAGAATGATGATGCGTAACGATTTTTTCTCGTTCTTTTTTATTTGACCCGCGTACCCATCAGGCGCGAGCGCAAGGCGTTGGATGCGGCGTCGAACAGGAAGACGACGATCAGGATCAGCAGCACCATGTAGGCGACGTTTTCCCAGTTGGCATTGGTGCGCATCGCCTCCCAAAGCTTGAGGCCAATGCCGCCCGCGCCGACGGCGCCGATGATGGTCGCGCCACGCACATTCGATTCCCACTGGTAGAGCGTCTGGCTGACGATGACGGGAACGATCTGCGGCACGATGCCGTAGCGATGCACGAGAACGGTCTGCGCGCCGGTGGACTTCACGCCTTCCCGTGGCTTGTTGTCGATGTTTTCGAGGCCTTCGGAATAGAGCTTGCCGAGAGTACCGGCCTCGGTGAGAAAGATTGCGCCGCTGCCGGCGAGCGGGCCAGGGCCGAAGGCGCGGGTCAGGAACAGCGCCCAGATCAGCATGTCCACCGACCGAAGGAAGTCGAAGAAGCGCTTCAGGATCTGATTGAGCAGCCGGTTCGGCGTGATGTTGCGGGCGGCCAGAAACGCCAGCGGGAAGGCGGCGAGCGAACCGAGCAGCGTGCCGAGGAAGGCCATCACGATCGTCTGGAACAGCTTGGTCCAGACGTCGCCGTGCTGCCAGGCGCCATTGTTCCAGATATTGTCGAAGGCCAGCGAAAGATTGGACTGGGCCGGGTCCAGCCGCGGACCCGAAACGATCAGGCCCACCACTTCGCTTGCCGGCTTGTCGAAGAAGGGCGAGTGCGTATCGAAGACGAAATTGGCCCAGCCGAGGAAGCGCTTGCGGATCTTGACGCGATCATTGGAAATGCTGGCATCGCCGGCAAAGCCGAGATTGACCAGTATATTGTCGTCGTAGACGGTCATCCAGCTGGGAACAGGCTCGGTGCCGACGATCTTCGGCATGTCGCCGGTAATGTCGATCGGGATCGTTTTGCCGTGTGCCGTTACGATGGCCTGCGTCTTGGTGACGGTTACCGTGCGGCTCGTGCCACTGATCGAAACGATCATGCTGCCATCGGGGTTGGTCTTCACCCAGTCGGGGTTCGGATTGTCGCCAAGCGGCGAAAAACGCGGATACTTGATGCTGATCTTGTCGCCGGAGATACGAAACTCCGGCTGCACGTCATAGCTGATCCATTGGCTGAGATAGATGCCGACGCGCTCCCAATGCGCTTCCGAAACGACTTTCGGCAGGTCGAAGAACCATACGGCATAGATGCCGTAGAGGATGACGCCGATGAACATCATCAGCGCGCCGAAACGCTGGCGGAAGGACCGGTGAAGGATTTCCGGGTAACGCGCTTCGATTTCCTGCATGCGGCCGGCGTCGATGACGGACATGAATAACCTCAATGCTGCAGAAGGAAGGCATGTTCGCCGACGAGACGGCGGCGGAGCCATGCGGAAAACTGATCGACGGCGACGATGGTCACGAAGAGCAGCAGCACCAGCGCCATGGTCTTGGCACCAAAGCCGCGCGAGATCGAAAGCTTGAGCTCCTCGCCGATACCGCCGCCGCCGACGGCGCCGATGATGGTGGATGCGCGGACGTTGACCTCGAGGCGCAGCAGCGCGTAGGACATGAAGTTCGGCAGCACCTGCGGCAGGGCGGCAAAGCGGACGCGCTCCGTCCAGCTGGCGCCGACGGCACGCATGCCCTCGTCGGGTTTCATGTCGATATTCTCGACGACTTCGTAGAAGAGCTTGCCGAGCGCGCCGATCGTATGCAGGCCGACGGCGATGATGGCGGCGATCGGGCCGATCGACAGGATCGCCGAAAACAGGCCGGCGATCACGATTTCCGGGAAGGCGCGCAGGAATTCCATGATGCGCTTCGTCACGAGCCGGATCGGATTGGATGGCGACATGTTGCGCGCGGCAAAGAAGCTCATCGGCACGGCAAAGACGAAGCCGATGATGGTCGATACCAGCGCCACGTTGATCGTGATGATCATCAGCTCGAAATATTCGGGGATGTAGAAATCGCCCCAGACATAGACGCGGCCGAGCGGAAAGTTGAACTCCTCGCCGCCGGCGCCGTTTGCGCCGTTCGGGCTCGGCAGGTCGAAGAGCGCGCGGTAGACGTCGTTCCAGTCCTTGGGAATGAGCCAGCTCAGGAAGTCGAAGAGATGCGGCAGGCGCTCGAAGAAATGGCCGGCATTGCTTTCGTCGGCGAAGCGCACGGAGCTGACGAAGGCGACGAGCAGAATCACGAGGCCGATGCCGGTATAGAGGCGGCGCTTGGCCACCATCTTGCTCCAGGCGTCGCCGATCTCCTTGGCGCTCTGCATGTTCGGGTGCGTGTCGGCGATCGTCATCAAATCCAGCCCTTGTGAACAGCAAAAGGGCGGCCGTTGCCGGCCGCCCAATCATCGGAATGCGGATCAGCCGCCGATGGCAGCCTTACGGACGTCGATAACGGCGTTGTAGAAGTCCGGTGTAACCTTGACGTAGCCCTTGAAGTCGCCGCCTTCGACGGCGTTGAAGCACTTGGCGTCAGCCGTCGGGAGCTTCATGAAGAAGTCCGAAAGCTTGGCCTGCCATTCGGTGCCGAGAGCGTTGCGAACGACGAGCGGGCCGTTCGGGATCAGCGGCGAACGCCAGACTTCGACGAGCTTGTTCGGGTCGACGGCGCCCTTGTCCACTTCCTTGCGGAAGGTGCCGGAGGTGAAGCCGTCCTTGAAATTGCCAACGCCCGAGGAATCGTCGACAGCAACGTCGACCTTGCCGTCGTAAGCGGCGAGCAGGTTGTTTTCATGACCGCCGTTGAACTGGGTCGAGGCGAAGAACTTGTCGTTCGGCATGCCGGTGGTCTTCGGAATCTGCGTCAGCGGAACGAGGTAGCCCGAGGTCGAGTCCGGATCGGCATAGCCGAGCTTCTTGCCCTTGGCGTCCATGATCGTCTTGATGCCGGAGGACTTGAGGGCGAGGCCGATCGAGTAGTAGCCGGTCGAGCCGTCGGTCTGCTGCGTGGTCAGGATCGGGGTAACGGCCTTCGGGTCCTTGATATATGTGGCCGCGTATCCGGAAGCGCCGAGTTCTGCGAAGTCCAGCGTGCCGCCGAGCAGGCCCTGGATAACGCCGTCATAGTCGGCGGCCGGGAACAGCGAAACCTTTTCGAAGCCGAATTCCTTCTTCAGGTGATCGGCGAGGCAGGCGTAGTTGCGCAGGCGGTCGGCTTCGTTTTCGCCGCCGAGAATGCCGACGCGGAATTCCTTGAGGTCTGCAGCGTTGGCGGCAGCGCCAACTGCGAACGCGACGAGCGCCGTAGCGGCAAAGAGTGCTTTCTTCAACATGGGTTCGTCTCCTGATTAACCGGTGTCCCCGGATGCCTTCGGTCTGGAAGAAGTGCGCCCTTGACGCGGGCCTTCGATCGTGGCCGTCCCTCTCAGAGGCCGGCCAGTGCCAGCGGTTGCGGGCCGGCGGATTCGGTTGCCGCGGCTTGCGCGGCCGGATCGGCAATGTTGATGGAGGTCGATGTCATGGTCTCGTCGATGCCGGCGCCGTCCTTGTCGGTGCCGTAGATTTCCTTGACGGCCGCTGCCGTCAGATCGGTCGGTTTGCCGTCGAAGACCACCTTGCCGGCCGCCATACCGACGATGCGTTCGCAATAGTTGCGGGCCGTGTCGAGCGTGTGCAGATTGGTGATGACGGTGATGCCTTCACGCTCGTTGATGTCCCGCAGCGCGTCCATGACGATCTTGGCGTTCAGCGGATCGAGCGAGGCGATCGGCTCGTCGGCCAGCATCATCTTCGGCTGCTGCATCAGGGCGCGGGCAATGGCGACGCGCTGCTGCTGGCCGCCGGAAAGCGTGCCGGCCATCTGCAGGGCCGTCTGTTCGATGCCGAGGCGTTCCAGAGCGGCGATGGCTTCGATGCGCTCCTCGCGGCTGAAGACGGAAAGCAGGCTCATCGCCGTCGAGCGCTGGTTGAGCCGGCCAAGCATGACATTGGTAAGCACGTCTAGACGCGGAACGAGGTTGAACTGCTGAAAGATCATGGCGCAATCGCGCTGCCAGCTGCGCAGCGCGCGGCCGCTGAGCTTCGACACTTCGATGCCGGAGAAATGGATGGAACCGGAGCTCGGATCGGCAAGGCGGTTGATCATGCGCAGAAGGGTGGACTTGCCGGCGCCGGAGCGGCCGATGATACCCACCATCTGCCCCTGCGGTATGTCCAACGTCACGGAATCGACAGCGAGCTTGTTTCCAAACCGGCGTGAGAGGTTCCTGAGTTCGAACATAGTGCTTCCCTTTCGCGGCTGCCGGGCTGCGGAAATTTCAGCGGTACCGGTGCTAAGAATGGGCGCATGCCTCTGCCTCGAAGGGAGTTTCGAGGGGGCTGGCGCCAACCACAAGGCAACCGATTAGTCCCGCTTCATGAAGCTCCAATGTCAGTTTTATGTAACTGCTGTTACAATTCTCCTCGTTTTTTGCAAGGTTAGCCGGCTGAGAGCTTTCCTTGAAATTTAGCCGTCAAACATGCCCGTTGGCAGGCCATCGATGCTGAAGCTATTCTTCTCGCGACGATATTCCTCAATGCCGCCAGGACCCTTGGCTTTGGCCCATTGATCGAGACTCGGTCTCTCGCCTTCATAGGAAAAGAGCGGCACGCCGAAACCGCAGGACGTCTGTACGAGATCGAAGTCCAGCCGCACGATCTGCCGCGCACCGAGCGGCTCTTCGTCTGCATAGTGATCGCGCAGCAATTCACCATATTCCGGCGACGATCGATGGATGATGCGGCCGCGGCCATAGAGGCGCAGGATCATCGGCGGCCCTTCGACCGCGCAGAACATGATGGTCAGCCGGCCATCGGCCTTCATGTGGGCTGAAGTCTCGTTGCCGCTGCCGGTGCGGTCGAGGTAGATGGCCGCGTTCGGGGAGATGATGCGCAGGCACAGCGTTTCGCGCGGCGAAACATTGACACGGGAATCCGATGTCGCCGATGCCGTGAAGAAGATGTGCTGCCGCGCGATGAAATCGCGCAGCCGGTCGTCGATGCTGGAAAACTGCTTTGCCATAAAGAGGCCTCCCTTAACCTGAGCTAGACGGAACGCCTGAGGCTGAAACGCACGCGGGTCTCGTGCAAGCCCGGCTTGGGCGGAAAGCGTCCTCAGGCGGCGTAGCGATCCAAGAAATCTTCCGCGGACAGAGCGCGGAAGTCGGCAAGCGCCGTGCGCAGGCGGTCATGATCCCAATCCCACCATGAAAGCTTGTCCATGCGCGCACCGATCTCGGCGGCGAAGCGTTCACGGATCAGTTTGGCCGGCACGCCGCCGACGATCGTGTAAGGCTCGATGTCCTTGGAGACGACCGCGCCCGCCCCGATGACGGCGCCATTGCCGACCCTGACGCCGGGCAGGATGGTGGCGCCGTGGCCGATCCAGACATCATGGCCGATGACGACGCGATGGTCGCGCCGCCAGGTGAAGAAATCGGTCTCCATATCGGCGTCAGGCCAATAGTCGGCGGCTCGATAGGTGAAGTGATGCAGCGTGGCGCGCCATGTCGGATGATTGGTGGCGTTGATGCGCACCGCCGCGGCGATGTTGACGAATTTGCCGATCGTCGCGCACCAGACTGCGCCATCCTGCATGATGTAGGAATAATCGCCGATCTCGGTTTCATCGATGCGGCAGCGGTCGGAGACTTCGGTATAGCGGCCGAGCGTCGAGTTGCTGACGCTCGCCGAAGGGCTGATGAAGGGCGTTTCGCCCAATTTGCGGCTCATGCGGCAGCCTTCCGCGGCGAGAATTGCGAAACGTCGAGAATGCGGCTGCCGACGGCCTCGCGCACCTCTTCGTCATGGAAGATGCCGAGAAGCGCGACGCCCGCCTGCTTCTTCTGCTCGATCATATCGACGACGACGGCCCGGTTGCGGGCATCGAGCGAAGCCGTAGGCTCGTCGAGCAGCAGGATGGCGTGGTCGGTGATGAAGCCGCGGGCGATGTTGACGCGCTGCTGCTCGCCGCCGGAGAAGGTCGCGGGCGGCAGCTGCCAGAGCTCCTGCGGCAGGTTCAGCTGCGCCAGCAGTTCTGCAGCCTTGTCACGAGCCTCGGCCACGGTCACGCCGCGGGCCAGCAGCGGCTCGGCGACGACGTCGATGGCGGCGACGCGCGGCACGGTGCGCAGGAACTGGCTGACATAGCCCATGGTCTGGCGACGGACGTCGAGCACGGTGCGCGGATCGGCGGTGGCGAGATCGACGATTTTCTCCCTGTGCATGACGAGGATCTGGCCGCTGTCGACGGCATAATTGCCGTAGATCATCTTCAGCAGCGAACTCTTGCCGATGCCGGACGGACCGCCGAGCACGACGCATTCGCCCGCAGCGACCGAGAAGGAGACATCGGCGACGACGGGCAGACGAATGCCGTCGCGCAGATGCATGGTGAAGCTCTTGAAGACTTCGGAAACGACGAGTGGGGTTGCCATGTTTGTTCCTCAGACCTGCAGGATCGAAGAGACCAGCAGTTGCGTATAGGGTTCGCGCGGGTCGTCGAGCACGCGGTCGGTCAAACCGTGTTCGATCACCTGTCCGTCTTTCATCACCATCATGCGATGCGACAGAAGCCGGGCAACCGCGAGGTCGTGCGTGACGATGATGGCCGACAGGCCGAGATCGTTGACGAGGCCGCGCACGAGATCGAGCAGGCGGGCCTGCACGGACACGTCGAGGCCGCCGGTAGGCTCGTCCATGAAGACCAGGCGAGGGCCGGTGACCAAGTTGCGGGCGATCTGCAGACGCTGGCGCATGCCGCCGGAGAAAGCGCGCGGCTGGTCGTCGATACGATCGGCATCGATCTCCACGCGCTCCAGCCAATCGATGGCCGTGTTGCGGATGTTGCCATAGTGGCGATTGCCGATCGCCATCAGCCGCTCGCCGACATTGGCGCCGGCAGACACCGTCATCCGCAGGCCGTCAGCCGGATTCTGATGCACGAAGCCCCAGTCGGTGCGCATCAGGAAGCGGCGTTCCGCCTCATTCATGCGGAAGAGATCGCGATAGGTCTCGTCGCGCATGTGATATTCGACGCTGCCCGTCGTCGGCAGCAGCCGCGTCGAGATGCAGTTGAGCAGCGTCGTCTTGCCGGAGCCGGATTCGCCGACGATGGCAAGCACTTCGCCGGGCCAGAGTTCGAAGGACACGTCGCGGCAGCCGATGCGGCTGCCGTAGAATTTCGAGATGTCCTTGACCTTGAGAAGCGGTAAGTCACTCATTCGGCAGCCTCCTTGCCACCAGGCAGTCCATCGGATGCGAGCCCATTCGACGCCAGCATTGCGCCGGCATGACCGTGGGCGCGACGGTCTTCGCAGAAATCGGTGTCGGAGCAGACGAACATGCGTCCGCCCTTGTCGTCGAGGATCACCTCGTCGAGATAGACCTGCTCGGCGCCGCAAAGAGCGCAGGGCTTGTCGAAGCGCTGCACTTCGAACGGATGGTCCTCGAAATCGAGGCTGACAACTTCGGTGTAGGGTGGCACGGCATAGATGCGCTTCTCGCGGCCGGCGCCGAAAAGCTGCAGCGCGTCGGAGAGGTGCATTTTCGGATTATCGAACTTCGGCGTCGGCGAGGGGTCCATCACATAGCGGCCGGCGACCTTCACCGGATAGGCATAGGTGGTGGCGATGCGGCCGTTGCGGGCGATGTCCTCGTAAAGCTTCACATGCATGAGGCCGTATTCCTCGAGCGCATGCATCTTGCGCGTTTCGGTCTCGCGCGGCTCCAGGAAACGTAAGGGTTCCGGGATCGGCACCTGATAGACCAGCAGTTGCGTATAGGGTTCGCGCGGGTCGTCGAGCACGCGGTCGGTCAAACCGTGTTCGATCACCTGTCCGTCTTTCATCACCATCATGCGATGCGACAGAAGCCGGGCAACCGCGAGGTCGTGCGTGACGATGATGGCCGACAGGCCGAGATCGTTGACGAGGCCGCGCACGAGATCGAGCAGGCGGGCCTGCACGGACACGTCGAGGCCGCCGGTAGGCTCGTCCATGAAGACCAGGCGAGGGCCGGTGACCAAGTTGCGGGCGATCTGCAGACGCTGGCGCATGCCGCCGGAGAAAGCGCGCGGCTGGTCGTCGATACGATCGGCATCGATCTCCACGCGCTCCAGCCAATCGATGGCCGTGTTGCGGATGTTGCCATAGTGGCGATTGCCGATCGCCATCAGCCGCTCGCCGACATTGGCGCCGGCAGACACCGTCATCCGCAGGCCGTCAGCCGGATTCTGATGCACGAAGCCCCAGTCGGTGCGCATCAGGAAGCGGCGTTCCGCCTCATTCATGCGGAAGAGATCGCGATAGGTCTCGTCGCGCATGTGATATTCGACGCTGCCCGTCGTCGGCAGCAGCCGCGTCGAGATGCAGTTGAGCAGCGTCGTCTTGCCGGAGCCGGATTCGCCGACGATGGCAAGCACTTCGCCGGGCCAGAGTTCGAAGGACACGTCGCGGCAGCCGATGCGGCTGCCGTAGAATTTCGAGATGTCCTTGACCTTGAGAAGCGGTAAGTCACTCATTCGGCAGCCTCCTTGCCACCAGGCAGTCCATCGGATGCGAGCCCATTCGACGCCAGCATTGCGCCGGCATGACCGTGGGCGCGACGGTCTTCGCAGAAATCGGTGTCGGAGCAGACGAACATGCGTCCGCCCTTGTCGTCGAGGATCACCTCGTCGAGATAGACCTGCTCGGCGCCGCAAAGAGCGCAGGGCTTGTCGAAGCGCTGCACTTCGAACGGATGGTCCTCGAAATCGAGGCTGACAACTTCGGTGTAGGGTGGCACGGCATAGATGCGCTTCTCGCGGCCGGCGCCGAAAAGCTGCAGCGCGTCGGAGAGGTGCATTTTCGGATTATCGAACTTCGGCGTCGGCGAGGGGTCCATCACATAGCGGCCGGCGACCTTCACCGGATAGGCATAGGTGGTGGCGATGCGGCCGTTGCGGGCGATGTCCTCGTAAAGCTTCACATGCATGAGGCCGTATTCCTCGAGCGCATGCATCTTGCGCGTTTCGGTCTCGCGCGGCTCCAGGAAACGTAAGGGTTCCGGGATCGGCACCTGATAGACCAGCACCTGGTTGGGGCCGAGCTTGGCCTCCGGGATGCGGTGGCGCGTCTGGATGATGGTCGCCTCCTCCGTGCGGGTGGTGACCGCGACATTAGCGACCTTCTGGAAGAAGGCGCGGATGGAGACGGCATTGGTCGTATCGTCGGCGCCCTGGTCGATGACCTTCAGCACATCCTGCGGGCCGATGATGGCGGCTGTCAACTGCACGCCGCCAGTGCCCCAGCCGTATGGCATCGGCATTTCGCGCGATGCGAAGGGTACCTGATAACCGGGAATGGCAATCGCCTTCAGGATGGCGCGGCGGATCATCCGCTTAGTCTGTTCGTCGAGATAGGCGAAGTTGTAGGTGGCGAGTTCGGTCATTCGGCTGCCTCCGTCATGGGGTCCATGCCGCGATCCCGAGCGGCCTCGAAATCACGGCGCATGCGCCGCACCAGGTCGAGCTCGGCCTGGAAATCGACATAGTGCGGCAGCTTCAGATGTTCGACGAAGCCGGTCGCCTGCACGTTGTCGGAATGGGAAATGACGAATTCCTCGTCCTGAGCCGGCGCAACGATGTCTTCGCCGAGCTCTTCGGCGCGCAGCGCACGGTCGACCAGAGACATGGCCATGGCCTTGCGTTCGCTCTGGCCGAAGACCAGGCCGTAGCCGCGGGTAAACTGCGGCGGCGCCTTGGCCGAACCCTTGAACTGGTTGACCATCTGGCATTCGGTCACCTGGATGCGGCCGAGCGAGACGGAGAAACCGAGTTCCGGCACGTCGAATTCGACCTCCACTTCGCCGATGCGGATTTCGCCAGTGAAGGGATGGGTGCGGCCGTAGCCGCGCTGGGTCGAATAGCCGAGCGCCAGCAGGAAGCCTTCATCGCCGCGGGCGAGCGCCTGAAGGCGAAGATCGCGGGCCATCGGAAATTCCAAGGGTTCGCGCGTGAGGTCGCCGATCTCGTGGTCGACCGGCATGACACCGTCGCCTTCGATCAGGCCTTCCTGATCGAGGATTTCGGAAACGCGCATGATGCGGCCCTGTTCGGCGGGTCGTTGCATCGGTTCGTCAACCGGTTCGTCGGCCAAAAGGTTCGGGTCGAGCAGGCGGTGCGTGTAGTCGAAGGTCGGGCCGAGAAGCTGGCCGCCCGGCAAGTCCTTGTAGGTCGCGGAGATGCGGCGCTCGATCTTCATCGCAGCCGTGTCGAGCGGCTGGGAATAGCCGAAGCGCGGCAGCGTCGTACGGTAGGCTCTGAGCAGGAAGATCGCCTCGATCATGTCGCCGCGTGCCTGACGGACGGCAAGTGCGGCCAGCGTACGGTCATAAAGCGAGGCTTCGGCCATGACGCGGTCGACAGCGAGCGCGAGCTGTGCCACGATCTGGTCGATGCCGACGGCCGGCAGCGAACGGTCGCCGCGGCGACGGTCGGCCAGCAGCCGGTGAGCATTGGCGATGGCGGCTTCGCCGCCCTTTACGGCAACATACATATGTCACATCTCCGTTGCGGTGATCTTGGTGGTGCGCGGCAGGCAGAGGAATTGCCGGTCTGCCGTCAGAACGAGATCGACGCCGCGCGGGAAGAGCGCGCGATTGTCGTTCCAGATGCGTAGGAGCGCATCCGGCAGCCCGATCGGAGCGATCATGGTGACATCCTCGATTCCGGAGCCGGAAAGCGCCAGCTCCTTGCCGCCTTCCAGTTTTTCGATCTCCAGGATGATGGTCGTCGAACGATCGGGATATTCCTGGGTTCCGATGCCGAACTGGCTGAAGGAGGAAAGCGCCATGCCAGCTTCGATGAAGGCGAAATGCGCCTCCAGCCGCTCCGAGATCACGGGGGCTCCGGTGTGGAAGGCCAGCCATTCCGGAAGGCTCGATCTTACGAGGCTGTTGGAGAGCCAGACCGGCGTGTCGTGGTCGCAAAGGGTAAGCGCGAGGGCGCCGGCCGCGATACCGAGCGGCGCCGGCGGCACGATATCGGCCGTGACGGTCTGCAGCGTTCCCGGACGCGCCATGGCATCCATCGTCATCTTGAAGACGCTCTGTGCGTCGAAGACCGGGTCGCTGAAGCCGCCGGTCAGGGCCTCGTTGCCGAAGGTCGGGGTGCTGAACAGGCTCATCAATCTTCTCCGCGAACCATGGTGAAGAAATCGACACGGGTCGCCGCCGTCTCTTCGGCGCGCTTGTGGTCATAGTCGGCAATGCGCTGGACGACCGGCTGCAGGACCGCCTTCTCGACGAAGTCTCTTGTCGCCGCTTGCTGCCAAAGCGCGTCGAAGATGGCCGAAAGCCGGGCCTTTTCCCGGTCCGTCCCGAGCGCATGCGAATGACCGATCGTGCCGGATGCCAGACGGATGGTGGCGCGCGTTACCGTGACTTCACCGAGGTTGAAGGGGGAGCCGCCACCGCCGATGCGGCCGCGCACCATGACGAGCCCGGTCTCGGGTCCGCGCACCGGCTGTGCCGCCGGCTTGCTCGGCAAGGCTTCCCAGGCTGCCTCAAGCTCGTCGCGCTCCGCCTGCGCCAGAAGATCGGCGACCCGCTTGCGCTCTCGACGCTCCTGTGCGGCCGCTTCCTGCCTTTGTGCTGAATTCATCGCGTCTTCCCTTAAATGTCTATTGATATAGACAACCATACAAGATAGTTTTATATCTATTAGCGAGTCGTGACAAGCGTGTGACAGGGCGAGTGGCCGAAATGGCGGGGCAGAAGATACAGAGACAGACGGGCGTGGCGCTCTGGCGGCAGATTGCCGACCGTATTCGCACGTCCATCAATCACGGCGATTTCGACGAGACGGGCATGGTGCCGCCGGAAACGACGCTGGCGCTGCAGTTCGGCGTCAACAGGCACACGATCCGAAGCGCGCTGGCGGCGCTGGCACAGGAAGGCATCGTCAGAGCCGTCCAGGGACGCGGAACGCTCGTCGAGCGCAAGGAGCGGCTGAGTTTTCCGATTTCGAAGCGGACGCGCTTTTCGCAGGGGATCGGCGATCAGGTGCGCGAGACCCGCAGCGTCCTGCTTGCATCGGGCGAAGAGGCAGCGAGCATGGAGTTGGCCCGGCAGCTCAAGATCAAGACCGGCACGCGGCTTGTGCGCCTCGAAACGTTAGGCCAAGCGGACCAACGCCCGGTGTCGCGCGCCACGAGCTGGTTCCCGGCCGATCGTTTCGGCGATATAGCCGAGATCTACCGGGCGACCGGATCGATCACGAAGGCATTCAAGGAGCTTGGCGTTCCGGATTACGTCCGCGTCGTCACCGAAATCACCGCGACGCATGCCGACGAAAACGATCTCACCGATCTACAACTATCTCCAGGCGCCATCGTACTGGTCGCCCAAGCTCTCAATGCAGATCTTGGCAATGTTCCGGTGCAATATTCGATTTCCCGCTTCGCCGCCGACAGGGTGCGCTTCACCGTCGAAAATTAAAGCTGAGTTAGCAAATCGGCTGAAAATCGTCCGGCGGCCATTGCTGTGCGGCATGCAGAATGCGGATTATGCGCACCGTCTCGCCTGCGAGGTCATAAACCGGCAAATAGTTTCTATGCACGACGAGTTCTCGTGTTCCGGATACGCGGCCGGGTCGGCCCGTCATTGGATGGGTGATGAGATGTTTCGACCGTTTGGCGAAGAGTTCGTCCAGCGTGATTGCCGCTGAGGAGTTTTCGGCCTCGATGTAGGTATAGATGGCGCGTCGGTCGGCTCTTGCTTCGGGAGCCCAAGCAAGTTTCACGAAGAACGCCCGCTGAGTTTGCGGCGTGTTTCTTCTCGCAAGGCGGCGAATTCAGCGTCTACGTTGTCGTCAGGAATGAGGTTGCCGGCATTGGCGGAAGCAAAGCCGGCCTGAACCTGCTGGCGAAACCACATGTCGTAGTCAGCGGCATCTTGCTGGCGCCGTACATAGTCGCGCATGAAAGCTCGGAGCAGCTGCGCACCGGTTTGATCATGCGCTTTCGCAGCCTCGCTGAAAGCCGCCTTCAACTCTTCTTCAACTCGGAAGGTAAACGTTGCGTCCGTCATATCCAGCCTATGTGTTACGCGCGTACTACAATGTAACACATTTCGGTGAGGCTACCACCTTCATATCGCCTGTCAGGCCTGTCGAAGAGAAAAACGCACCCTCGATCGCATCAAGATCGCAGGTTTCGGAAACGCCGTCCCCTCTCCCCGGCAAACGGGGAGAGGGGGTGGTGAGGGCCTTTTGGCCCAGATGCTTGGCGCTCAATGCGCGCCGGACATGTCGCCGAGGACTTCCTTCGAGGCGACGGTGGAATCGGCCTTGAGCTTGTAGACCATAGGTACCCCGGTTGCGAGGTTGAGCTCAAGGATCTGAGCCTTGCTGAGACGGTCGAGAACCATGACGAGCGAGCGCAGCGAGTTGCCGTGCGCCGCGACCAGCACGTTCTGGCCGGAAAGCACGCGCGGCAGGATTTCCGTCAGGTAGTAGGGCCAGACGCGGGCGCCGGTGTCGCGCAGGCTTTCGCCGCCGGGCGGCGGAACGTCGTAGGAGCGGCGCCAGATGTGAACCTGTTCTTCGCCCCACTTGGCCCGGGCGTCATCCTTGTTGAGGCCGGAGAGATCGCCGTAGTCCCGCTCGTTCAGTGCCTGATCCCGAATGGTTTCGAGATCGGGCTGGCCGATTTCATCGAGGATGATTTTCAGCGTATGCTGGGCGCGCGTCAGCGCAGAGGTGAAGGCGATATCATACTTGATGCCGTAATCGGCCAGTGCCTTGCCGCCGGTCCTTGCCTCTTCGATGCCGAGCGCGGTCAGATCGGGGTCCTTCCAGCCGGTAAAGAGATTCTTCAAATTCCAGTCGCTCTGCCCGTGACGTACGAGAACGAGAGTGCCGCTCATAAATTTTCTCCTTGATAGAGCAATTCCAGGGAAGGTGCGTTGCCGCTTTCCGTTGGGGAATTGCGAGACAGTAAAAGGCTGAAGCGGTTCAACAGTTCCCTGCCGACCCGCTCGGGGATCGCATCAACGTGCGGAGAGCCCGAGAACGTCGAGCATGGAATAGAAGCCGGGTTTCTTGTCGCGCGCCCAGAGTGCCGCCTGCAGCGCGCCGCGCGCAAACAGCGAACGGTCGCCGGCATTGTGCGAGAGCGTCAGCCGCTCGCTTTCGCTGGCGAAGATCACCGAATGGTCGCCGACCACGCCGCCGCCGCGCAGGGTCGCAAAGCCGATCGTGCCCGCCGGGCGCGGGCCGGTATGGCCGTCGCGCACGCGAACGGAATTGTCGTTGAGGTCGATGCCGCGGCCCTTTGCCGCCGCCTGGCCGAGCAGCAGTGCCGTGCCCGAAGGCGCATCGACCTTATGGCGATGATGCATCTCCAGCACCTCGATGTCCCAGTCGTTCGAAGGCAGTGCGCGTGCAGCCTGTTCGACAAGTACGCTGAGAAGATTGATGCCGAGGCCCATATTGCCCGATTTGACGATGCGGGCATGGCGCGCGGCGGCCTTGAACTTGGCCTCATCCTCGTCCGAGCAGCCGGTCGTGCCGATGATGTGAACGATGCGTGCCTGCGCGGCAAGCCCGGCAAAGGTGACGCTGGTCGCCGGCGTTGTGAAATCGATAACGCCTTCGGCATGAAGGAAGGCGGAAAGCGGGTCGTCGGTGACGGGAATGCCGATCGGCCCCAATCCGGCGATCTCGCCGGCATCCTTGCCGATGAAGGCGGAGCCGGGGCGCGCGACCGCGGCATGCAGGGTTACGCCGTCCGTTGCGTGGATGATGCGGATGAGAGCCTGTCCCATGCGGCCCGCCGCTCCAACTACCACCAGCTTCATCGCATCGTCGCTCATGTCGTCCTATCGTCTATTTGCGGGAATTGCTTGAAATGGCCGGCCGCTGCAGGTTGTTGAGGCGAGCGTAGAGGCCGTTGTCGGCCTCCGCAAGCGTCTCGTGGTTGCCCTCTTCGACAACCCGGCCGTTCTGCATGACAACGATCTTCTCGGCACGCACCACAGTCGACAGGCGGTGTGCGATGACGACCACCGTGCGGCCGCTCATTGCCTCTTCCAGCGCTTTCTGCACCGCGGCTTCCGATTCCGTGTCGAGCGCCGAGGTCGCCTCGTCCAGAAGCAGGATCGGCGCGTCGCGCACCAGCGCACGGGCGATCGACAGGCGCTGCCGCTGGCCGCCGGAAAGCGTCACGCCGTTTTCGCCGACCGGCGTATCGTAGCCCATCGGCTGCGCCTCGATAAAATCATGCGCATAGGCCAGGCGAGCCGCCTGCTCGATCTCGGCATCCGTCGCTTCCGGGCGGCCGTAGCGGATATTGTCGCGGATCGTGCCTTCGAAGAGATAGGGCTGCTGCGAGACATAGGCGATCTGCCGGCGCAACGATTGCTTCGTCACATGGGCGATATCCTGCCCATCGATGAAGATGCTGCCGGATTTCGGGTCGTAGAAGCGCGGGATGAGATTGATGACGGTGGATTTGCCCGCGCCGGAAGGGCCGACGAGCGCCGTGGTCTGCCCACCCTCGGCGGTGAAGCTCACGCCGCACAGGACCGCTTCGTCGCCATAGGCGAAATGCACGTCGCGGAATTCGATGCGGGCGCCGCTCACCGTGAGCGGCTTGGCATCCGGCAGGTCGCGCTGGCGCGGTTCCATGTCGAGCAGCTCATAGATCATCCGTGCATTGACGACCGCGCGCTCCAGCTGGACCTGCAGCTTGGCGAGACGCCGCGCCGGATCATAGGCGAGCAGCAGCGAAGTGGCGAAGGAGAAGAACACGCCCGGCGAGACTTTGTCGTAGATCGACCGGTAGGCGGCATAGGCAAAGAGGCTGGCGATCGCAAAGCCCGCGACGGTTTCGATGAGCGGGCCGTTGCGCTCCGACAGGCGGGCGATGCGGTTCTGCCGGTGCTCGGCCGCAGTGATCAGCTTGTTGATCTTGCTCTCGAGCTCGTCTTCCATCGTAAAGGCCTTGACGATGGAAATGCCCTGGATGGTCTCCTGCATCGCGCCCAGCACATGGCTATTCAGGACGATCGCGTCGCGCGTGGCGGAGCGCAGACGCTTGGAAATATAGCGCAGGGCCAGGAAGAGCGGCGGCGCGATGATGACGAATGCAATGCTGAGCACCGGGTCCTGGAAGACCATGACTCCGAGCAGCGAGATGAAGGTTAGAAGGTCGCGCGCCGTGGACGTGATCGTCAGGTTCATCACATCGCGGACGCCCGAGACGTTCTGGCTGATCCGGGCGGCGAGCTGCGCGGAACGGGCTTCGCTGAAATAGCCGACCGACAGCGTCATCAGATGCGAATAGAGACGGCGCTGATAGCGCGCGATGATGTTGTTGCCGATCTTGGACAGGATGACCGACTGGAAATATCCCGCAAAGCCGCGCACCACGAAAACAACGAAGATGCTGAAGCAGATACGCCATGCATCGACGATGTCGCGCGCGACGAAGGCGCTGTCGATGACCGATTTGACGATGTAGCCGATGTAGGCAGTCGAAAGGGCGACGAGGATCAGACAGGTAATCGCGATTGTATAGCCGCGGATATGGTCGCGGCCGTTCTCGGCGATAATGCGCTTCAGCATGCCGGTAATGGCCTCGCTGTCGACGCTCTTGCTTTTCGGGTCAGGCAATTTCAATAATCGGCTTCCTGTCATGGACCAAGTGAGCCGCATGTGTCGCGTGCTTCCGCGCCTCTATTAAAGAGTTAGCACGGCTTTGGCTAGACATGGCTTGCCGCGCTGGTTAAGGCCGCTCACGGAGCCGCGTCCATTATAGAGGAACGCGACCCCTTCAAAAAGGTATAGCGCCGGCTGTTTCGGCGCGCCATTGGTTGTTTGCCGGGCGATTAACGCCGCCAGCGGCGGCCCTCGGTCGCAAGGCCGAAGCTTGCCGGCTTGCGGGCATAGATTGCAAGTCCCGAAAGCGCGGCCAGCGGATTGACGACCACATGGGTCGGGATCGTCTTCATCATCTCCGTGTGCGGCGCCTTGTCTTCGAAGGCGGCACGGAATTCCGGCTTCTGCAGCGCCGGCAGGATCTTTTGCGGGATGCCACCGGAGAGAAAGACGCCGCCGCGCGCCATGAAGATCATGGCGATATCGCCGGCGACACGGCCGAGATAGGTGACGAACAGCGTCAGCGTCTCTTCGGCCTGCTTGTTGGTGCCGGCGAGTGCATGATTGGTGATATCGGCCGGCTCCTTGAGGCTCGGTTCGATGCCGTCAGCCGCGCAGATGGCGTGATAGAGGTTCTGCAGGCCACGGCCGCAGATCACCTGCTCGGCCGAGATGCGGCCTTCGATGGGCTCCAGATGCGGCCAGATCTGCAGGTCGCGCTCCGTGCGTGGCCCGAGATCGATATGCCCGCCTTCGCCCGGCACAGGCACCCATTGATGCTGGGTATGGACCAGGGCGCCGACGCCAAGCCCGGTGCCCGGCCCGAGCACGACGCGCGATGCGGTCATGTTCCCGGATGCTTGGCCGATGGTCTGGCGATGCTCGTCGGAAATCTCGGCGATCGCCAGCGCCTGCGCCTCGAAATCGTTGATGACGAGCACGTCCTCGATGCCGAGATTGGCTATCATCGTCTTCGGACGGATCACCCAGTCGCAATTGGTTAGCGGAATTTCATCGCCTTGCACCGGGCCGGCCATGGCGAGAATTGCCGAGCGGGGCCGCACCTTGCTGTTCTCGAGGGTCAGCTTGATGGCATCGTCGATCGTCGCGAAATTTGCCGTCTGCACGACCGGAAAATGCTCCTGTTCGGAGTCCGCATCGGCAAGGATCGAGAAACGGGCATTGGTGCCGCCGATATCGCCGATCAGAATTGGAAAAGGCAGGGGGGCATCGCTGTGATTGAGCTCGGGCATGGCCAGGTCCGTGGTCTGCCGCCGGCAAGGCGGATTAATGGTTCAGTGTTTTGATCAGCCGCTCGGCGGTGGATTCGTTGAGCGCCATCGGAATGTCGTAGAGAACGGCAAGCCGCGTCAATGCCTTCACGTCGACATCGTGCGGCAAGGGGGTGAGGGGGTCGATGAAGAAGACGAGCATGTCGATCTCTCCGGTAGCGATGAGGGCGCCGATCTGCTGGTCGCCGCCGAGCGGGCCGCTTTTCAATCGAGTGACCTTGAGATCGGGGCAGGTGTCGAGGACGCGGCCGCCCGTCGTGCCTGTGGCGACGATGTTCCAATCGGCAAGGGCGGCCTCATTGCGCCGTGCAAATTCCGCCATCGCATCTTTTTTCTGATCATGCGCGATCAATGCGATGCATTTGCTGCCGGCCATGAATCTTTACTCCACCCGATGCTTTCAATCGATTTATCCGCCTTCTATACCAAGGGGGCGCGTTTTGAAAGACTGCCTCGGCAAAGGATGGTCCGGGCCTCAATGCTGCGGGATCTGGCTGGGCGGCGTATCGCGGGAGGCCGGCATCGCGTCCGTTTCGGCCGACGCGCTGACACCTCCGACGTCAGAAGCAGCGGCGCGCGCGGAAACAACGGGGGGTGCCGCCAACACGGCCCGGCAGGTCTTGGGCAGATCGGAAACCATGACCTCGCGCGGCTTGGCCGGCGGCTTGGTGCTAGGCTTCGGCTTGGCCCAGGGCTCGGGTCCGAACCACCAGGCGAGCGATTTGTCACAGCCATCGCCGGCGGCGACCGGTGCCTGCCCCGTGCAACCGGCAGAGCCGGCGGGGCAGCGAAGGCGGATATGGAAATGCGAGTCGTGTCCGTATTCCGGCCGCAGCTTGCCGAGATTGCTGCGATCGCCCGTCCAGGTCTCGCACATCTTCTTCTTGATCGCCGGGTTGACGAAGATGCGCTCGACCTCGGGATAGCTGGCCGCGCGCATCAGCAGCCGGGCATGCGCCGGCGTCCAGACCTTGTCGTTGATCGTCAGGAACTTGTCTTTGGCGAGCATCGTGGTGAAGGGCAGGGCTTCGCGCTCCTCCGCCGTTATCTTGCGCTGTGGCATCGGCGTCAGCCAGACGTCGGCGTCGAGGCCAATCTGATGCGAGGCATGGCCGTTGATCATCGGGCCGCCGCGCGGCTGCGAGATATCGCCGACGAGCAGGCCCGGCCAGCCGTCATTCCTGGCCGCATCGCGCGATAGCCGCTCCAGGAGGCCGATCATCTCCGGTCGGCCCCAGCGGCGGTTGCGCGACAGGCGCATGGCCTGCCAGGTCGGGCCGTCGGCCGGCAGGGCGACGGCGCCGGCAAGGCAGCCTTTGGCGTAGAAGCCGATCGATTGCGGCGATCCCTGCGTCGGCAGCGTGACGGCTCCGAAGACCGCCTTGGCACTTCCGGGCGAAGGTGCGGCCTGCTGCGCCAGCGCATCGCCGGCGACAAGACCCATCCCGATCGAGGTGGCGAGGGAAATTTTGCCGATCGTTCGAAAGGCGCGAGCCAGAAGTGAAGCCATGCATATCCTTGAAAGGCGGTCGGCATTAGCCGAAGTGATTTGCGGCGAGACTATCCTGAAACAGGATGGAAGTGAATCCACAGCAATCACAGATGGCCGATTGGTGGCCGCCTTTCCTCGCATGGGCTTTGCTTCGGACGCGTCAGTTTGCCAGGATTTCCGCTGTCTTGCGGATGCGCGACAGCCGCGGCAGCACCTTGGTGCAGGCGAAATCCTGCATCTCCTGCGAGAGGGTCGTCACGGCATCTTCGGCGACAATGACGGCGTAATTTGCCGCATGAGCATCGCGCGCGGTGCCTTCCACGCCAAAATTGGTGGCAACGCCCGTCAGGATCAGCGTATTGATGCCGCGACGACGCAGCTGCAAATCGAGTTCCGTCCCATAGAAGGCGCTCCACTGGTGCTTGACGATCGCGACATCTGGAGTCAGCGCCGCTATCTCGGCGGGAGCCTCCAGCACAGCCGGCGGCAGGCCTCCGGGCGGAAGCGGGAAGCTTTCGTCGGTCGGCTGATTGACAGCGTCGATATAGTTTGCCGAAAATCCGAATGTGACGAACACGGTCGTTCCGCCATCGGCTTTCAGCCTGTTTGCGATGGCGACCGTATTGGCGACGATCTGCTGGGCGGAGTAGGGCGCGAGCGGCCGGTTGAGAACGAGGCTTTGCAGGTCGATGGAAACAAGAGCGGTGGTCTTGGGATCGTATAGTGACATCTGGGGCTCCGAGAAAACATGAGGGTATCCTCACAATGAAAAATATGAGGATTGCCTCACAAAAATCAAGTGAAGAATTAAAGACGCGCGCGCCGAAGCGGCAGCGCGGCCATGACCGTGTCGTCGTTCTGCTCGAAGCGGCGGCGAGGGTGTTTGCGCGCAAAGGCTACGACGCGGCAACGATGACAGAGATTGCGGCCGAGGCGCATTCGTCGATCGGCTCGCTCTATCAGTTCTTTCCCACCAAGCCTTTGCTCGCCGAAGCCTTGCATATCGATCGCCTGGAACGGCTGAAAGCGGGGCTTCGCGATCTGGCCGAACGGAGCGCCAGGCTTTCCGCAGCCGATGGCGGCGAGGCGATTTTCGATATGCTTGCCGCTTTCATCGAGGAATATCCGGAGCTTTCAGTGCTTGCCGGACGCCGCGATATCCCCAAGGAGCGCAAGGCGCGCTCGCGTGCGGAGCTGAAGGAGCTGATTGCGAACGTCCTTCGACAGGCGCGGCCGCCCATATCCGACGATGTGGCGCTGATGTCGGGCATCGTGCTCGAACTGCTGCGTATCGCCGTCGTTGTCGCCAGCGAGCCGGAAGCCGCGGAGGATCGGCGCGTCCTCGCCGAATTGCGCCTGATGCTGCGCCGGCGCCTGGAGGAAGCTACCTCCGAAAGCTGATTTCGCCAATGGCCGGCCGACTGCAAGTGAAGAGATGGGCGATTGCGTCCTGCTTTTTGCCCTCATTTGCCTTATGCTGATTCTCCAGAAATCATCGGGAGATCATGGATGGCATTGTCGCGATTGAAAGCAGGCTTGGTCGTTTCTCTTTTTTGCCTGCTGGCAATGCCTCTATCCTTGAAAGCCGAAGAGCAGCAATTCCGCATCGGCACGGCCATCCTCGGCGATCTCAAATACCAGCCCGGCTTCAAGCATTTCGATTATGTCAATCCGGATGCGCCCAAGGGCGGCGAGGTGAAGCTTTCGAGCAACGGCACCTTCGATACTTTGAATCCGGTATTGTTTAAGGGCAATCCCGCCGAGGGGACGGGGCTGGTCTACGACACGCTGCTGAAGAAGGCCGACGACGAGGCCAATTCCTCGTATGGTCTGCTTGCAGAAGGTCTCTCCTATCCTGACGACGTTTCCAGCGCGGTCTTCCGGCTGCGTGCCGAAGCAAAATGGGCCGACGGTACGCCAGTGACGCCTGAGGACGTCATCTTCAGCTTCGAGAAAACCAAAGAACTCAATCCGATGGCGACGAGCTACTACGCTCACGTCGTCAGCGCCGAAAAAACAGGCGAACGCGATGTCACCTTTCGTTTCGACGAGAAGGGTAATCGCGAGCTACCCTCGATCCTCGGCCAGCTTACCATCGTGCCGAAACATTGGTGGGAAGGCAAAGGGCCTGATGGCAAGCAGCGCGATATCTCCAGCACCACGCTTGAACCCGTGATGGGATCCGGTCCCTACAAGATCGCATCGGTGCAGCCGGGCGCGTCGATCCGCTACGAGCTGCGTGACGACTATTGGGGCAAGAACCTGCCGGTCAACGTCGGAGAGAACAATTTCAAGTCGATTTCCTACACCTATTTCGCCGACTATGATGTCGCTTTCGAGGCGTTTCGCGGTGGGGCTATCGACTATTGGCAGGATAATTCGACAAGTCATTGGGTGACCGCCTATGATTTTCCGGCCGCCAAGGACGGCCGCATCAAGCGCGAAGAACTTCCCAATTCTTTACGCTCGGTCGGCATCATGCAGGCGCTGGTTCCCAACATGCGGCGGGAGCGGTTCAAGGATCAACGCGTTCGCGAGGCGCTGAACTATGTCTATGATTTCGAGGAGCTGAATCGGACGCTTTCCTTCGGAAAATTGACGCGCGTCGACAGCTTCTTCTTCGGTACGAAATTCGCCTCTTCCGGACTGCCGCAGGGGCAGGAACTTGATGTGTTGAACAGCGTGAAGGACAAGGTGCCGGCCGAGGTTTTCACTACGCCGTATGCCAATCCCGTCGGTGGCGATCCGCAAAAAGCACGCGACAATTTCCGCAAGGCGATCGCCCTGTTCAAGGACGCGGGTTGGGTCCTGAAGGGCAACAAGATGGTGAATGCGCACACCGGCCAGCCGTTTACGCTGGAGTTGCTGCTGGGCAGCGCCTCGCAGGAACGTTCAGTGTTACCCTACATCCAAAACCTGAAGCGCATCGGTATCGATGCCAGCATTCGGACCGTCGATACGTCACAATATATCAATCGCATTCGCAGCTTCGACTACGACATGATCTGGGTCGTCTGGGGAGAGACGCTCAATCCCGGCAACGAGCAGGCCGATTTCTGGGGCTCGGCCTCTATCGACCGTCAGGGGTCCCGCAACTATGCGGGCATAGCCGACGCCGGCGTCGATGCGCTCATCCAGAAGGTGATCTTCGCAAAGGATGTCACGGAGAAGGAGGCGACGGTGAAGGCGCTCGACCGCGTGCTGCTTGCCCATCACTATGTGCTGCCGATGTTCTACGGGACGACGACCAGGATAGCCTATTGGGACAAGTTCGAGCATCTGCCCGAGCTACCCTATTATTCCATCGGCTTCCCGGATGTCTGGTGGTCGAAGAGCGCCGGAAAGTGAGCCTCTCTTGCAATGATGAGTCTGCTGGCTCCAAATGCTCAGGGCTGATTCGGGTAGTTTCACGCTGATATAATTGCGCCGGCCTGCATCCGGCGGAAGGGAATGTGAATTGATCGACAGATGGATTGAGGCGAGGCGGGATATATTCCTCTTCGGGGGGGCGGCGGGCTGATGGGCGCCTATATTCTGCGACGCCTCCTGCTGATGATTCCGACCATCGTCGGCATCATGGCCATTTCCTTCACCATCGTGCAATTTGCGCCGGGCGGCCCGGTCGAGCAGGTCATCGCGCAGCTGACCGGGCAGGGCGACAATGCCAATGGTCGCCTGTCGGGTGGCGGTACGGACCTGGCTGCCCAGCAATCCTTCGATGACAGCAGCTCGAAATATCGCGGCGCACAGGGGCTCGATCCCGAGCTGATCGCCAAGCTCGACAAGCAGTTCGGCTTCGACAAGCCGCCGCTCGAACGCTTCGGCCAGATGATGTGGAACTATATCCGCTTCGATTTCGGCGAGAGCTTCTTCCGTAACACGACGGTCATCGATCTGATCGCGCAGAAGCTGCCGGTATCGATCTCGCTCGGCATCTGGATCCTGATCTTCTCCTATGCCATTTCCATCCCGCTCGGCATCCGCAAGGCGGTGCAGGACGGATCGACCTTCGATGTCTGGACGTCGGGCATTATCATCATCGGCTACGCAGTCCCGAGCTTCCTGTTCGGCATCATGCTGATCGTGCTGTTTGCCGGCGGCTCCTTCTTCGACTGGTTCCCGCTGCGCGGCCTCGTCTCGGACAATTTTGCCGATCTCAGCTGGTGGCGGAAGATTCTCGATTATCTCTGGCATCTGGTGCTGCCGCTGATCTCGCTGTCGCTTGCCGCCTTCGCGACGACGACGCTGCTCACGAAGAATTCCTTCATCGAGGAGATCAAGAAGCAATATGTCATCACCGCGCGCGCCAAGGGCCTTTCCGAGCGGCGCGTACTCTATGGCCATGTCTTCCGCAACGCCATGCTCATCGTCATTGCCGGCTTTCCCGGCGCCTTCATTTCCGCTTTCTTCACCGGCTCGCTCTTGATCGAGAACATCTTCTCGCTCGATGGCCTGGGGCGTTTGAGCTATCTCTCCGTCGTCCAGCGCGACTATCCGGTGGTCTTTGCCACGCTCTTCATCTTCTCGCTGCTTGGCCTGGTCGTCAGCCTCATCTCCGACCTGATCTACACATGGATCGATCCGCGCATCGACTTCGAGCGGAGGGACGTATGATGGACGCAGCCAATCAGCAGACGCTTCCGACGACTGTGAAGCCGCCGCGCAAGGGGCTGTTCTCGCCGACCAATGTGCGCCGCTGGGAGAATTTCAAAGCCAACCGCCGCGGCTACTGGTCGCTCTGGGTTTTCCTGGTTCTGTTCATCCTCAGCCTCGGCGCCGAATTCATCGTCAACGACCGGCCGATCCTCGTCTCCTACAAGGGCGAGATCCTGACGCCGATCTTCGTCGATTATCCCGAGGAGAAGTTCGGCGGTTTCCTGGCACAGACGGATTATCGCGCCCAGGATATTCAGGACGAGATCAATGCCCATGGCTGGATGGTCTGGCCGCCGATCCGCTATTCTTATCAGACCGCCAATTCCAACCTTCCCAAGGGAATGTCGGCGCCGACCCCGCCTTTCTGGATGATGAGCAAGGAGGCTCGCTGCTCGGGTTACGCGGCCGGCGCGGCCGATCCGAACTGTAATTGGAGCAATTTCAATTGGCTCGGCACGGACGATCAGGCGCGCGACGTCCTCGCCCGCCTGATCTACGGCTTCCGCATCTCGGTGCTGTTCGGCTTGGCGCTTACCATCTGCTCGGCCGTCGTCGGCGTCTGCGCCGGCGCGATACAGGGCTATTTCGGCGGCTGGACCGACCTTTTGATGCAGCGTTTCATCGAAATCTGGTCGTCCATGCCCGTGCTCTACATCCTGCTGATCATTGCATCGGTGCTGCCGCCCGGCTTTTTTATCCTCCTTGGCATATTGCTCCTGTTTTCCTGGGTCGGCCTCGTCGGCGTCGTGCGCGCCGAGTTTCTGCGGGCGCGCAATTTCGAATATGTGCGCGCCGCCCGAGCGCTCGGCGTCAACAACCGCACGATCATGTACCGCCACCTGCTGCCGAACGCGATGGTCGCAACGCTGACCTTCGTTCCCTTCATCCTGTCGGGCTCGATCTCCACACTCACCTCACTGGATTTCTTAGGCTTTGGCATGCCGCCCGGCTCGCCGTCGCTGGGTGAAATGATCGCCCAGGGCAAATCCAACCTGCAGGCTCCCTGGCTGGGGCTCTCGGCCTTCTTCACCATGTCGATCATGCTGTCGCTGCTGATTTTCATCGGCGAGGCCGTGCGCGACGCCTTCGATCCGAGGAAGACGTTCCGATGAGCGAAAACTCCACTCCGCTACTGTCCGTCCGCAATCTCTCTGTCGCCTTTCATCAGGGCGGGCAGACCTCGATTGCTGTCGACGGTGTTTCCTTTGATATTCATCGGGGCGAGGTCGTGGCGCTGGTCGGCGAATCCGGTTCCGGCAAGTCGGTCTCAGCCAATTCGATCCTGAAGCTTTTGCCTTATCCGGCCGCAAGCCACCCTTCCGGCGAAATCCTGTTCAAGGGCAAGGATATGCTGAAGGCATCGGATAGCGAGCTGCGCGCCGTGCGCGGCAACGACATCACGATGATCTTCCAGGAGCCGATGACCTCGCTCAATCCGCTCCATTCGATCGAAAGGCAGATCAGCGAGATACTGGCCTTGCATCAGGGCATGGTGGGCGAGGCCGCACGCAGCCGCACGCTGGAGCTTTTGAACCAGGTCGGCATCCGCGAGCCGGAAAAGCGGCTCAAGGCCTATCCGCACGAGCTGTCCGGCGGCCAGCGCCAGCGCGTGATGATCGCCATGGCGCTCGCCAACCGCCCCGAACTGCTGATCGCCGACGAGCCGACGACGGCCCTCGATGTGACCGTGCAGGCGCAGATCCTCGAGCTGCTGCGCGATCTCAAGGGCACACATGGCATGTCGATGCTGTTCATCACCCACGACCTCGGCATCGTCCGCAAGTTCGCCGACCGTGTCTGCGTGATGACCAAGGGCAAGATCGTCGAGACCGGTACTGTGGAAGATGTCTTCACCCGGCCGCAGCATGACTATACCCGCCATCTGCTGGCAGCCGAACCGCGCGGCGAGCCGCCGGCAAGCGATGCGAACAAGCCCGTGGTCATGGAAGGCAGCGACATTCGCGTCTGGTTCCCGATCAAGGCTGGCTTCATGCGCAAGATTGTCGATCATGTGAAGGCGGTCGACGGCATCGATCTGAAGCTCAGGGCCGGCCAGACGCTTGGCGTCGTCGGCGAATCCGGTTCGGGCAAAACCACGCTTGGTCTCGCCCTTGCTCGGCTTATTTCCTCCAAGGGCCGCATCGCCTTTGTCGGCAAGGATATAGCCGGCTATTCGTTCCGCGAAATGCGGCCGCTGCGCAATCAGCTGCAAGTGGTCTTCCAGGACCCCTACGGGTCACTCAGCCCACGCATGTCGGTAGGCGAAATCATCGCCGAGGGGCTCAAGGTGCATGAGCGTTCGCTTTCGGCCGATGAGCGCGACAAGCGCGTCTGCTGGGCGCTGGAGGAGGTCGGCCTCGATCCCTCCACCCGTTGGCGCTTCCCGCATGAATTCTCGGGCGGCCAGCGCCAGCGCATCGCGATTGCCCGTGCCATGGTGCTGAAGCCGCGTTTCGTCATGCTCGACGAGCCCACTTCGGCGCTCGACATGAGCGTGCAGGCGCAGGTGGTCGATCTCCTGCGCGACCTGCAGCGGAAGCACGATCTTGCCTATCTCTTCATCAGCCACGATCTGAAGGTGGTGAAGGCGCTCGCCAACGAGCTGATCGTCATGCGCTTCGGCAAGGTGGTCGAGCAGGGCGCGTCCGCCGATATCTTCCGGGCGCCGAAAGAGGATTACACCAAGGCGCTCCTTGCCGCCGCGTTCAACATCGAGGCGGTGCCGACCGCCGCCATCCAGCAATAGAGACCACCACCATGCCGGCCAAGAGCCCCGTTCTCGTCGATCTCAAATTCGATCCTGCCACCGTTGCCAAGGCGCTCGAAACGGCCTTTGCCGATCGCGGCAGCATCAATCTGGCCGATCCTGCCAATAAAAGCGCCGATCTCTCGCATGTCGACTACGCGCTTCTGTGGAAGCCGGATGCCGATCTTTTCGAACGGGCACCCAATCTCAAGGTGATCTTCTCGGGCGGTGCCGGAGTCGATTCGATGATGTCCATTGCCGGCCTGCCCGATATTCCGATGGTCCGCTTCGTCGATCGCAGCCTCACCGTGCGCATGAGCGAATGGGTCGTGATGCAGTGCCTGATGCATCTGCGCGATGTGCAGGGGCATTTCAGGAACCAGCGCCAGCATGTCTGGGCACCGCAAAGTGGTCCAGAGGCCGCCGAAGTCACCGTCGGCATTATGGGTCTCGGCGTGCTTGGCTGCGATGCCGCTGCCAAGCTGAAGGTGATGGGCTTCGACGTCATCGGGTGGTCCCGTGGCAAGAAAGAGATCGGCGGCATGGAAACCTTCGATGCTTCCGGGCTCAATGCGTTCCTGGCCCGCACCGATATTCTCGTCGGCCTCCTGCCGCTGACGCCGGAAACGACGGGGATCTACAATGCCTCGCTCTTTTCCAGGCTCCGCCGCAATGGTCGCCTTGGCAAGCCGGTCTTCATCAATGCCGGCCGCGGGAAGAGCCAAGTGCAGGCCGATATCGCCTCGGCAGTCCGCAGCGGCATTCTCGGCGGCGCCTCGCTCGATGTCTTTGCCGTCGAGCCTCTGGCGACGGACGATCCGCTTTGGGACCTGGAAAATGTCATTATCACGCCGCATGATTCCGCCGTGTCTGAAGAAAAGGCGTTGATGCGCCAAGTCGAGGAGCAGATCGCCCGCTTCGAGCGCGGCGAGCCGCTGCAGCATCTGGTGGATCGCGGCCGAGGTTACTAAGTCTTACGTAGAGGGCGCTGTACGTTCCTTCCCCCCCTCGGGGAGAAGGGGATATGGCAACCATCTCATTTCAAATGCGAGAGCCCCGCAGTCTCGTGCAGCAAGTTTGCCCTGACATCAATTTTCTTTCAGCGACTGGACTTTCGCTCAACATTTTTTGATAACAGGGCGCTGGAGCAATTCCAAGAAAAGGGCGCAGCGGTTTTCCGTCCGGAATTGCGTGAAAGCAAAGAGATAGAGCGGCTCAGAGATTCCGTGAAGAGCTGAACCGCTCTATATACTCGTACCGGCACACCGCCGGCGACAAGCATGACGTCCGCAGGGCAGGAGACGGGGCAGGAACGACATGACCAAGACGGATATCGCCACCCGCGTCTATAACCATACCTGGAAGCTCGATCCGATCGTCCGCAGTCTGATCGATACGGATTTCTATAAGCTTCTGATGCTCCAGATGATCTGGAAGCTCTACCCCGACGTCGACGCCACCTTCTCGCTCATCAATCGCACCAAGAGCGTGCGCCTCGCCGAAGTGATCGACGAGAAGGAGTTGCGCGAGCAGCTCGATCACGCCCGCACGCTGAGGCTCTCCAAGAAGGAGATGATCTGGCTTGCGGGTAACACGTTCTACGGCCGCGCCCAGATCTTCGAGCCGGAATTCCTCGCCTGGCTGTCGAATTTCCAGTTGCCGGAATACGAACTCTCGAAGCGCGACGGCCAATATATTCTCGACTTCCATGGCTCATGGAAGGAAACGACGATGTGGGAGATTCCGGCGCTCGCTATCATCAACGAGCTTCGTTCGCGCTCCGCGCTCAGGGCACTCGGCCCCTTCACTCTCGATGTGCTCTATGCCCGCGCCAAGGCCAAGATGTGGGAAAAGGTAGAGCGGCTTCGCGAGCTGCCGGACTTGCGCATTTCCGATTTCGGCACCCGCCGGCGCCACAGCTTTCTCTGGCAGCGCTGGTGCGTCGAAGCGCTGAAGGAAGGCGTACCCCACGCCTTCACCGGCACGAGCAACGTGCTGCTCGCCATGGATTCCGATCTCGAAGCGGTCGGCACCAATGCCCATGAGCTGCCGATGGTCGCCGCAGCGCTTGCGAAAAACGATGAAGAACTCGGCAAGGCGCCCTACAAGGTCCTGCGCGACTGGAACCGCCTCTATGGCGGTAACCTGCTCGTGGTGCTGCCCGACGCCTTCGGCACGGCTTCCTTCCTGCGCAACGCGCCGGAATGGGTGGCCGACTGGACCGGCTTTCGCCCCGACAGCGCCCCGCCCATCGAAGGCGGCGAGAAGATCATCGACTGGTGGAAGAAGATGGGCCGCGATCCGCGCCAGAAGCTGCTGATCTTCTCCGATGGGCTCGATGTCGATGCCATCATCGATACCTACAAGCATTTCGACGGCCGTGTGCGCATGAGCTTCGGCTGGGGCACAAATCTGACCAACGATTTCGCCGGCTGCGCCCCGACGGAGCTCAGGGGCCTCAACCCCATCTCGATCGTCTGCAAGGTCATCGAGGCCAACGGCCGTCCGGCCGTCAAGCTCTCGGACAATCCGCAGAAAGCGACGGGCGATCCGGCGGAAGTCGAACGCTATCTGAAGTTCTTCGGCGCAGAGGATCGCGTTGATCAGGAAGTGCTGGTTTAAAGCGGTTTCCCGTCCGGAATGCTAAAGTTCTTAGAGCGGGATGCCGAAAAGTGTAGGCAGTTTTCGGACGACATCACGCTCTACTTCCTTGATTCTAGAGCGGATTCAGATTTTAGGTCGATCCGACCTAAAATCATCCGGCTCTAGTGGCGAATGGCCGCTTCCATCCGCGTGACGCGCCGAAACAGCGTCCACCTGCCATTTTCCCAGCGATATTGATCCGGCGAAATAACGTAGGGCACATCGCTCAGATCGGTGCTGATCAGCTCCAGAAGCTGCAGGCCTTCCTTGTCGTTCTCATGCGTGAAGAATACCTTGTCGCGTGACAGGAAGGCGGCGATCGGCGCGGCACCCCCGGATTGCTCCTGCACCTGCGCCCAGAAATTCGGCAGGAAGGCGATGCTGGATTCGAACTGGCCGTCCACCTCGACATATTGAAACCGGCTGCGTTTGGCGATCTGGACGCCGGTCTTGGCGAGGAATTTCTGCAGGTTGGCCTGCGCCATCTCGGCAAGTTCCATGGCATCGATGCCCCAGTCGTCGAGCGCTTCGGCCATAACGTAGCTGACGGTGGTCTCGCCGTTGACGACGAAGAGCTTGATCAGGTTTTCCGCCTCGTCGAGATAGACGAATTGCGGTGGATTGGGCTCGTCCTTGGCGGCCTGCATCATCTGCTTTCGGGCCACATCGATGAAATCGCGCGCCTTCAGGATCGGCAGGACCTTGCCGAGTTCACCCTTGTCAAACATGGCTTCCGTAATGTTGAGATAGTTGAGCAGCGCCTGCGCGCGCAGCGGCCCGCGCCTTTCGCGCAGCGCCAGCAGCGCATTGTTCAGGAATTTCGTCATCGTGTCGCCGTTGCGGCTGTGCAGCGTCAGGCTGCCGGCGGCCGGATCGAAATCGACGCGGATCAGGTCGCCGAAGAACGGCAGCCGTTCCTGCAGATAGGCCGCAAAGCTTGCTTCATCTCGCAGCGCTTCATCGGGGATATTGAGATCGAGGGTTTTGGCGCCGGCCGTGCTCTCGGGCTCTTGTATCGGGAAGGCTTGGCAGGAACGCATCTCCGCGCGCTTGCCGCCTCTGCCGAAGAGCCATTTCAGGAAATCGAACACGCGCATCCCCGAGCACTGAACGGTATTGCTGCGGAACCTAGCGCGGCTACCTCTGCGCGGCAATGGCGACAGATGGGGATTGGGCGCGGCAAGTGCCTGCTTGCCCGCGTCAAAAACACGTATAGTCTGCCGGATCGGGCCGGATGGTCCCATGGCGGGAAGGGCAGCGCAAATGAGGAATGTCGGGGGCTGCAGGTGGACGATCGGCGGCCTGTTCTTTTGTCTTTTTGTACTGGCCGTGCCTGTAGCGGTCTTCGCGCAGAATGCGGCCGTACCGCAGCCGGCAACTCCGCCGCCCGACAAAATTCGCGAGCTGATCCAGCTGCTGAACGAGCCTGATGTCAGGCAATGGCTTTCCACGCAACTCAACAATCAGCCCGCGTCCGCTGGCGATAAATCTGCGACCGCCGGCGATCCGGCTCCGGCCGACGGCAATCAAATGTCGGTTCTATCGGGCATGCTCGGCCACACGCGGCATCACCTCGAGCTGGTCTCCGGCGCGGCGATGACGCTGCCCTACGAGGTCATGGCGGCATCAGAAAAGCTGGAGGGTGAGGGCAAGTCGGTCGGCCTCGTGCGCATCATCATTCAGATTGCTCTCCTGTTCTTGCTGGGGCTTGTCGCCGAACTCGCGGTTTCGCACTTCATCAACACCAGGCATGTACAGCGTACCGGGAAGGCCGATGGTACCGAGACAGAGTTGCAGGCGGCGCGGTTCCAGTTTCTTGGCGGCGTCGTACCCGCGATCATCCATGGCTTGGTGACGCTCGTTCCGCTTCTTGCCTTCGACTGGCCGCCGGTCATTGAAAATTTCGCCATCGCCTGCGTCATCGCGATGGTCTCCATCAGGCTGGCGATCTCCATCGGCAAGCTTGTCATGGAATTGATCGCCATGCGTCGCACCGGTGATGTTCTGGACGAGGACGGCGGCTCGGCCCGCATCGCCGAACGGCGGCGCGTCGCATCCTACTGGTATCGGCGATGCACGCTGTTTGCCATCTATTTTGCCTGCGGCTGGGCGATCATACAGGCCGTCACATCGCTGGATTTTTCCGCAGGCGCGCGCGACCTCATCGGCTACACGCTCGGGATCGGTCTGTTTCTGATCGCCACGGCTGCCGTGTGGTCGAGGCCGCTTGCGCCGGAAAAACATGGAGCGAAGGCGGTTTCCTGGCTGCTGACGATTTTCTTCGTGGCGCTCTGGTGCCTCTGGGTGGCTGGTTTCGACGGTCTTCTGTGGATCGGCATCTATGCGATCCTGCTGCCGCGCGTCCTCTCGGTATCGACAAAGGCAATCGAGGCTCTGCATGATGCGGCCGACGGTATTTTCGGTACCGGCAAGATCGCGGCCGTGCTGCTCGACCGTGGCGTGCGTGCGTTGATCATCACTTTCGCGGCTTTGTGGCTCGGCAAGATGCTTGGAGTCGAGGCCCATGCGATGATGGCCGGCAGCGAATCGGTCGTTGGCCGTATCGCCAGGGGCATCCTGGGCGGCATCGTCATCCTCCTGGTCGCCGATCTCGTCTGGCAGCTCGCAAAAACCTATATCGACGGCAAGGTAATGGAAGCTCTGCCCGCCGCCGGTGAATCCGACGAGATAAGGGCGAGCCGCGCCCGGCTGCAGACGCTGCTGCCGATCTTCCGCAATATCCTTGCTGTCGTCATTGGCGTCATCGCCGTCATGATGGTGTTGTCAGGCCTTGGTGTTCAGATCGGGCCGCTGATCGCCGGTGCCGGTGTTGTCGGGGTCGCGGTCGGCTTCGGTGCGCAGACCATCGTCAAGGACGTCATCAGCGGTGTCTTCTATCTCTGGGACGATGCCTTCCGTATCGGCGAATATATCGAAAGCGGCCACTACAAGGGCGTCGTCGAATCCTTCAGCCTGCGCTCGGTCAAGCTGCGCCACCAGCGCGGCCCGCTGGCAACGATCCCCTTCGGCTCTCTTGGCGCGGTCAACAACATGAATCGCGACTGGGCGATCGACAAGATCATCGTCAAGGTCACCTACGATACCGATCTCGTAAGGCTGAAGCGCATCGTCAAGGATATCGGCCAGCGCCTGCTCGAAGACGAGGACCTGAAGCCGAACATTATCCAGACGCTGAAGATGAAGGGCGTCGAACAGTTCGGCGATTTCGCGATCGAAATCAGGCTGGCGATCACCGCCAAGCCGAACGAGCTCTCGGTCATCCGCCGCAGCGCGCTGGCCCTGATCAAGCAGTCCTTCGACGAAAACGGCATCCAGTTCGCCTTCCCGACCGTACAGGTGGCAAGCGACAAGGATGCGGCGGCGGCCGCTGCCCGGCAGCTTATCGAGATGCGGGCGGCAAACGTGGATGGCGCGCAGCAGGCGAGTTAATGCCCGGAATCTAAGCGGAGCAATTTCATACGAGGCACGTCGGCACTGCAAGTTCCTTCTCCCCAAGGGGAGAACGGGGACGCAGCAACGACCTCGCTTCACATGCGATTGCTCCGGAATGCTAACGCCGCCATGAATCCCTCGGGCTTTGCCGGTGGCGAACCTAGTGCTTCGGCGCCGCCGTGCTGCCGCGGACGATCAGACTAACGCCGATCATCTCGCGCTCGGTCGGCAGGGCATCGTGGAGGACGGCCTGCACCGCCCGTTGCGCGATCTCGGCAAAGGGCTGGGCCATCGTCGTCAGACCGGGTTCCACCATGCCGCCTTCCGGCACGCCATCGAAGCCGATGACGGAAACGTCTTGCGGTACGGAGAGACCTCGCGCCCGCAGCCAGTTGATCGCCAGAAGCGCGATATTGTCGGACATGGCAAGGATCGCCGTCGGCGGCACGGGCGCGGAAAACAGGTAGTTCAGCCCGGCTTCGACGCTCGGTTTGTCGTTGAGCGTCTCATAGATCGGCAGGTCCTCGCGCCGAATGCCGAAGGCTTCGAGCGCCTGCCAGTAACCGAGCGCGCGACTGCGGGAGGTGGAATAGATCGCCCGTTCGATCCCGGCGATGCCGACCGGCCCGACATGGTCATCCGACAGTTCTGTGGCGAGCACGCCGAAACGCCTGTGGCCCAATTCCGCCAGATGCCGTGCCGCAACGGCCGCGCCTCCTACGTTGTCGACGCTGATTGCGGGGATTGACGGATCCTCGTCGTTCAAGGCGAGAGCGATGAAGGGCAATTGCCGCTCGCGCGTCAACTGTACCAGCTTTTCACCACCTTGCACGCAGAGCAGGATGAAACCGTCCACCAATGCGCTCTTGACGTTCCAGTCCACCGTCTGCCGGTCCTTGGCTGAAACCAAAGCCAAACCGGTGCCGCTGGCATCGCACACCTTGGAAACGGCGGCCAGCAGAGCCCTGGCCCAGGGGTCATTGAAAAAATAAGCCAAGGGCTCGACGGCGGCGATGCCGATCGCATTGACTTTTCCTGCTCGCAACAGCCGGCCCGTCAGGCTCGGCCCGGCATAGCCGAGCCGCTTGGCTGTCTCGAGCACATGCTCTCGCACTTCCTCGCGCACCACTTCGGGCCGGTTGAAAACATTGGAGGCGGTCCCCTGCGATACGCCTGCCGCCTTCGCGACATCCGCGAGCCTGATGGTGCCCTTGGCCAATGAAATCCTCCATGTGTTTTCGGAGGATATTAGCAATAGAGTTGTATCGGTTCAATTCTGCTTGACAACGGGCTTTTAAGGCGTACGATTGAACCGATTCAAGAAAAGGATGCGGCCTGGTATTGAATCGATTCAAAAAATGAAAGGTGAGCCGATGCTGACCAATTATCTCTTCAAGGATCTCTATGAGGATCGATGGGGTGATCCCTGCAATCCGAATGCCGTCGATCCGCCATCCGAACATGAGGGCAGGGCCGGCAGGCAGAGCGTGCTTCGCCGGTTGGCGGGCCTTTTCCGCCGTAGGAAGCGCCCATCGGCGTGGTCTTTCACGATACCGAGCGTGACCTCAGACAGCGAGAGCGAAATCGACGTCAGACATCGCACAGGGTTTGAAGACCCGAAGCTCCTCGCTCTCGCCAAGGCCTTGTCGCGGAATTGCTAAAACAATGCCGCGCTCCAATGCTCTGTGACAGCTTCAGAAATTTTCCTTGTAGGGGCGCAGATCGAGCTCCTGCGTCCAGGCCGAAGGATGCTGGCGATGAATGTGCCAATAACTCTCGGCAATGGCATCGATGTTCAGCAACCCGTCGGCATCCACATCCGGCCGGCGCGAACGCAGCCGCTCCCCATCTATGCCGCCATCGATGATGGTATGGGCGACATGCAGGCCGAGCGGACCGAATTCGCGTGCCATGCTCTGGCTGATCATGCGAAGACCCGCCTTGGCGGCGGCGAATTGCGCAAAGCCCGCCTTGCCCCGCAGGCTCGCAGAAGCGCCGGTGAAGATCACCGTGCCGCGGCCGAGCGGCGCCAGATGACGCGCCGCCTCGCGCCCCACGAGGAAGCCGCCGAAGCAGCAGATGCGCCAGAATTCCTCGAATTGGGCGGCCGTCAGATCGCGAAAGCCGATCTGGCGGTTGATGCCCGCGTTGAAGACGACCAGGTCGGGCGGAGCGATATCGTCCCGGTCAGTAAAGGCGTGCTCGAACAGCCGGATGACCGCAGCTTCGTCCGTCGCATCGGTTTCGATCGCTTCGGCGCTGCCGCCGGATGCCTGGATGGCAGCAGCCACCCGATCGATCTTCGCCGCCGTCCGGCCGGCGATGACGACATGGTAGCCCCTGGTCGCGAGAAGCCGGCAGAGCGCAGCACCCAGTCCCTGTTCCGCACCCACTCCGACGATGATGGCGCTTGGCGTGCTCATTCGGCGGCCTCCCTGGCATCGAGTGTTGGATAATCGGTATAGCCCTCGGCGCCGCCGCCGTAGAAAGTCGGGCGATGATAGGCATTGAGAGGCGCACCCCGGCGAATGCGCTCCGGCAGATCCGGATTGGCGATGAACAGACGCCCGAAAGCGATGGCATCGGCATGGCCGGCGGCAAGTGCGGCCTCGGCCGCATCCGGCCGGAAGTTGCCGGCGGCGATCAGTGTGCCGGACCAGGCGGGCCGGAAGAGTTCCGCAGCCGAAGGCACGTTCTTGCGGTCGACTTCGGCCTGACCGGCACCGCTTGCGCGCGGCTCGATCAGATGCAGATAGGCGAGGTTCAGCCGGTCCAGCTCGCGGATGACATGGCCATAAAGGCGCAAGGGATCGTCCTCGCCGCTGTCATTGGCGATGCCGAATGGCGAAAGGCGGACGCCGACGCGATCCGATCCCCAAACATCGGATACCGCCTCGACCACTTCGAGGAGCAGCCGCGTGCGGTTTTCGATCGAGCCGCCATATTGGTCGGTGCGCTGGTTGGTTCGTGCCTGCAGGAACTGCTCGATCAGATAGCCGTTGGCACCATGGATCTCGACGCCGTCGAAGCCCGCCTGCTTGGCATTGGCGGCCGCCTGGGCATAGACGTCGATCAAAAGCGGCATGAGGTCGATGTCGATCGCCTGCGGCGTCTCGAAGGGCACGCGTTCGAAGGTAGCCGTAAAGGCCTGCCCTTTGGCGGCGACGGCGGAAGGAGCAATCGGTGGAGCACCGTCAGGCTGATGGGAGGAATGGGAGATGCGGCCGACATGCCAGAGCTGCAGGAAGATCTTGCCGCCCTTGCAATGAACCGCGTCCGTCACCGCCTTCCAGCCGGCGACCTGTTCGGCGGTGTGGATGCCCGGCGTCGCCGGCATACCCTGTCCGGTACGGGAAACCTGCGAACCTTCGGAAATGATGAGCCCGCCCTCGCTGGCGCGTTGGGCATAATATTCGGCATTCAGTGCCGAAGGCACATTGCCCGGCTGGCTCGCGCGCATGCGGGTGAGGGGGGCCATGACGATGCGATGCGCAAGTTCGTAGGGGCCAATGGAAAGCGGCGAAAACAAAATGGCTGTCATAAAATTCTCCTGCCTGGAGCGAAAACTGCTCCCCCGGGCGGAAGGGCCTGTCAGCGGCGATTCGGTCTCGGGAGTTCGAATAAGATGATGGTCATCATTTATTCCAACAATCGGACGTGCGCAACTGAATCTCGTATCAGACCGGGATCGTTGCGAGAAAGCCGAGCAAGGCAGCGTTGAACTGCGCCGGTCGCTGCAGCGGCGCGAAATGGCTGACGCCGGGCAAAAGGATCAGCTGCGCACCGGGAATGTGCCGCGCGAGATGATCGGCATGTTCATGCTTGATGAACTCGTCATGCTCGCTCTGCACGATGGCGACGGGCACGTCGATCTCGGCGAGAGCGGCAATGGTATAGTTCGGCTCCGTCCGCTGCATCAGGCCGACAGCCTCGACGAAGGCATCGAACTTGTCCGGCGTAGCCGACAGGGCGGCATAATCCTTCGTGTGGCGGGAAAAGCAGCGCTCGATGACCGGTGTCGCCACGAATTCCTTCGTGCCGCTCGGGTCCATGTTGCAGGCAAAGAAGAAGACGCCGGCAACGCGCTCCGGATGAGTTTTTCCAAGCACCAAGCCGATGCAGGCACCGTCGCTCCATCCGGCAACGGCCGCCTTATCGATCTTCAGCCTGTCCATGACGGCGAGAACGTCAGAGGCCATGAGTTCGTAGGTATAGGGCCGCTCGTCTCGCGTGCTGCGGCCATGGCCCCGGCTGTCGATGACGATAACCTGATGGCCGGCATCGATCAGGGCCGGAACCTGATAGCCCCAATTGCCGCTGTTTCCGAGCCCGCCATGCAGGAGAATTATGGGAGCGCCGCTGCCATGGGAGGCATACCAGATACGCGCGCCATCATGATCGACATGGCCTTCCGTCTCGGTGTGCGGCAAGGGTGTGGCCCCTTCGGCTTCGAAGCGGTGAAGCTCATCGTCGTGAAATTCCATACCCACCTCCCATTGCGCCGTCTCCTCTCGACAGCCCTCGCGAGAGACTAGTCGATCCTAACGCGTCTTTTCAACAGGCCGGGTCATATCGTTGCCAGATGCTGGAAAAGATCGCGGGCCGGTGACGGAAGCTCTTCGAGCGAGCGGGCGCAGATCGAAAGCCGGCGCGTCGCCCATGGGTCGGTGAGGCGAGCGATCGCAGTTTTGGCGGATCGGCTGCAGCGCCGCGCCGCAGTTTCCGGCACGATGCCGAGGCCGATACCCTGGCCCGCCATCTCGCAAATGCTTTCGAACGTCCGCATCCGCACGCGTATTTTCAATCGGCTGCCGAGTCGGGCCGCCTGTGCGTCGATGTGATCCTGCAGCGCTCCGCCGGCAAGCCCGATGAAATGCTCATGCAGGATTCCCGCGAAGGCGATCTGCTTTGCCGCCGCCAGCACATGATCGCGAGGCATGACCACCACCAGCCGGTCGATCGCAAAGGGCCGCAAAATCAGGCCCGCCGTATCGACGGCGCTCGAGAGGATACCGATCTCGGCAAGCCCTGCCGACACGGCGCGCGCAATCTCGACGCTCTGGCGTTCCTTGAGGTCGATATCCGTCTGCGGGTGTTTTGCCATCCAGTCTGCAAGGCGTGGCGGCAGGTATTCGGCAATCGCGGCGGTGTTGGCAAGAAGCCGGATCGTCGCGCGCAGGCCGCTTGCATGTTCGCCAAGCTCGCCGCGCATCTGTGTCAGTTGCCGCTGGATCAATCGGGCATGATGGGCCAGCGCTTCGCCGGCCGGTGTAGGACGGATGCCACGCCGGCCACGCTCCAGAAGCTGCACACCGCCATTCGCCTCCATCTCACGCAGCCTCTCGCTGGCAGCCGGCAGCGAAAGGCCAACATCGGCGGCTCCATGCGTGATGTTGCCGGCATCGACGACGGCGAGGAAGAGGCGAAGGTCGGTCAGATCGAAGCGCATGAAGTGCAGGTTACCGCATATCCAGCCTTCGGAACAGCCGAAGGCTTTCTTCGCATCATCCGCATTGCGCCCGCCTTTGCGTCTGCTACTGAAAAGGCATGATGGATCATTCGATAGGGCTTGTCGCGGCGATCTTCGTGACCTTCTTCGTCGCCGGCACGGTCAAGGGCGTCACCGGCATGGGGCTTCCGACGGTGGCGATGGGAGTTTTGGGTGCGCTGATCTCGCCGCTCACGGCGGCCAGCCTGCTAATCGTCCCGTCCTTCGTCACCAATGTCTGGCAGCTGCTGGCCAGCCCGAGCTGCGGCGCGCTTGCCCGCCGCTTCTTCCCCCTAGTCGTCGCCGTGACCATCGGAACCTTCGCCGGCTCACATATGCTTGCCGGCGACGATAACCGCCTGACCACGGTGGCGCTAGGCGCGGCCCTTATCGCCTATGCTGGCCACGCCCTTCTTGCCCGCCAGCTTCGCGTGTCGCCGCGGTTGGAGCCGCTGCTGTCACCGATCATCGGATTGATTACCGGCTTGTTGACCGGAGCGACCGGCGTCTTCGTCGTGCCAGCGGTGCCCTATCTACAGGCGCTCGGGCTGGAAAAGGAGGATCTGGTCCAGGCGCTCGGTCTTTCCTTCACCGTCTCCGCGGTGGCGCTGGCCGGCGCGCTTGCCTGGCACGGCGCTTTCCACATCGACAATCTCGCACTCTCCACTCTTGCGATCGTTCCGGCACTAGCCGGCATGTGGACCGGCCAGATTATCCGCAATCGCGTCAGCCCCGCCACTTTCCGCCGCTGGTTTCTGGTTTGCCTCCTGGTGCTTGGCGCGGAGATGGTGATCAGGTCCGCTTTCTAGGCTGGTACTCGCGGACTAATTCTGCGTTGTGGTTCAAGCCTTCAAAAAGGCAAGGCGCTCGTCGATACGGCCTGGCGCGATCTCGAGAATATCCGCGCTCACTACGTTTTCGGCCACGAAAGGATCGCTCTCGACGCGCGCCTGTAGATCGGCCCGTGTCACATTATGTGCCAGAACAGCGCCACCGGCGCCCGGCTGAATGCTGCCGGTCATGAGGAAAACGCCATCATCGAATCCACGCGTGATCCATGCGTTATGGCCTTCCATGAACTGCGGGGCCTGAGCCTTGTTGGCGGAAAATTTCAGCGTTACGACAAACATGGTATCTCCTTCGAAAGCGGTTGAATCCGCACTGGTTCAGTTGGCGGGCCGTTGCGCTTCAAGCCAGGCTGTCATGTCGTCGACCTCGCGCCGGATGAAGGCTTCATCCCGAAAGACGGTTGCCAGCGACGCCACACCTTGGCTGCGCATCAGGATGTGCATGGCGAGATTGTCTGCGTCTTTTTTTCGGCCCAGTGCAGAAAATTGAGACGCAAGCCAATCTCGGAATAATGTGAACAACTTGCCCGCATCGTCCTTCGCGACGTGGTCGAGCTTTGCGAGTTCACTGCAGAGTGTGCCGACCGGGCAGCCGTAGAGCATGATCTTCGCGCGGTTCATGATGAGCATTTGGATGAAGCTGCGGATGCGCTCTCCCGGTTCGCGACCTTCTGCGGCCCAGACATTCAGCATCTCGCGCGTCTTTTCCAGCCGGACTGAAATGACGGCGCCGAGAATCTCGTCCTTTGTCTTGAAATGGTAGTAGAAGTTGCCGCGAGAGAGTTTCACCTCCGCGGCAATGTCGGCAAAAGATGTTGCCTCGAATCCCCGTTCGTAAAATAGCCGGTCTGCCGCTTCGACGATGTGCTGACGTGTTTGCGCGGCGCTCATGGGCTTTCTCGTGATTGATTAGGTCATTTGTCCTAACAAATAGGACAAATGACCTAAGTGCGTCAAGCCATCGTCACCGCCAGCAGGGATATCATTCAAGGCGGCGTCGCTCTTGAATGTCACGTCGAATCGTAATATTTGAAGTTACATGAAACGCGATAGCCGACTGTCCTCTGTTCTTCACGCCTTGCTCCATATGGCCGAGCAGGATGGGCCGCTGACCTCCGAAATCCTGGCGCAATGCATGCGCACCAATCCCGTCGTCGTGCGCCGCACCATGGGATTGCTGCGCGAGGCTGGCATCGTCAACTCCGCCAAGGGGCATACCGGCGGCTGGACGATCGCGGCCGATCTGAAAACCGTCACGTTGCGCCAGCTGCACGAGGCGCTCGGCGAACCGGCTGTCTTCGCCATCGGCAATCGCAATGAGACGCCGGAATGTCTTGTCGAGCAATCGGTCAACTCCGTGCTCGATGATGCCTTTGCGGAGGCCGAGGCGCTGCTGCTCCAGCGTTTCGAAAATGTCACGCTTGCCGATCTCGCCGCCGAATTTGCGCGGCGTCACGCGCAATGGCGCTCAGAAAGGACCTTGTCATGACCTATGACGTCATCGTCATCGGGGGCAGCTATGCCGGAATGGCGGCCGCCCTCCAGCTTCTCCGTGCCCGCCGCAAGGTGCTGGTCATCGATGCCGGCAAGCGTCGTAATCGCTTCGCCGATGCCTCCCACGGCTTTCTCGGCCAGGATGGCGTCAAGCCCGGCGAGATCGCCCGCAAGGCGCGCGAGCAGCTTTCCGCCTATCCGACCTTGACCTGGATCGAAGGCACGGCCGAGACGGCCGAGGGCGAGAAGGATGCCTTTGCCGTCACCACCGCAGACGGCGCGCGCCATGGCGGGCGGCGCCTTCTCTTCGCGACCGGCGTTTCCGATACCTTGCCCGAGATCGAGGGGCTTGGCGAACGCTGGGGCAGGAGCGTATTTCATTGCCCCTATTGCCATGGGTACGAACTCGATCAAGGCCGCATCGGCTGCATCGCCACCGGCCCGATTTCGCTGCATCAGGCGCAATTGCTGCCGGAATGGGGCGATGTTACGCTTTTCCTCAACGACGCGTTCGCTCCGGACGAGACGCAGCGCGCCGATCTCGCTGCACGCCGCATAGCGATCGAGGAAGCGCCGGTCTCAAGACTGGAAGGAAAGGCCGATGTGCGGCTTGCCGATGGGCGCCTGCTGCGGTTTGCCGGGCTCTTCACTGCCTCGCGCGTATCGCCCTCGAGCCCAATTGCCGAACGACTCGGCTGCACGCTCGAGGAAACGCCTTTTGGCATGCAGATCCAGACGGACACCATGAAGGAAACCAATATCCCCGGGGCCTTTGCATGCGGCGACGCCGCCCGTGTCCCGCATTCGGTGTCGCTCGCCGTCGGCGACGGAGCCTGGGCCGGCGCGCAGCTGCACCGTTCGCTGGTGTTCTAGGTCATTCCAGGAAAAGTACGCAGCGCTTTTCCGTCCGGGATTGCGTGAACACAAAGAGATGGAGCGGTTCGGAGATTCCGTGAAAAACTGAACCGCTCCAAGATCGGCTTCGAAGGGTTTTCGTCGCGGTCATCCGAGGAATAGCCAGCTTTCCGGCGGGGAAGCCGTGCCCGGCTGCTCTTCCAACAATGAGAGTACCAGCCGAATCCGCGGCGGAATCGGTCTTATCGCCGAATAGAGCGCATGCAGGTCAAATCCCGGCACGGCAAATTCGGGCAGCAGGCGGACGAGCTCGCCGCTGGCCAGATCATCGGCACAGACCGGCCCTTGCAGGACGCCGATGCCGGCGCCGTCCAGCAGGAGGCTGTGCAGCGGCCGCCAATGGCTGGTGCTGAGCACGACGTCGATAGCAGCAAGTTCGGTCCGCCCGTCCAGTCCGATCAACGGAAGCCGCCCGCTGTTGAAGAGGCCGGAGACCCGCAGGAAGGGGTGGCCGGCAAGCTCATCGGGCTTCGTCGGCGTTCCATGCTCATCGAGATAGTCTGGTGACGCCACGAGCATGCGGCCGACATGTCCGAGCTTGCGGGCAATGAAGCCGCCTTCGCCGAGATCGCCGAGACGCAGCGAGATGTCGACGCCTTCCGTCACGGGATCGACGATCCTGTCGTTGAGAATCAGCTCGATCTTCAGCAGCGGATGACGCTTGCGCATCTGCAGCAGGATCGGCGGCAACATGACCTCGCCGAGGCCATGCGGGGCCGCGATCCTCAGCGTGCCGCGCAGCGACTGATCGCCGTTTGCGACGGTCAGGGCATCGTCGGCGCTTTCCAGCACCTGTTTGCTGCGCTCGTAGAAGGCGGCGCCGACATCGGTCACGGAAAGCTTGCGAGTGTTTCTAAGCAGTAGCCGCGTGCCGAGATAGTGCTCCAGCCGATCAATTCGCTCGCTGACCGCGGGTTGGCCTATGCCGAGATCGCGGGCGGCGGCCGACATGCTGCCTCTTTCCACCACCCTGACATAGACGCGCATCGCCACCAACAGATCCATGTGCGCCAATATATCGGCTCACCCGATAAATGTAAGTGGAAGATGCCGCCTAGTGAGGAGGCCTTCGATCGCAGAAAACGGCGATCGAACGTCAACCACAGGTCCGGCCCATGAGCGATATCAGGCTTTACATGTTTCAATCGGGCACGCAGCGATGCAAGGCCCACGACATCAGAATGAACCAGGGCGGCGGCGCCGATTATGAAATCCCGGTTCCCTGGTTTCTGCTCACCCACCCCAAGGGCAATATCGTCATCGATGGCGGGCTTGCGGCCGAGGGCCTTGCCGCGCCGCGCCGCTATTGGGGCAATGTCGTCGACAGCTATCAGCCCGTGATGACCGAAGAGCAAGGATGCGTCGCGCAATTGGCAAGACTCGGCATATCGAGCCAAGATATCCGCTTCGTCGTGCTCTCCCATCTGCATTCCGACCACAGTGGTGCCATCGGCCGCTTCCCCAATGCGATCCACATCGTCCAGCGCCGCGAATATGAATATGCCTTCGCGCCGGACTGGTTCGCTGCCGGCGCCTATGTCCGAAGGGATTTCGACCGTCCCAGCTTGAAATGGCACTTCCTGGAGGGCGCCGCCACCGACACCTATGACCTCCACGGCGACGGCGTGTTGCGGATGATCTCCACACCGGGCCACAGCGTCGGCCACCAATCCTTCCTAGTGCAGCTGCCGAACGCAGGCGCAATATTACTGACCATCGATGCCGCCTATACGCTCGACCACTGGAACGAAAAGGCGCTCCCCGGCTTCATGGCTTCCGCCGTTGATGCAGTGCGATCCGTCGGCAAGCTGAGGGCGCTTGCCGAACAGACCGATGCCCTAGTGGTCCCGGGGCATGATCCCGAGGCATGGCCTCGGTTCAAGCGCGCCCCGGCCTATTACGATTGAAGGCGCAGTCGGTTTCACCGTGAAGGCAGTCATGCCAGATGGTTTTCAGACATCCGTAGAGCGACAAGGGTGCGCATGCTTCGCCACACCCTAAAGTTTGGGCAAGAGCGATCTGATCCGCTCGGCATCGTCAGGCGTTGCCGGATTGTAGACGACCATGCTGAGGTCGGTGCGGCCATCGACAGAGAAGGCCGAATATTCGAATGCGAGCGGACCGAGAACCGGATGGCGTATGTGCTTGACGGCCTCGCTATGAACGCCGGGAAAATCATTATCGCGCCACATGGTTCTGAATTCCGGGCTGATCCGGCACAATTCCTCGACAAAAGGTTCGATCTCTGCCGCCGCGCCCGCGCGGGCCGCATCGACGCGGAATGCGCCCAGGGCAAAGCGCGCCACGCTTTCCCAGTCATACTGCATGGCGCGTGCCCGCGGATCGAGAAAGATGTAGCGCAGGATATTGCGTTCCTTGGGCGGCAGCGATCCGTAATCGATCAGCATCACAGGTGCCGCCCGGTTCCAGGCGATGACGTCCCAGGTTGCGGTCCGGATGAGGGCAGGGCTCGGCTCCAGCGCGTCGAGCACGCGCTGGAGCCGCGGCGTCACGCCATCATTCCTGCGATAGCGGGCCTCGGGCGGACGGCCGAGCCCGAGCAGGAACAGATGCTCGCGCTCCACTTCCGTCAGCATCAGCGCACGAGCAATCCGGTCGAGCACGTCGGCCGAGGGAGCCCCGCCGCGCCCCTGTTCCAGCCATGTGTACCATGTCGGGCTGATATTGGCGCGCTGCGCCACCTCCTCGCGCCGTAGCCCCGGCGTTCGCCGCCTTTCCCCGCCAAAGCCCAGGGCGGATGGATCAAGCTTCGCCCGCCGGTCCCGCAGATAGGCCCCGAGCAGATTTTCCGTGTCGAGAAGATCGGTCATCCTGTTAGTGCTTTTCCTATGATAAGGTCACTACTTTACCAGAATAACCGATAGGCCCAGATTTGTCTCCGGCGAAATAAGGAGACTGTACTTATGCGCGTATTCGTTACTGGAGCGACCGGAAATATCGGCTCGCATGTCGTCAAGGAGCTGATCGGAGCCGGCCATCGGGTGCTCGGCCTTTCCCGTTCCAAAGAGAAGGCGGTCGCACTTGCGGCAGCTGGCGCCGAGGTGCTTCACGGCACCATTGAGGATCCGGATATCCTGAAAAGTGGGGCTTCCCAATCGGACGGCGTCATCCATCTTGCCTTCAACCACGATTTCTCGAGATTCGTCCAGAATTGCGAGGACGACCGCCGCGTCATCGCAACGCTTGCCTCGGCCCTTGCGGGTTCGGCGCGTCCGCTGGTCATCACCTCAGGAACGCCGATCGCCAACACCATCCCGGACGAGCCCGCCAGGGAAGACAATCCGATCGTCGGCTCCGATACGCATCCGCGCGCAGCCAGCGAGGAAGCGGGGAACCTGGCAAGCGAGATCGGCGTCAATGTCTCGGTCGTGCGGCTGCCGCAGGTGCATGATCCGGTCAGTCAGGGGCTTATCACGCCGCTGATCGAGATATTCAGGCAGAAGGGCGTCTGCGCCTACATCGAGGATGGGCTCAATCGCTGGCCGGCAGCGCATTTTACCGATGTCGCTCGCCTTTATCGCCTCGTCGTCGAGCGCGCCGAGCCGAACGCGAAGTACCATGCGGTTGCCGAGGAAGGTGTGCCGATGCGCGATATCGCCGAGATCCTCGGCCGCCGCCTGAACCTGCCGGTGAAATCCGTCGGCAGGCAAGAGGCCCAGGAATATTTCGGCTGGCTCTCCATGTTCGCCACGCGCGACATGCCGGCCTCCAGCGCCAAGACGCGTCAGAAGCTCGGCTGGGAGCCGAAGGGTCCGAAGCTGCTCGACGATCTCGCCGAGTTGCAGGTTTCCGCAGCCTGAGGTGTGCTCGGGTTCTTCGATCCAATGATGGATTAGAACCGGATAACTCCACGGATAAGGGCCTGGCCGGCTTCGTCAGCCAGGCCTTTGTCATTCGCGAACGCTCTTCTGGCCAGTCTCGGCGTCAGATGTATGCCGTTCCCATGAGCGCGGCATCGACACCTGCAAAGCCGCGCTCCATGATGCCTAGCAGAGCGGCGTCGGGCTTTCCGTTCTCGCGAAACACGCGCAGTGCTTCGGCATAGGCGACCACCAGTGTTGCCATCAGCATTGCGCCGGCAAGACGCGCATCGGGATCGGACCGGTGCCGGCCGGCCGCTTCGGACAGCATTGCCGAGAGATCATCGGCAAGCATCACCTGCAACTCGCGCACATACGCCGTCAGCGTCCGGCTCTCCGCCACCATGCGCCAGAACGCGATAGGCCGCTCCGTGATCCTGAACAGGGGGTGCTGTGATGCCACCAATTCCCGCATCAACACCTGGAATGCGCGAACTGGCGGCTGTTGACCGCGATCGGCAATCGCCTCCCGCACCAGCTCCCGCACTTCATCCTCGCGATCGAAGACCAGATCCTCCTTGCGGCGGAAGTAGTTGAACACCGTCTTCCTGGCGACATCGGCCTCAAAGGCGATATCGGCGACTGACACATTATCGAAGCCATGTTCGACAAACAGGCGCGTCGCGACCTCGGAGATCGCCTGACGCGTCATCTCCTTCTTGCGGTCCCTGAGTTTGATTCGATTTGACATGACGATATTTATACCATAAGTAAATTTATACCAAGTGTAAAAATAGCGATGTGATCACAGAATTGGTGAAATCGGCACAGGCTTTAAGGCTGTTTCTGTGACCCGGACCGCCGCCCGTTCAAAATAGGGATGGGCGAAGCCGAAGTTGTCCGGAGCCCTTGCGGCGCGCTCGCTTGAGGAGTTCTGTCTTGATTTATGATGTCCTGATCGCCGGCGGCGGACCGGTCGGCTTGTTTCTCGCCTGTGAGCTGCGTCTCGCCGGCCTTTCCGTATTGGTGCTGGAGCAGGCCGAGGATCCGCGCTCGCCCTTGAAGCGTCTTCCGTTCGGCATGCGCGGCCTTTCCGCCCCGACCATCGAAGCCTTCTATCGTCGCGGCCTGCTGGACGATGTCGTTGCGTCAAAACCTATGAAGGATGGCTCGGGCGATCGCAGCTCATCTGCGGCGCACTGGATGCACCAGGCGCGTCGCCCCGGCGGCCATTTCGCCGGCATCCAGTTCTGCCATGACAAAATCGACGCCTCGAAGTGGCCCTATCGCCTGCCAACTCCTGCCGGCACCACCATGATGGTCGAGATGGAAAGTCTCGAAACCATCTTGGCCGCACGCGCGGAGGCGATGGGTGCCGAGATCAGGCGCGACTTCGGCGTCGAGGGGTTCGATCAGTCGGATGATGATGTCACTGTCCGAGCTGGCGGCGAGACTTTTCGCGGGCGCTGGCTCGTTGGTTGCGATGGTGGCCGCAGCATCGTCCGTAAGGCCGGTGGTTTCGCGTTCATCGGCACCGATCCCGAATTCACCGGCTATTCGGCCGAAATCGAGCTGGCGGATCCGGAGAAGCTTCGTTCAGGCCGCCACTACACCGCGACGGGCATGTATACCTATGCGACGCCGGGGACGATCGCGATGGTCGATTTCGACGGAGGTATCTTCCATCGCACCCAGCCGATCACGCTAGACCACGTGCAGGCCGTGCTGCGTCGTATCTCCGGCACCGACGTCACCGTGACGGCGCTCAAGCTTGCCACGACGTGGACGGATCGCGCCTGCCAGGCGACAGCCTATCGAAGAGGGCGCGTCCTGCTTGCCGGCGATGCCGCGCATATTCATTCCCCCTTGGGCGGCCAAGGTCTAAACCTCGGCCTTGGCGATGCAATGAACCTCGGATGGAAGCTTGCGGCCACCCTCCGCGGCGAGGCGCCGGAGCGCCTGCTCGACACCTATTTCAGCGAACGCCATCCCGTCGGAGCCCAGGTGCTCGACTGGTCGCGCGCTCAGGTCGCGCTCATGCGGCCGAGCCCGAGCTCGCGCGCACTCGAAGCGGTCATCCGCGATCTGATCGACACGCGTGACGGCGCCACCTACTTCGCCGAACGCGTCTGGGGCGTTTCTCTCCGCTACGATCTCGGTGATATCAATCCGCTGGTGGGCCGCAGCGCCCCTGATTTCGAACTGGCAGATGGTACGAAACTTGGTGATTTCCTCGGAACAGGCAAAGGTCTGTTGCTGGATTTCGACGCCCGGGCATCGCTCGAAGCCGTTGCAGGTCGCTGGGGTGACCGGATCACTTACATCGCGAGCGACGTCAAGGACCGGCTGGGCTTGAGCGCGCTGCTCGTGCGGCCCGACGGTGTAGTTGCGTGGGTTGGTGAAGCTGAGCCGGATTTCGAAGCTGCTGCCGAAGCGGCGTCACGATGGTTCGGCACGAGGTTGTTACCTATGTCTTAGGTACGGATTGTTACCTATGTGTCCGGGTCGGAAAATATTTTGATGGCGGACAGGGAGGGATTCCCCGCCAGATTGCCAATAACGCATTGATTCATATGAATCGCAGATTTCGTCCGGGTAGATGAACGGGTACAGCGCAGGTGAACCATTGTCAACAATTCAGATGACGTGGCTGCCCCGAAAGTGCTGAGTGCGACAAAAGCTTCGGGCAGGCTTCAGATTTTATCGCTCAAGGGACGCAACCTTCACTTGACTTCCGTCGTTCGGGTGAGAGATTAACCAGTTGTTAACCAGCAGCCGCAATATTCACGCATGTTGCGGCCGTTGTAAGCTACGATGAATGCAGCTTTGGGAGACATTTATGAGCACCACCTTCGAGGCACCGAAATACGCTATCGCGACACCTGCAATCTTCACGAAGCAGAAGGTGACGGTGTTTGAGATGGTTCCAGCTACAGAACTTGGCGCAACTCGATCAATCCCAGCGGGTGTCGGGACGGCACAGCCTACTCGCCGCACCCGGAATGAGCCGGGTCGTGAGCTTCCTGTGGAGCCTGGGACGACTGGTGGTACCGTTAGGATGCCGCTGTATGGCTCCAACGCACGCTGAGCTGTTCTTCTCGGATAACTGGTTCAAATAAGCTTTGATGGCCCACAACCACCAGTCTTTTTGTAACATCAAACACACTCGACAGTCTCATCGACTCCACTGAGGCCAATCGTAGATCATTTGTAACTTCGGTGCCGACTGGAATGGCAGGAGCTGCAGGCGCGCCGGGCGCGATTGGCTGCGGCGCTGGACTGTTCACAAACAGTTGTCCGACCGGGTCGAAAATCTCGCTGTTTTTGAACTCGGCCTCGTAATCCAGATAAAGATTCCAGATCAGCTCTTCTAGTTCAGGCTGGGGATTCTCCGCAACCTGAAGACCAAGATCCTTGGCCTCCTTTCTGTTGATCGGGTGACCGTGGAAATACAATTTCGACGCCAATGTCTCGATGATCTCATCAATCTTGTGCTTGCTGGTGTCCTCCGACATATGCGTCAACAGGATCTTGCGAGCGATCATTCGGCTTTGAGAAATGAAGCGTTCGACGTTCCCGATGGCCAAGGGGTGCACCTTCTCCGACAGAATCTCGACGGCCTTAATGAGCTCGTCCTCATGGCGGATACCAACCGTCTCCTTGACGAAGGAAATGTAGGCTTTGACGTCCTCGACACTGATCCCAATCCGTTGGTTGGTTTGAGGATCGATGGGGTTGTAGCCATTTGTAACCGTGGGATCGATGGGTCCCATTTCTGCAAATGGATGCATCACAATCTCATCGGCGCCCAGCGCAAGCATGGTTGCGGCGCTGTAAGCGCGGTAGGGCAGAATAGCTCCGACTTTCTCGCCGTACTCGCGAAGCAGTGATATGATGCGCCAAGGAACGGTACCGTCGCCACCGTTACTGCAGATGAACAGATCAATCTTCTTGGCTGGCCTCTCAGGTAGTAGTCGTAGATGGTCGAAAAAGACCCTCACAGCGTCCTGAGCGATGTTCGCTCCAAGGTTCGGGCGAACGCTTGTAAGATAACAGATCACCTTGGACCCGCGGATATGTTCGATCTGCTTGATGATTTCCAAACGGTCCTGATAGGCCACTGTTCTGTTCTCTCCGGAGCACAATCGCTACGCCAGCACAATACTGATTCGCCAATAGCTTGTACTTGCGATTCAATCGATTCCTTTTGGAGAGTCAACTCGATGCTCATTAAGATTGGGGAAAGCAACACCTCTCCAGGGGCTTGACCCCTTCGCGCCGACGATCGAGCATAGAAAAACCGCCATCGCTGGGGCTGGAACCCCTCCGGCGGTTTTTCAAGGACTGTTCGAAAATGATGAACATCGGCGGAAGAATTGTAAAGACCCATAGAATGGGCCGTTGATCCGGGGGCTGGCATATCAGCCAGCCGATCAACAGGACTTTCACACTCCCCGGTGTCAACAATTTGGGTTCGACTACAGGGCGTTCGGACCCCGCCAGCATCTCGAAAATCTCCATCCCAACAGCACACGCGACGGCGGAATCCGGAATGGGGTCGTCTCCTTCGCGCAGCGTCTCCGCGACGGCGGCAAGCCATGGCGGGAATGGACGATCCATGCCGGGCCTTATGCCGCAGAGGAAGCCGAACGACTTCTCCGGCAGGACAACAGGGCCGACATTTACGTGTCTCAGGCAGCGTTCGGAAAGTGGCGATCGATTGGAGATCTGACGGCAATCGGCGCATGCTACGCGGACCTCGATTACCACACGGTTGCACGGTGGCGCGGCAAGGCCCCAGGCGACGTCGCAGCGGTGGTTCTCGCTCGTCTGGAAGACGCGATGGTCCCTCGTCCATCCTATATCCTTTCGACGGGCCGCGGCCTCGTGTGCGTGTGGCTGACGGAGTTGCTGCCTCGTACCGTCCTACCCAGGTGGAATACCGTCCAGAAGCGTTTTGGCGCGGTCTTGGAGCCATTCGGGGCTGACAAGCGAGCGCTCGATGCAGCCCGTGTCTTCCGACTCGTAGGCTCCGAAAACAGCCGCGCCGATCAGAACCGACGGACCGTTGGTATGGTCTGGTGCCAAGGGTCGCCAGAAGCGCCCACGCGTCACGTCTTCGGCACCCTGGCAGACGAGGTCCTTCCGGTCACGCACGCCGAACTGATCTCCCTACGTGCCGAGCGTGCAACGCGCAGAGCAGAGGGAAGAGATAAGACCAGTCCGGTTCGGAGTCTGTCGGGGGAAACATATTGGTCGGCTGTATTTGAAGACCTGAAGCGTCTTCGCGCACACCGTTGTCCAGATGGCGCACTACCAGAAGGCCAGCGCGACACATGGCTCTTCGTAGCGGCCGTTGCCATTTCGTGGTTTTCTCCGCCCGACGTGCTTGGACGGGAAATCCGCGTGCTCGCACATGAAGCGGCGGGCTGGCGTGAAAGCGAAACAAATTCCCGCATGTCTGCCGTTATCAAACGGGCGCACCAGGCTGCTGCAGGACAGACGGTGACATTCGGCGAACATGAGGTTGATTGCCGATACCAGATGAAGGCCAATACGATTGTCGAATGGCTGAGCATCGATCCTACGGAACAAAGGGCGGCAGGACTCCGGGTTCTGGTCGACAAGGATCGGAAACAAGAACTGTCCGTCGAGCGGACGAGGAAGTCCCGCCGTAGCAGGGGCGTGAAGGATCGAGCCGAACAGCAGGAGACAAGACTGAAGATGGGACGCAAGGCCCTGTACCTCCGTGCTTCACAAGGGATGACGTGTGCAGATCTAGCGACCCATTTCGGAGTGTCCGTCGGGCAGATACACAAAGCCATGCGGCAGGCTGATCAGTGATTTTCTATGATGAATCGTGCTGGGGGACAAAGCCCCCCAGACCCCATCGCTAGGTAAACACCATGCACCGCATCACTTCGTGAATATCGCTTCAACCACCTGTGCTACCGGGGGCGACGTGCAAATCCGGGATCGTCTGTAGGAAGTGGTTCGCGAGTAGGACGCAAAAACTGCGGCACCTCTTCTGGTATCCTTTGCACCTCGGACTTCGGTTGCCGTTCGCCGAACCTGATTTTTCGACGAATTATATGCACGAAGTGGCGAACCTCTTCGGCAAGGCCTCTGAGACGACTCCAGTCGAGCCGGGCAAGCTGCCGCGTTAGGAGGCCAGCGACCAGCGCCGGACGACGGCCGAGCTGGCGGATGGCAGCGTCATCAATTTCCGCCCGCATCGTCGATGTGATCGAGAATCCCTGTAAGCCAGCGGTCAGACGCGCTTCGTCGATCGCATCGCGTCCACCTTCTGATGCAGCTCCAGCACCGATTGATGTAGCAGGCGCTGGCTGGTCAGGATCGATTCCAGGACCTCCTGTAGCAGCTCGATCGGGGATGGACCCTCCGTCGGCGAGTTGTCCAGGAGCTGAAGCAGGGGTTCCAGCTTCTCTGCTGCCACCGTCGCGTTCCGGGCCTCCTGGTATACGATCTGAAAGCCCTCCGTTGGGGTGCTGATTTTCTTCAAGCTCATTTTCGAATCCTTCCATTCGTGCCGCGACCTCGCGGCGTTTTAGTTTGACGATGCGATCAAGGGCGCCGATTTCCACGGTGCCCTGTCGAACGACGAATACCCCGGCCTTCTCGCCGGGGATCACGTCGAGTCCTTCGGCACGTAGCGCGGCCGCGAAGGACCTGCCTCCGTCCGCAGCGGCCCAGGCCGAGCGGACGATGTCGGCGGCATCGGCGAGCTCGATACCCTTCCGCGCGAGGGCCTGCCGCTTCGATGGCGAGGCAGCCGAAGTCGGTTTGTCGGGGTCGGGGCCATGGGCGGCTTCCAGCCAGTCGGCCACGTCGACTCGGCCGTTTGCTCGTAGCCATCGGATGCCAGACGCATGATGGCGTCCAAGGGTCGCGGGTTCGTCCATCTCGAACTCGGCGATGCGCATGGCGGTCTCCATGCGGATGATTTCGAAGCCGGCGGGTAGGACATCACCATTCAGGCTGATGCGACCGACAATCAGATGCAAATGGCTACCGCCCTCGCCGCCGTGGCGAGGCTTGTCGTGGTAGACGAATGCAGCCTGGTGCTCCTCCGCGCCGAAATGCCGTAGGACGAGCTCCCCGGCCTGCCGGAGCTCGTCCCGCGACATGTCGCGGGAGGGAGAAATGAAGATATGGAAGAATGCCGCATCGGCAGTCGTGCCGTCGCGAGCGAGCTCCATGTCGGCCATCACGGCGCGAAGGTCAGGTGCGCTGCTGTTGACGATCTCGACAGCAACACCCTGCTCCTTCAGGAGGTGAGCCGCGAGATTGCGGCTGTCCCGCTTTGTGCGACCATGCCGCCCGATGCCGCCGATCATGCGACAAGATCCTGCCGGATACGGGCGAGCGCGTCGACGATCGCCAGCGCGGCCGAGGCGGATGCCGGGGACCGTGTCGAGTTCGCGATCCGGGCGAGCTGGTTCGCAGACGATGCGATGCGTCCGAGCTGGCCGAGGACCTTGGCGAGATCGGCAGCGCGCGGGTTCGCGGCATGCTCGTTTCGCGGGGCTGGCAAATCAGCCGCCGCGAACGTCGCGCGCCTGGCGAAGGTGGTCGGCCCGACGCCACGAGCCCAGGCAGCCAGCCGGATCGTCTCATGCTCGCAGGGTTTGAGACGAAACGACAGGACAGAGGTCGCCTTGCGGGATTTCGATCGCGACATGGTGTCCGTCTCCGACGTGCGGGTTCGCTCCGCACTAGGCGGGTGGGTTCCACAGGGAGGGCTCGCCCTCCCTTGGCCAGTTCGGGCGGTGCAACCGCCCGCTGCTGGCTTCCTTCGGAAAGGATGATGCCGAGACATGCTTTGGAACAATAGCCGGCGGGATCGCAACGAATGTCTTCGCTACCATTCAGGCAGTGAGCATATCGGAGAACCGAGTATGGCGGTGCCTTGGCACGGTTCGGGAATTCGCGCATGGCATGATCGGTTCTCGGTGTAGCCATAGGAGTCGCTACGCGGCGGGATTGACTACCCCCGACATGCCATTCCTTGTTTCGCGCCGCCGGCGCGTCCACCCTGAAACGAACAGGAGGATGCACCCATGCCGACCACCACCGATTTCAGAACTCGCGTGCAGCAGTTGCCAGAACTGAACGACACGTTCGGCCCAGCCTATACGCTCGGGCGACATGCCCAGAAGGCATTGAACGGGGCGGACGATCCTCGCCGCGTGAATTGGCACCAGGTGCACAAGACTACGATCGTCGAGAGCATCGAGCAGCACGGTCAAGACCCTGACGAGGTGCACGAAGCTCTGTCGAGGTATAGCCCCGGCGCTGTATCCAAAGAGGCGCAAGCGAAGCTTCGTGGGATCATCGACCAGCTAGGCCCCGATCTCTCCCGGATATACGACCAGGCGCGGACTCGACAGGATACCGAATATGCATCCCAGAAGGCCGCGAATGGCGGTCGCATCAGGTTCATCAAGTGAACGATTCAGAAAGGAAAACCCGCCCATATTCGTAACGTGAAATCACATTACGGCATGGCAGGGGTTTGGTGCGGGTTGTAGAGCTATTTTGTGGAGCAGGGGGAATGTCACTCGGCCTCAAGCAAGTTGGATTCGATATCGTTGCCGCGTTCGATGCGTGGCCTGTGGCGGTCGATAATTATCGTCGGAACGTTGGCGATCATGTCTGGGTCCGTGATCTCGGCGATCTCCTCGGTATCGTTCCAGAACTCCTGAAGCTGGCCCCCGATCTCATATGCGGGGGTCCGCCTTGCCAAGAATATTCGAACGCCGGTCGTCGCAAGGAAGGGGACAAAGCGAAGTTGACTATTGCCTTCGCAATCCTGGTCGCGACCGTTCGGCCAAAATGGTTCGTGATGGAAAACGTCATCAATGCCGCCAAATCGGAAACGTGGGCAGTAGCGCGGACCATCCTCAAGCGGGCAGGGTACGGCCTCACCGAAAGCAAGATCGACGCGAGCCGATACGGGGTGCCTCAGTCGAGACGACGCCTATTCGTTGTCGGACGGCTGGGGGAGCGCGATGGATTCCTAGCCTCGGCGATCGCGGTAGCGGCAGCACCCCAGCCGATGAGCTTGCGCGACCTTTTTGGCACGACCAAGCCAGCCGCTATATATATCCCCGCGACTTCGGAAGCCGAGCGCTCGATCTTGGGAAGAGATGAGCCAGCGTCGACGCCGCACGAACGGTCGATAAGGCAGCTTCCGAAGTCGTTCCAGCCCCATCCAGACGATGTCGCCCTTGTTGCCAACGGCTTCGTCTACTCCCGACCAGTTCGCGCCGGCCGGGGAGTGAGGAGCATTGACGAGCCTTTTCCCACCGTCACCAGGACCGCTTGGGAGCGTCCGACGCCGCGCTATTTGGGCGCTCCTCATCCCGCGGACCCGTTGCCCGCGTCTTCAACCGCCGTCCTGACCATTCCCCAGATCTCAAGAATCCAAGGCTTTCCGGCGTGGTGGGAATGGCGCACATTGGCAAAGCGGGACATGCTACAGATGATCGCCAACGCGGTCCCACCACCTGTCGCGGCATCGATCGGCCGCATTATCCTCGATCGTGAAGCGGGAAAATCGATCCCTCAAATTCAGGGGGGATTTTCGCAATGGCTTGTTCGTCGCGGACGCTCCACTCAATCCGCCCGGAACGTCAAATTCCTTGCGGGCAGAGCTCGGAAGCTTCTCGGCGGGAAGACATTTGCCGTTCTGGCGCTGGAGCTGGCCGCGCTCGAATGCGTCGAAGAGTTCAGGGCAATGAAGCGGAATCCGCAATCGGACTTGCGACAAGCATTGCGACTTCTTGCAGAGTACCAGGCCGAAAGCATCCAGCGCCGCCAGAAGCCGCGCCAGATGCCCATGGTAGATGTTAAGCCTCTGCTAGAGGCAGCGTAGGTTACGCCGCGAGCGGAAGTCCACGCATGCGCGTGAACTTGGCTGCAACGGTTTCGCCAAGGTTCGTCTGAACCTGAACGGTCGTCGCCTGGGCATTGGTCGGAATCGTTGCCTTGGTGATGACCGTCCAATCGAACGGCTGCACAATGCCCTTGATGACGCTCGGGCTACCCGCAGGCATCTTCACGACCACTTCGACATCAACCGTGCCCGGCTGCGAGCCTACATGGTAGTGACCGTCGTAGACGCCGCCACCAAGGTCGAACCCATAGACGCTTCCATTCTTGAAAGTGAGAGTTGCGCCACCGGAACCAGCGGAACCAGCGAACTCAATTACATACATACCTTCCATGTCGGAATTTCCTTTCCTGATCTGTGACAAATGAAGTGTTTGCAGAGACGACGGTAGGCTTTCAAAGAGACTGATGAAGGCAACCACGGGACCCGGAATTGCTCGCGTTTCCGCAAGCCATTGGGTGACCGCACCAGGAGAAACCTGGAGCCATGCCGCAAACTCTGTCTGCGAGAGATTCCAACCGGAAATTTTCGCGCGAAGCTGAATGCCGTCCATCACATTGAGTTCCTCGTACCAATCATTGTAAATAATATACCCTCGATGAGTGTTTGTAAACACTCAATGTGAAATGCCCCTCGTGAGCCGAAGAGGGCCAAGGAGACATCGTTGCTGATGGAACATGAAACACGACGGACGATGCCTATTCAGGATCGCTGTCGACGGCGAACCGCGCAAACGGTAAGCATCATGGAATGCCCCGACACACCGCGTCGTGCAATTGCTGATCGATCCGCGCGATCGACTCCCGCTGGTCATCCGACGACGCCGTTTCTTTCCCTGACATCGGAGTCCAATAGGATAATGAAATTATACCCGTCTCACCTTGGGCATCGCGATATTTAATCGTAACTTCGATATCCTTATCCTCGCCCGAGTCTTTGTCGCCAGGTTCTGGTCCTGAAATCCAGGTAGGGACAACAGTGATTGGGCGCGAGGTGTCGAAGGTACCCGTCTGGCCTTTGTCTATGAGGGCATTTAGCTGCTCGTCATCCTCTTTCGTTGGATAGAAAGTAAGTGACGTGCCTACCCGCCATTGCGTTACCGGTCCGCTCGCGACAAGTTGTCCGTGAGTGGCCTTGTCGGGGTTCATAGCCCCAAACCAGCAATCGTCTGGGATTGCTTGTACAGCGCGCGCACACAGGGGGAACGAAGTCAACGCGAAAGCAAGGATCAGGCACTTACGCATTTTCACTATCTCCCTCTACCGAAACACGCTTGGGATATGAGCAAATCTTATGCATGGTGGTGGGGTAAGGGACAAGATACCGAGTGACGCGTAGCCTGAATATGCGGCCCACTCGCTTCAGTCGCTACAGCGCAATTTGGGAGCGCGGTCCCTCCGCTCGTTACTCAGTGCCTCGTTCTCTTCGGCTCGACTGGTTGCCCTTGCCAAATGTTCGGATTGAGAGCTGAAACAGGAATCGTCCGACCTTCGAGGCGGTCGATTTCCTGTCTCCTGAATTCCTCCTCGGTCATCATGTCTATCAGCCGTTCGTATCTCTGCCGGGGGGTGCCGCTACGCATGGCCTTGGTGGCATCGGCTTGGAGTTTCGCCAGCTCCTCAACGTAGGATTCGATGCGTCGAACGATTCCGCCATACGTTGGTGTCTCCCGGAGTAGAGAAAGAGCCGCATCTACGCCCTTTTTCTGGTCCTCATGCGCTATTGCTTCTTTCCAGCGCGGCCCCAAAACCGGATCGCGCTTCACCTGAAGAATGAGACCTTGCAAGAGCGCGGAATAGTGGCGCTCGCCGTCGATGATCGCATGAACGAGCTTCTGAATCTTCGTAGTCATGTGGCGCTCAACCCTTCTTCTGGGCGGCGCGATCCTCCGACGCGGCCCATGCGTCATAGGTGCTGAAGGCACTGGGAGCGGCATCGTCATCGAGCCGGAAAGGATCGTCATTGGGGCGAGCCTTGTCCCGCCACTCTTGCGCCCTTTCGAGGCGAAGCACTGTCCCATGATAGAACCGGGCCGCCTCGGCAATGTCGCGATCGCTGAAATGCTGCTCGACGGCATCGAGCAAAAGCCCCTCTGCCAACCGCTTCGCGGTCAGATGAATTTCCTCGATTCTGGTTTCAAGCTCGTACATGGCATGTCCTCCCTATTGTCCTTTAAGGATCGCCGCCGGCGGCGCATGGAACAACAGGTGGAGTGGGCGAAGAGACCGCGCTCCCACATAGCGCCGTAGGTCCCGGAGCGAGCGGGCGGGCGTTCAGTGCGGCTGTTGACAGATCGGCGCGGCCTTGCCCGTTTCGGAGTCGCAAGGTGGGCAGACGGCATCGAACCCGGCGAGCTCATTCATCCTCGCGCAGCTCGCGGGCGTCTGGCCGTCGAGCGGCTTCCCAATTCTCTTACCGTCAGAGCTGACGATCGGCGGAGGTTCCGTCGTCGCCGGGGCCGCGATTGCCCCTGTGGTCGACGATCGCCATAGGATTTGTGTCCCGGCCTCGGCGTTGCCGACCAGGAGCGCCGCGCCGATGACGGCGAGCGGTATCAGCTTCTTCATAGGTGTTCCCTTCCCTGTTGTTTCCTTTCAAGGATCGCCGCCGGCGAAGAGAGGGACAACATGGAGGGGTCGAGGGTTATTATCGCCCTCGACTGACGCGCGCAGCCGAACCGGGGGCGGAATCGTCCGCCCCCGGCGTGGACTTCCCGAGTCCTCGCGTCGGGATCGCTCCGGGCGTCGAGCGGGAGGCCAACGCGACCGCGCCGGTCGCCATCGCGCCGACGTGGCCCGCTTCGCCGTAGTGGGCCGTCGAGGGAACGTCGAACCAAGTCCCAACCCTGTCGGGTAGGTTGGCGATGAGGCCGAAAAGCTTGATGCAGATGATCCACAGAATGTAAGTTTTCAGCGCCAGCGACACGAGCAAGCCGCTCAAACCAGCAATGTGCCCGCCTGTCTGCCCGAAGAATGCCGTCGCCCATAGTGAATCGAGCGTCGAGACGGACACGGCAAAGAGTAGGTAAGCTCCGCAGAGAGACAGGACAGCAAGCACGGGCCGAAGGCCGAGATTGAAGAGGAGCATCATCCCGTGGCGCTGGCCCGCGCCGATAAAATCTCCGTTGTCCATCTTGAGGAAGGCCAGCCCCCAGAGGAGGGACGCAATCATGGCTTCCAAAATCGCCGCCGCCCATGTGATCGCGGCAACGATGATGAAGAGGAAAGGCATCATCGGCAGGACGTAAGCTCGCATCGCTCCTATCAGCCACAGAGCGCCGATCGCCACCTTGGACCAGTCGAGAAGCCACGACGCCGCACCGTTCGCGCCTACGGCCTCGGCAAGCCAGTTCGACGCCCCGACCATAACGGTAGCACCGCCAAGGATAGCGGTCCCGGCCGCCGCGATCATGACATGACCGCTCGAAATAATGTCGCCCATCGGATCAGTCGAAGATTTCGAGCTGGACAGCCATTCGCCCAGATCGCGCGACATCGGACCCAAAACTTTTGTCAGGAAATCGGCCGACGCATCCCCGGCCGCCGCCAGGTCGTCGGCCGTCATAGCCGCCTGAAGCTGCTCGCCCGATATCTGCGCCCAGAGCGTATCGAGCGCATTCCTGACGGGCGCTTCGAAACTCGCCAGTTTGTCGAGCCGGGGAGCTGTCCGCTCGGGCTGCTCGGTGGCGAGGGCCACCGTCAATTCTGAAATCTGGGAGAGGCTACGCCAGTAGCTTCCCGCATTCATCCACCCTTCCGCCTTCGCGGCATCGACCAGCTTCGAACGGGAATCGGATTCGACCTTCGAGGCCTCAGCGGCGGCAGCTTCCGAAATCCGCTTGTCATATGCCGCCCCGGCCGACCGAATTTCGGCGGCAAGGCCAGCGTGTCAATCGGCGTTGTAACGGGACCCCTTATCGGCTCCCAAAAGGGACCCCTGCCTCTGGTTGCATAGGGTCAGCGCGCGTAGGCCCGGAGCTTTCCAATTAGCGCAGGGGCCTGCGGGCGCGGGTT
>Ga0209759_1000188_pt1 | contig 99987 bp, 85 predicted proteins | sample AraplaCL_Col_mMS_FD_184261 | JGI IMG/M metagenome (GOLD analysis project Ga0209759, IMG submission 184261) | Arabidopsis root microbial communities from the University of North Carolina, USA - plate scrape CL_Col_mMS (SPAdes) (version 2) | ecosystem: Host-associated > Plants > Roots >...
TGTCCTTATAGATCGCCGCGCGGCGATCTATAAGGACATCGGCAACGGCGTGCCGTCGGCGGGGATCGAATACTATTTGCCGCTGTTTTTCGAAGATACGGCCACGCTGTTCCACTACCTGCCCGAAGGCGCGCAACTGGCGTTCGTCGGCGATCTCGACGCGGCGATCCGGCGCTTCACCAACGACACGAAGCAGCGCTACAACTTCCTCTCCCATGACCGCGACCGGCCGATTCTGGAGCCGCAGCGTCTGTTCCTCTCGGACGAGGATTTCTTCACGCTCGCCAAGCCGTTCGCGCGGCTCTCGCTGCCTGCGAACGCCGGCGGCGGCTGGTCGACGCCGTTGCCGAATCTCGCAATCGACCGTCATGCGGAAGATCCGGTCGCGGCCTTGCGCGCGTATCTCGACACCACGCCAAACCGCGTGCTGTTCGCCGCCGAATCCGCGGGCCGGCGCGAAACGCTGTTGCAGTTGCTCGCCGACAATCACCTGCGGCCGGTATCGAGCGACAGCTTCCAGGACTGGCTCACGAGCGACGAGCGCTTTTCATTGGGCGTCGCGCCGCTCGCCAACGGTTTTGCCGTGCCGGTGGACGGCATCGCGATCATCACCGAGACCGAGCTGTATGGTCCGCTCGCGCGGCGCGCGGGGCGCCGCCGTCAGGAACAGGCGAGCAACGTCGATTCGATGGTGCGCGATCTGTCCGAGCTCAAGGTGGGCGATCCGGTCGTGCATTCGCAGCATGGCATCGGCCGCTATATGGGACTCGTCACCATGGATCTCGGCGAAGGCGAGACCGAGTTCCTGCACCTCGAATACGCAGGCGACAGCAAGTTGTACGTGCCCGTCGCACAACTGCACGTGATCTCGCGCTATAGCGGAGCCGATCCGGAAAGCGCGCCGCTGCACTCGCTCGGCTCCGGGCAGTGGGAAAAAGCCAAACGCAAGGCCGCGCAGCAGATTCGCGATACCGCCGCCGAGTTGCTGAACCTGTATGCTCGCCGCGCGCTGCGCCAGGGTCACGCGTTCGCGCTCGAACCGAAGGATTACGTGAAGTTCGCGGAGAGCTTCGGCTTCGAGGAAACGCCGGACCAGGCCGCAGCGATCGCCGCCGTGATCGGCGACATGACGAGCGGCAAGCCGATGGATCGCCTCGTGTGCGGCGACGTCGGCTTCGGCAAAACGGAAGTCGCGCTGCGTGCGGCGTTCATCGCGGTGATGGGCGGCAAACAGGTCGCCCTGCTCTCGCCCACCACGCTGCTCGCCGAGCAGCACACGCAAACCTTCAGCGACCGCTTCTCCGACTGGCCGGTGCGGATCGCCGAACTGTCGCGCTTCAAATCCACCAAAGAAGTGAGCGCGGCGATCCAGCAGATCAACGAAGGCACGGTCGATATCGTCATCGGCACGCACAAGCTGCTCTCGTCCGATGTGCAGTTCAAGCGGCTGGGGCTCGTGATCATCGACGAGGAACACCGGTTCGGCGTGCGTCAGAAAGAGGCGCTGAAGGCCTTGCGCGCCGAAGTGGACGTGCTCACGCTGACCGCCACGCCGATCCCGCGTACGCTCGGCATGGCGCTCGAAGGGCTGCGCGATTTCTCCGTGATCGCTACCGCGCCGCAAAAGCGCCTCGCGATCAAGACCTTCGTGCGCCGCGAGGAAGACAGCGTGATTCGCGAAGCCATGCTGCGCGAGTTGAAGCGTGGCGGCCAGGTCTACTTCCTGCACAACGAAGTCGAGACGATCGAGAATCGCCGGCAGATGCTCGAAGCGTTGGTGCCTGAAGCGCGCATCGCGGTCGCGCACGGACAGATGCACGAACGCGAACTCGAACGCGTGATGCGCGACTTCGTTGCACAACGCGCCAACGTATTGTTGTGCACGACGATTATCGAAACCGGCATCGACGTTCCGAGCGCCAACACGATCCTGATTCACCGCGCCGACAAGTTCGGTCTCGCGCAATTGCATCAATTGCGTGGCCGTGTGGGCCGCTCGCATCACCAGGCGTATTCGTATCTGCTGGTGCACGATCCGCAAGGACTGACCAAACAGGCGCAACGCCGCCTCGAAGCGATCCAGCAAATGGAAGAACTCGGTTCGGGCTTCTATCTGGCGATGCACGACCTCGAGATTCGCGGCACGGGCGAAGTGCTCGGCGATAAACAATCCGGCGAGATTCACGAGATCGGCTTCCAGCTCTACACCGACATGCTGAACGACGCGGTGAAGGCGCTCAAGGAAGGCAAGGAGCCGGACCTCACCGCGCCGCTCGCCGCGACCACCGAGATCAATCTGCACGCGCCGGCGATTCTCCCCGCCGACTACTGCGGCGATGTGCAGGAGCGTCTGTCGCTCTACAAGCGGCTGGCTAATTGCGAGCACAACGATTCGATCGACGGCATTCAGGAAGAATTGATCGACCGCTTCGGCAAGTTGCCGCCGCAAGCGCATGCGCTGGTGGAGACGCATCGTCTGCGGCTGGCGGCGAAGCCGCTGGGCATTTCGAAGATCGATGCCGGTGAAGCGGTGATCGGCTTGCAGTTCATCCCCAACCCGCCGATCGACGCGATGCGGATCATCGAGATGGTGCAGAAACACAAGCACATCAAGCTCGCGGGCCAGGACAAGCTGCGTATCGAAACGCGCAGCCCCGATCTCGCGGTGCGTGTCGCGACGGTCAAGGAAACCTTGCGCGCGCTCGGCACGCCGAGTCGCGGCACGGCGACGAGCGCGGCCGCGCGCTGAGTTTATACGTAACGCCGCCGCGCTTGCGCAGCGTCGAAAACCGGGGTACGTGTAGCGTTTTCCCATTCATGCTGCGGTGCGCAAACGCGCACCGCAGCATACGGGCGTCTTTTTTTTGGGTATGATCGAAAGACTCAAATGCCGGAGTCTTCTCATGTCCCATGTCGCTGAAACAGCGCAGTCCACCTCGTCATCTCCCGTTTCGCTCCCGTGGGTCACCCGTCTCGTGTCGATGGACACGGTCAGCCGCAACCCGAATCTCGGCCTGATCGAAACCGTGCGCGACGAACTGCGCGCGGTCGGCGTCGAGGCCACGCTCACGCACGACGAAAGCGGCAAATGGGCCAACCTGTTCGCGACGATTCCCGCGCACAACGGTGAAACGAACGGCGGCGTGGTGCTGTCGGGCCACACCGACGTGGTGCCCGTAGACGGCCAGCAGTGGGACAGCGATCCGTTCAAGCCGGAGATTCGCGGCGACAAGCTATACGGCCGCGGCACCTGCGATATGAAGGGGTTCATCGGCGCGGCGCTGACGCTTGTGCCGGAGATGCAACGCACCAAACTCGCCAAACCGATCCACTTCGCGCTGTCGTTCGACGAGGAAGTGGGCTGCGCCGGCGCGCCGCTCCTGATCGCCGACCTGATGAAGCGCGGCGTGAAGCCGGACGGCTGCATCGTCGGCGAACCGACCAGCATGCGGCCTATCGTGGCGCACAAAGGCATCAACGCCTACCAGTGCTGCGTGCGCGGTCAGGCGGCACATTCGTCGCTGACGCCGAAGGGTTTGAACGCGATCGAATACGCCGCGCGTCTGATCTGCTACATCCGCGACGTGGCCGACCAGTTCCGCGAGCAAGGCCCGTTCGACGAACTGTACGACGTGCCCTTCACCACCGCGCAAACCAGCACGATCGTCGGCGGCAATGCGATCAATACCGTGCCGGCCGAATGCAAATTCCAGTTCGAATTCCGCAATCTGCCCACGCTCGATCCCGAGCCGATTTTCGCGCGCATCGATCAATACGCTCGCGAAACGCTGCTGCCGAAAATGTTGCGCGAGCATCCATCGGCGGCAATCGAGATCACGAAGATCGCCGCCGCGCCCGGACTCGATTCGTCTGAACAAGCCGCCATCACGCAACTGGTGCGGGCGTTGACCGCCGATCAGGACAAGCGCAAGGTTGCCTATGGCACGGAAGCCGGTCTGTTTTCGCTGGCGGGCATTCCGAGCATCGTCTGCGGCCCCGGCGACATTCAGCAGGCGCACAAGCCCAATGAGTTCGTCGCGCTGGATCAACTGGTGGCGTGCGAGCGCTTCCTGCAAAAATTCATTCACAGCATGTCGGTCGACGCGCACGCGCACTGAAACTGACAGACGTAGAAAGAATCTTACCCACACCGACCCAGGCACGCCGACGCCATGTCCACCGCCACGCCGCAACACACCGACCATACGATCGACGGCGAGCCGATCCCAACGCTCGACGACATCGCCGCACAGCACTTTGCGTTGACGCCGTGGGTGGCGCGAACGCCGGTGTTCGACCGGGTGGACTTTCCTTCGCTGGAAGGCACGGTGGTGAACTTCAAGTTCGAACTGTTGCAAGCGGGTGGCAGCTTCAAGGCGCGCGGCGCGTTCACCAACCTGCTCGCCCTCGACGAAGCGCAGCGCAGCGCGGGCGTCACGTGCGTGTCGGGCGGCAATCATGCGGTGGCGGTCGCGTATGCGGCCATGCGCCTTGGCGTCAGCGCCAAGGTCGTGCTGTTTCGCGCGGCCAATCCGGCACGGGTGGCGCTGTGCCGGCAATATCGCGCCGAGATCGTGTTCGCCGAAGACATTGCCGAAGCATTTGAACTGGTGCGCCGGATCGAGGCCGAAGAAGGCCGCTATTTCGTGCATCCGTTCAACGGCTATCGCACGGTGCTGGGTTCGGCCACGCTCGGCTACGAGTGGGCCACGCAAACGCCGGATCTCGAAGCGGTGATCTTGCCGATCGGCGGCGGCGGTCTCGCAGCGGGTGTCGCTACCGCCATGCGGCTCGCGAATCCGAACGTGCACGTGTATGGCGTGGAACCCGAAGGCGCGGACGTGATGGGCAAGAGTTTCGCCGCCAATCACACGGTCAAGATGCGCCAGATGCACGGCATTGCCGACTCGCTCATGTCGCCGCATACCGAGCAATACAGCTACGAATTGTGCCGCCGTCATATCGATCAGCTCGTCACCGTGTCCGACGACCAGTTGCGTGCGGCCATGCTGACCTTGTTCGGACAACTGAAGCTCGCTGTCGAACCGGCCTGCGCTGCGGCTACCGCAGGTTTGCTCGGCCCGCTGCGCGAACAGTTGCAAGGCAAGCGCGTCGGCGTTCTGCTGTGCGGCACCAATACCGACCCGGTCACATTTGCCGCGCATATCGAACGCGCTCGGCATAGCGAGTCACAGTTTCCTCAATAAAGAAACGAACCTCGCGTTCCTGGCCAAAAGACTAGCCTATCCTTCTCAGGTTGGTATCATTCGAACATCGACTTCTGGGAGGAACCTCTATGAGCATGGTCAAGGAATTCAAGGAATTTGCCCTCAAGGGCAACGTGATGGATCTTGCAGTCGGTGTGATTATCGGCGGCGCGTTCTCCACCATCGTCAATTCAATTGTTAAAGACCTGATCATGCCGGTTGTCGGGCTTGCCACCGGCGGCCTCGATTTCTCCAACAAGTTCGTTCGCCTCGGTCCCATTCCGCCCACTTTCAAGGGCAGCCCCGAGTCGTATAAAGACTTGCAAACGGCGGGCGTTGCCGTATTCGGTTACGGCTCGTTCATTACCGTGCTGATCAACTTCCTGATTCTCGCGTTCATCATTTTCCTGATGGTCAAGTTCATCAACAATCTGCGCAAACCGGCTGAAGCCGCGCCGGCAGCACCGCCGCCGCCCCCGGAAGACGTGCTGCTGCTGCGTGAAATCCGCGATTCGTTGAAGAACTCACCGCGTTAATTATTCCGGCATATCGGCCGGAGTCAGTCGTCAATGAAAAGGCCTGTTGCGATTAAAGTCGCAACAGGCCTTTTGCTTACTTCATGCCCCGATATGAGCGGCCTAAACACTCACGCGTCGCGCTGCTCCTTCAGAGTCACCGCGCCTTCGATCATCGCCTCGAGCTGGCTGAAGTTGACCGGCTTGGTCAGATGCGAGGTGAAACCGGCGCTCAGGCAACGGCGCACGTCTTCGTCGGTGCCGAAGCCGGTCAGCGCGACCGCGGGCGCGTCCGAGTGTTCGCGGAACGCCTGGATGAAGTCGAGACCGGTGCCGTCGGGCAATCCGACGTCGCTGACGATCAGATCGAAGGTCTGCGATTGCGTCGCGGCCAGCGCGTCGTCGACGCGGCCCACCGTCGTGACTTCATGGCCGAGGCTGCGAATCAGTTGCTCCATGACCTCGGCGGTGTCCACATGATCTTCGATCAGCAGGATGTTCAGCAGACCGCCCGAATGCACTTCGTCGGGCACCACGACCGGTGAAGTCACCTCCGGCGCCGCGGCCGTCGGCAAGGTGATCGCGAAGGTCGCGCCGCAGTGCGCGCCCGGGCTCTGCGCGGTCACGGTGCCGCCATGCACGTCGGTCAACGCCTTCGTGATCGCGAGTCCGAGGCCGAGTCCGCCGAACTGCCGCGTCATGTTCTGGTTGCCCTGCTCGAACGCGTTGAAGAGTTTGCCGATCTGGTCCGGCTCGATGCCGATCCCCGTGTCTTCAACCGATATCTGCACGTGCATGCGTTCGTCGCGCGTGCGCACATAAATATGGCCGCCATCCGGCGTGAACTTGGCGGCGTTGCGAATCAGGTTCCACAGCATTTGCTGCAGCCGTGCGCGATCGGCCAGCACGTAATGATGCTGCGCGTCTTTATGGACGTGCACGTCCTGCTGCTTGACCTGAATCTCGCTGCGAAACAGTTCGAGCACGCTGTCGATCACGTCGTGCACGTCGACGGTTTCCAGCGAAAGCCGCAGCTTGCCGTTCGCCACGCGCGTGAGATCGAGCAGGTCGTCGATCAGCCGCGCTTCGAGTTCGACGTTGCGGCGGATCATGCGCACGCTCGCCCGCGCCTGATCGGGCAGACCCGGAATCATTTCCAGCACGCTGGCGCCGGCCAGCACCGGCGTGAGCGGCGTGCGCAATTCGTGCGACAGCATGGCCAGAAAGCGGTCTTTGGCGCGATTGGCTTCTTCGGCGGTCTGGCGGGCGGCCTGCTCCGACGCCAGCAGCCGTTCGCGCTCCTCGATCGCCTCGCGCTGCGAATGAATGTCCGTGCAACTGCCGAACCATTTGCTGACGTTGCCTTCGGCGTCGCGCATCGCCACCACGCGCAAGTCGAACCAGCGGTATTCGCCGTCGTGACGGCGAATCCGCAACTCCTGCCGGTAGTCGCCGGCGTCTCCCGACACCGTTTTGAGCCAACTGCGGCGAATCTTTTCGCGGTCGTCCGGATGTACGGCGTCGAGCCAGGCGAGACCGTACGAGCAGCTTTCAGCGAGGCCCGTGTAGTCGTACCACTGCTTCGACAGAAAATCGCAGTCGCCCGTGGCGTTGCAGGTCATGACGAGGTGCGGCAGCGCCTCCGACAAGGTGCGGTAATGCTGCTCGCGATCGCGCAGCAGCAAGGCTTCGTCCGACGCGCGCTGCAGGCGCACTTGCGAGAGCACCCGTTCGACGGCTTCGGGCAGGTAATCGAGGTAATCGCCGGATTTCGGCACGACGTCGGACACGCCCGCGCGCAGCGCTTCGATGACACGCGATTCGTCGGTAAAGCCGGTCACGAGGATGGCGGGAATCCGCACGCCTTCCGCGCGCAGACGGCGAAAGAAGTCCAGGCCGGTCTCGGGCCCGTTCAACTGATAGTCGAGCACCAGCAGGTCGGGACCGCCGCCCGCGAGCCGTTCACGAGCCGCTTCGACGCCGGCGCAGATCGCGACCCGGCAGCCGGCGCGCTCGAGCGACTTGCGCGCGAGCCGCAGGATGCCTTCGTCGTCATCGACGACCAGCACGTAGGCGGCGGGCTGCGTGGACACTTCGTCGGTCATGCGGAGTTTTCTCTGGCTAGGGTCAACAAGCGGTCTATCTTGTCACGAGCGGCTTTCGGCCCGCTTCATGCGAACCTTCCATCACGGCGCCGCGAGACGATGCCCGGAAGGCAGCTTGACCACCTGGAGGAAAAAACCGAGGCGGCGCACGGCTTCGATAAACGCATCGTACTCGACCGGCTTGGTGATGTAGACGTTGCAGCCGAGTTCGTAGCAACGCGCGATTTCGCGCGGGTCGTCGGTCGTGGTCAGGACGATCACCGGCACGGCGGCCGTCTGCGGCGATTCTTTCAGGCGCCGCAAGACTTCGAAGCCGTCCACTCGCGGCATTTTCAGATCGAGCAGCACGACGAAATTCAACAAATCTTCACGCGCGGGTACGGCGCTCTGAGCGGGCTCGGCCGCGCAACCCGCGGCGGCGTCGGCTGGCGACGGCGCCGGTCCGAAGAAATAATCGAGTGCCTGCTGGCCATCGCGAAAACGCACGAAACCGTTCGAAATGCCGGCACGGCGCAGATTGCGCTCGACGAGCGTGGCGTGGCCGTCGTCGTCTTCGATCAGTACGATGCTGACCGTTTCCCCGTGATTCATATGCTCTCCGTGCTCAACGATTGGTTGATGCCTGCCGCTTGTAATTATCCGCGCCAACGCCCTTTTTGCCTGCCGAAGTTCACAGACGCGCGGGCTGTTCCGGCAACACCACGAAAAACGTCGACCCCGCGCCCTCCGCCGACTCGACCCACACGCGCCCCCCATGCCGCTCCACCGTACGACGCACCACCGCGAGACCGATGCCATCGCCGTTCGCGACGTCGCCGTGCAGGCGCTGAAACGCCCGAAACACTTTCGACATATACGCGGCCGGAATGCCGAGGCCGTTGTCGCGCACATAATACGTGCGCATGCGGACCGCGCGCGGCTCACCCGCCTCGGCCGGCTCGACCGGTTCGGGTTCCAGTGCGCCGATTTCGATACGCCCGTTGCGTGCCGGGTCGAGATAATTCAGCGCGTTGCCGATCAGATTGCTGAAAATCTGCTCGATCGCGCCGGGGTCGCCCCATGCGGGCGGCAAGTCGCGCACGGTCACCACGGCGGCATGCTGGCCGATCGCGCCTTGCAGCGCGTCGACCACCCGGCCCACTACGCGCCCGACGCTCACGCGCTGCCACTGATACTCGAGCCGGCCAGCGCGTGAAATGCGCAGCAATGCGTCGATAATCGCGGCGGCTCGCGTCACTGCGGTGCGCAGATATTGCAACGACTCGCGCACCTCACCGTTAAGAATATGCGCCATGCGCCGATGCTCGGCCTCCGGCAATTTTGCCGCCTCGACAACGCTGTCCAGTTCGTCGCACGAGACCTGCAATTCCTTCGAGAAACCTTGCAGATTCACCAACGGCGAGCGCAGATCGTGCGACACGCTGTAGATGAACATTTCATTGTCTTGCGTCTCCTGACGCAGTTCCTCGTTGACGCCCGCCAGTTCCCGCGCGCGTGCTTCGAGCCGCGTTTTCAGCATGGCCTGCTCGGCTTCCGCGTCACGCAGGCGCGCGCCCGTCTGATGCAACACGGCGTCGAGCGCGGCAATTTCGTCCTTACCCGACAGCGCCGGCGCCAACGTGCGCCCGCTGCCTAAACGCTCGGCATTCTCGGTCAACACTTCCAGCCGCCGGCCGATGCTGCGCGCAAAGACCACCGCGGTGATGGCCCAGATCAGCATCGATCCCAGCACGGCGCCGATCAGCGCGTACTGCTGGCGGTCACGGCGCCGCGCGAGCGCGGCCGAGCGCTCGGCATCGAGCCGCGACGCCTCGTCGCCGAACGCCGCGAGCTCATCGCGAAACACGGCGATCTGCTGCGGCAACGCGCCGGTCTCCAGCGCCGTAAACGAAGTCAGACGACGCCCTTCGTGCAGCGCCTGCGAGATCGCGACCGTCTGCATGCGATACGCGTCGATCGCACGCTGCATCTTGTGCACGCGCTCGACCTGATGCGGCGTGCCGGCAACCAGCACCTCGAGATTCGACAGCCGGTCGCCCAGATCGACCCACACGGTATGGCGGTCGATCAGCGACGCATCGCCGATCACCATGCCCGTGCGAACCCGCGCCGCCTGACGCAGCAGCGGATCGATGATGGCCGACGACTGATAGAGAATCTGCTTGCTGTTGGTGACCTGCTGGGCGGCCTGCGCTGTCTGCTCCTGGGTATCGAAGACGACGCCAAGAAGCGCCAGTTCGACCGCGCTCGGCACTGCAATCAGCAGCAGACCCTTGGTGAATAGTTTCATGTTCGCCCGAAGGGTCGCAAAGGGTCGCTCAAGCCGCGGCGGCTCGTGACCAGCGACGCAACGCCGCGCCGGTGGGACTGTGCGGTGGGGCATCGGCGAGCTCGGCGCAGTGCAGCCGGACGGGCCATTATCGACGTGAATTCGAGATATTTCAACGTATCGGCAAGATGCGCCGGCCCACACAAAAACGACATTTTTATTGGTATGAGATGATTTTTCGGCGCCTCGTGCGTCTATGATGGAAACAGGTGGGATGGGAAGCGAAAGCGCGCGGCGAGGCGGTTCGGCATGATTCGTGCGGGAGGCGGTGGGGCGGCGTTGTTGTCGAATCACCGTGAATCCGACCTTGTCGTATGCTATAAAAGATCGACGTGCGGCGCGCGAAGCCGGGAGTGGTCGCATGAGGACGCTGCGTTTCTTGCAATTCTTTTTCAGGCGAATTTTTATGTCCTTCCCGAAAAAGCGTAGGCGCGCGAAGGTGGACGGCGATGAGTCGTTCCTCGCGGTACTACGGCATTTCAAGCCGTTCGGTCAGCTCGACACCAAGATTGCGCGTGCTCGCGCGCAAGACGAGCCGGTCCTTTATGCCCACGTGCTGCCGGGGCTCGATGTCCTCCTGTGCAGTGTGCGTGGCGCACAGCCGCCCTATCCGGCACCCGCCGAGTTGCGGCGTCGCTGTATCGAATCCATTACGAATGCGCTGGAGCAGCCGCTCGACGGTCTCGAGAACGGCGGCTATTGGTACGAGGCGGACGGCTTCGGCTTTCTCGTGTTTGCCAGCCGCGCTCGCGGCAAGATCCTGACGGAATTCGGTGCGACTCGCGTCGGCGCCACACGTCGCGGGGTGCGTCGGCAAGATGCTGCCGGAGACGCCGCGCCGCGCTCACTCAGGTAAACCTTTTAGCTTTACAGTAGACCTTCAAATTCGCAACACCGTCTGTTCGCACAGTTCGTCAGGCGGCGTTGCGTCATCACCTTTCCTTGCTTTGCTCGATTCGACCTGTCATCTCAGGTGATGTGTCTGCGCGCGCGTGCAGCAGTCGCGTTATCTTTTTTCATCATGAGGTCATCGAAATGGCCGCGCCCTGGCGGCACACTGATCAGCCACAAAAGGATCAAGGACAGGCCGCCGCCAAAGCTCCAGCTCAGCCAATCCGAAGGCAGGATGAAAGGCATCAGCTTCCCTTGTAAGTAGCCGCGCTGGCGGGCGACATCACCGCCGGCTTCTTCTTATCCGTCGCGGCCGACGACGAAGCGCCGCCCGAAGACTTATTGACCGGCGCGCCATCCAGAGAGATCGCCGCCTTGGGCTGCTGCTTCACGCCCGGCGGCGGCGCCGTCGGCGCCTGACGGATCTGTTCCAGCATCTGCGTGCAGGGCAACGGCTTGTTGTTGCTCGGCGCGAGCAACGGAATCAGCGCCGCGAACGGATTGATCAAGCCGAGGCCGACCGCCGCGCCACCGCGCAGCGCCAGCGCGGCCGCATTCACGCCCACGTGCGGATCCTTGAAGGTGCCTTTCACGTATAGCGGCGAACGCAGCGAGAAAACACGGAAGCCCTTGGTATGCGGATGCACGCCGAGGTCCATCGACTCGTCTCGCAGGTTCACGTTGCCGTCGATATTGATCACGGCGTCGTCCGTATCGAGCGCGAAGACGCGCGATTCGAGCACGCCGTTGGTTGCGACAAAATCGGCGGCCGCGCAATTGATCTTCACGTCGCGATTGCCGAACAGCTTTTCGTAGACGACATTCGCCACGTTCAGCCCCGCCGCTTCCATCAGCAGACGGCTCACCGTGCCGTCCGTCACCAATGCCTTCACCTCGCCGTTCGACGATGCCGCAAGCGCCGCCGGCGAATTGCCCGTCGCGGTCAGCGCGGCATCGCCGTTGATTTCACCGAGCGCGTTCTGCATTGTCTTGAAGTTCGGGAACAGCTGTTTGAGCTTCAGATGCCGCGCCGATGTCGCAAAGCGGCCCTTGAGCGGCGTCGCGCTGCCATCGAGATGAATGTCCGAGGCGAGCGAGCCGCCGGCCACGCCGAACTTCAACGGTTCCAGGGAGAGCACGCCGTCGGTCATCACGACGTGCGTGTACAGATCCGTGATCGGCAGATTCACGTCCTTGACGATGCGCCGGCCGGTGAACTTCACGTCGGCGTCGATCGCCTTCCAGCGGTCAGTGCGGAATTCTTCGACAGGCAGCACCTTGTTCGACGGCTGCGCCGTCGCATCGCCGCGCTTGGCCTTGCTGGCGTTCGAATCCGCGCCGATCACAGGCGCCAGATCGGAGAACTGCAGCAGATGCGATACGAGTTCGCCCTGCAGCAGCGGACGCGGTTCACGTGCCGTATAAGTCAGCGAGCCGTTGATATCGCTGCCGCCGACCCGGCCTGTAAAATTTTCATACTTGAAGACGTTGCCGCTGGACTTGAACTGGCCGACGAGCCGCCCTTCGGTCGCATACGGCGGCGTGTCGGGCAAGGTCACACCGGTGAGCGAATACAGGCGCGCCATGCTGTTGCCTTGCAGCCAGAGGCGCAGATCGACCGCGGCAAGATGCGCCGGATCGGTGATCGTGCCCACCAGGCCGACATGCAGATCGCCAGCCTTGACATCGGCCTGGACCGGGAACGGCCGGTTCGCATCCTGCAATGCGAGCACGCCACCCACCTTGCCGCTGCCGGACACCGGCGTCTTGTTGTAAGTCCCTTTGACGGTCCAGCCGATGGCATATGGAGGAATCTCCTGCTTTGCGCCGGCTTGCGCCTCGCTCGCGCCAGAAGCGTTAGAAGCGTTAGAAGCACTCAAAGCCGAAGCCGGCGCGGACGCCACGACTGCGCCGCTCGCGCCTGCCGCGACGGCTTCGCTCGCACCCTTCGAGCCGCCCGCGACCAGGCCGCCCGAGGCGCCCGTGGCCGCCGTCGTCCCCGACGCGCTGATCTCCGTCGACGACGCGCCCGAAGCCGCCGCAGCAGAAGCCGCCGCAGCCTCCGACGCCGCCTGCGCATTCGCCTGCTGCGTCAGCTTGTTCGCGCCCGACTTGCCGATGGTTTGCGCCGACGAGCTGCGCGACGCCGCTTCCTGCTGTTTCATCGCCTCGCCGATCGGAATCGGCTGGCCGAGCGTGTCGATCGCCATCTGCAGATCGACCTTCTTCTGCTGATCGGACAACGCAATGTTGCCCTTGGCAAAGGCGATATCGTGCAGATCGAGCTTCCATTCCGAAGGCCCGCTCGACGACGCCAGTTTGAACGTCCAGTTGTTGCGCCCGTCGAGCACGCGTTCGAGGTCGACCGAAGGGTTCACGAGGTTGATCGTGGGAATCACGATATCGTGCGCGAGCAGCGGCAGCACCTTGACCTGAAAGTCGATCTCGTCGAGCGTGGCGAAGTGCGGCTGCTTCGTCCAGTCCGGATTGCCCACGGTGATATTGGCCGCCGAGAAACGCGGCCACGGCACCCAGCCGCGCCAGCCGGTTTCGCCGACCGGATGCCGCCAGCCGACCTTCAGATCGCCGTTGATGGCGAACGGCCTGCCGATAGCTTGTGTGACCTTGTCGTTGATATAGGGCCGTGCCCGGTTCCAGTCGAAGGTCAGAATGAAAATAGTCAGCGCGACAATCAGAATGACGATAATCGCCAGCAGCCATGCGATGATTTTTCCGATACGCCGTCCAGTCGTGCTCGACACTGCCATTGAGAGGCTCCGCCAATTCTTCCATGTTGAGCACCGTGCAGCACGTTGCATGCCCGAACCTTGCACGGCCTGCGCCAGGCCTTGGCCGCTTTATCATGTTGCACGCATGTTGCGCGCACACGTCGCAACCGCTTCGACCTTACGCATCCCCCATTACAAATTCACACATGACCGATGCTCCATTAGTCCTCGCCGACGGCATCGTCCGGCGCGATGGCGTGCGCGGGCAAACGCTGCTGCAGCCGACCACCTTCGCCTTGCAAGCGGGCGACCGCGTTGCGATCACCGGGCCGTCCGGCTCGGGCAAGAGTGTGTTCCTGCGCGCGCTCGCGCTGCTCGATCCACTCGATGCGGGACGCATCATGTGGCATGGCGCGCCGGTGGAACGCGCGGCAATTCCGCGCTACCGGCGCAACGTCGCGTATATCCGGCAGCGGCCCGCGCTGCTCGACGGCAGCGTCGAAGACAATCTGCGCTACCCGTTCGAGTTGCGCACGTACCGCGACGTGCATTTCGATCGCGCCCGTGCGGCGAGCCTCGCCGCTCAGGCCGGCCGCGGCGACGACTTTCTCGACAAGCGCGCAAGCGAACTGTCCGGCGGCGAGGCGCAGATCGCGGCGCTGATTCGCGTGCTGCAACTCGCGCCCGAAGTGCTGTTGCTCGACGAACCGACTGCCTCGCTCGACCCGGAGTCGTCGCATGCAATTGAAGGTCTGGTGCACGCCTGGTTCGACGCCGACCCTAGACGTCATGCGTCGGTCTGGGTGTCCCACGATCCGGCGCAAGCCACGCGCATGAGCGCGCGGCATCTGACCATGCGCGCCGGCGTGCTCGACGAAACCGCACGGTCCGAGATCCCGTCCGCGCATCAGGATCACCAGGAGTTCGGCCAATGACACTGCAAAACCTGAGTCTGTGGGATGTCGCGATTGCCGCGTTGCTGATCGTCGTGAACGGTGTCGTGTCGGTGGCGCTCAAGCTCGATCTCGAGCGCAAGCTGGCGTGGGCCGCCGTGCGCACCATCGTGCAGTTGCTGGCGATCGGTTACGTGCTCGGCTGGGTGTTCCGTTACGACCGCTGGTACGTGGTGTTGCCGTTGATGATCGTGATGACGCTGATCGCCGGCTTCGCGGGCGCGCAACGCGGCAACCGCACCTATCGCGGACAACGCGCGGACAGCGTGCTGTCGATCTGGGTCAGTTCGTGGCTGGTGGCCGCAGTCGGGCTGTTCGTCGTGATCCGCATTCACCCGTGGTACGAGCCGCAATATGCGATTCCGATTCTCGGCATGATCCTCGGCAATACGCTGACCGGCGTGTCGCTCGGCATCGAACGGATGACCGAGGAATTGACCGCGCGGCGCGACCGCGTCGACATGGCGCTCGCGCTCGGCGCGACGCGCTGGGAAGCGGCCCAGGCGCCCGCGCGCCAGGCGGTGCGGGCGGGCATGATGCCGACGCTCAATCAGATGGCGGTGGTCGGCGTGGTGAGCCTGCCCGGCATGATGACCGGCCAGGTTCTGGCCGGGCAATCGCCGTTGCAGGCGGTGCGCTATCAGATCGTGATCATGTTCCTGATCGCCGCGTCGTCGACGCTGGGGACCGTGGGCGCGGTGCTGCTCACGTACCGGCGGCTCTTTTCCGCCGAGCACCGGTTTCTGTCGGCGCGGCTCGTGGAGCGGACCGCAGCGCGGCGTTGAGCCGCGCTGCGGCGTTGTGCTCCTCGTTGTGCTCCAATCACGCGCAGGGCTTAACGCTTCGCGCTGATCGCGACTTCCGTGCCGTCGCTGAGCGTGAGCGTTTTCGTGCTGCCGTTGACCGGCATCGTGAAGCGCAGGATTTGACTGACGCTCACGTCGTTCGGACACTTGAGCGTTTTGCCGCCGCTCGTGACGGTTTTCACGCCCTTCGGCGTCTGCGCCTGGAAGCTCAATTGCACGGTCGCCGTGCCGTCGCCGGCAACCACCGGCGCGAACCGGATCTGCGTTTGCCGGATCATCGCGCCGTTGGTGTCGGTCGGCAGCGACGCATAGTTCGGGCACGCATCCGTCGCGGGAACCGGGCCGCCAGGCGGCACCGTCTTCCACGTGAAGTCGTCCGATTCGCCGGAGCGGATCGTGCGGGTTTCCTGCGAGTTGCCGAACTGTTTCGACGTGACGCGCACCGTATAGCGGATCGGGCCGTCGAGGGCGGATTGGGACGTGACCGTGATCGGCGTGGCCGCGTGAGCCAACGGCACGAGCATGCCGGGCGCAAGCGCGCATGCGAGAGAAGCGACAACTGAAACGGCGGAGAGTCTGAAGCTCATACTGTCACCTCGTTGTTGTGCCGCTGCGCGCCCGCTTCAGCGCTACTGCCCGCGCACTGCCTGGCTCAATGATGCCGGGCCGCGAGACACGCAACTGTTTTAGCATGATGCCCTGCCAGTCTAACGCCAAGCGACGCTGCGCGCGCTGCCTGCGAATCGGGTGTTAACCCGCTTGCGGCGATGCGTTTTCTGCGCGTGTCGCGACTGGCGGTTGAAAGCGCGCGCCGCACCGCCCTGCTGCATATCGACGCATCGGATAGCACAGTTTGATGTGCATCAAATGAACACGGCCGGCGCGCATTACTGCGACGCCGGCCGTGTTCCTTGCAACCCGTTTCAGGTGAAACGCTATTTACGCCTCGAAACCCGTCAGCACCAGTTTGCCGATCGCACGCCCTTCTTCGAGAAGTTGATGCGCGCGGCGCAGATTAGCGGCGTTGATCGCGCCGAGGTTCTGGCCGACGGTCGTGCACAGCGTGCCCGCATCGACGAGACGCGCGACTTCCGTCAACAGCTTGTGCTGCTCGATCATGTCCGGCGTGCCGAACATCGAACGCGTGAACATGAACTCCCAGTGAAACGCGGCGCTTTTTGCCTTGAGCAGTTCAACCGGCACCGGCGCGCTGTTTTCCACGATCGTGCAGATGCCGCCCTGCGGCTTGACGACCTCGGCGGCGGCCGGGAAGTTCTTGTCGGTGTCGTTGAACATCAGCACGTAATCGACCTGGTCGATGCCGAGTTGCTTCAATTGCGCGGGCACGTCGCCGAAGTGATCGACGATGTGATCCGCGCCCAGTTCCGTGGCCCATTTCGCCGATTCGGGCCGCGACGCGGTTGCGATCACCTTCAGCTTCGCGAGTTGCTTCGCCAGTTGGATGCCGATCGAACCGACGCCGCCCGCGCCGCCGAAAATCAGCACGCTGCGGCCTTCGTCCGCGCCTTGCGGCGACACGCCCAAGCGGTCGAACAACGCTTCCCAGGCGGTGATCGCGGTTAGCGGCAGCGCGGCCGCGTGGGTGAAATCGAGCGACGCCGGCTTATGCCCGACAATCCGCTCATCGACCAGATGGAACTCGCTGTTGGCGCCCGGCCGTGTGATGCTGCCCGCATAGAACACCGGATCGCCGACCTTGAACAGCGTGACGTCCGGGCCGACCGCGGCCACGGTACCCGCCGCATCCCAGCCGAGGATGCGCGGTGTCTCTTCGAGCTTGTCTTTCGGTGCGCGCACTTTGGTGTCGACCGGATTGACGGAGATCGCCTCGACTTTAACCAGCAGATCGCGACCGGTGGCTTCCGGTTTCGGGATCTCGACATCGACCAGAGCTTCCGCTTGATCGATCGGCAAATAGCGATAGAGGCCGACGGCTTTCATACATGCTCCTGTTGGTTCAAATCAGTTTGAAAAGATCGCGGTTTTGCGGCCGGGCTGTGGTGCCGGCTGCGTATCGGCGATTCCATGAATGTCATCCTAGGGCGGTTCTTATTCTTTTAAAACCGTCATAATGGCTGAAACATCTTTTTGAATTTCAGAAGAATGAACCTGCCTGTTATCTCGCCCGAACGCGTGCCGCCCGGTGAACGGGAGCGGCTCGATCTGCTCGACGTCGCCCTGTTCGTGCGCGCCGCGCTTCTCGCCAACGTATCGGCGGCCGGCCGCGAATTCGGTTTGTCCGCGGCGGTGGCCAGTTCCCGCATCGCCCAACTGGAAAAGCTGCTCGGCGCGCGCCTGCTGCATCGGACCACCCGCCGCATCAGCCTCACGCAGGACGGTGAAGTCTTCATGACGCGCGCCGAAGCCCTGCTCGATGCGGCGGCCGCCGCGCGCGCGTCGGTGGGCCGGGCGCAGGCCGAGCCGCAGGGCCGCCTGCGAGTCTCGATGCCGTCTTCGTTCGGACGGCAGCACGTGTCGCCGGTGATCAGCGAATTTCTGCGCCGCTATCCCGGCGTGAGCGTCGATTTACGCCTCACCGATCAGGTGGTCGATCTCGTCGACGCGGGTATCGATGTCGCGATCCGCGTCGGTGTGCTGAAGGATTCGTCACTGGTGGCGCGGCGCCTCGCGGTGAATCGGCGAGTGCTGTGCGCGGCGCCCGCTTACCTCGCCGCGCGCGGTACGCCGCATCATCCTTCGGACCTCGCGCAACACGAATGCATGATTCTGTCGGACCAGCGCGACTGGGCCTTCGTGACGCCTGCCGGACCACTCGCGGTGCGCGTGAGCGGGCGCCTCGTCACGGACAACGGCGAAGTGATCCGCGACGCCCTGCTGGCCGGGTTCGGCATCGCGCTCAAATCGACGTGGGACGTCGCGCCTTATTTGCGCAGCGGCGAACTGGTCGGCGTGCTGGACAGCTATCCGCTCGCCGAAAGCGTGGCGATCTGGGCCGTGTATCCAAGCCGTTCGTTCGTGCCGCCGAAGACGCTCGCCTTCATCGAATTCCTGGCGACGCATTTCGGCGATCCGCCTTACTGGGACAGAGAGCCGGTTTGAGACCGATGCGCCGGTTGCGGCGCCCGGATCGAGGCATCGTCAGTGCTTGTTGCCGCGTGCGCCGCCGGCTCCCTTGTCATCGGAGTTGACGTCGGTGTGTGCATCGTTCTGCGTGTTCTGCTGATACTCGTCGCCGCCGCGGCGGTCGGTGTCCTTTAACCCGCGTTCGAGGTCGCGATGCGCCTGCTTGCCGACATGGCGCGGGCCATCCTCGTGTTGCGATTCCGGATTCTGGTCGGCTTCGTGCGGCAAAGGCGAGGCTGCTTCCTGCATCGATTTGGGCTGCTTCCTGGCATGCGGGTCCGCCTGCTTGTCGCCGTCGGAGGATTGCGGTGAGGTCTTCATGGTGTAGCTCCTTGTGGTTCTGAATCGGGTCCGTCCACGCTTATTGCGCGTCATTCAGACGTTTTTTCATGGCCGCGGTGATGCGCTGACGCGTCTTTGCATAGTCCGCCCACGGGTCGCTTTTGAGTTCGGCGAGGCGCTCGTGCAGATTCTCGATGGTCCATTGATCGCCGCCCGTGGTGCCGGCGACTTCGTCCCACGCAAGCGGAACCGATACACCGAGGCCCGGACGCGCCCGCGCCGAAAATGCGGCGACTGTGCTGGAGCCGCGGTTGTTGCGCAGATAGTCGACGAAGATTTTCTGCTTGCGGTTCTGCGCGCCCATCTTCGCGCTGAAGTACTTGGGCAGCGTCGCAGCCATATGCTGCGCGACGGCTTGCGAAAAGTCCTTTACTTCGTCCCAGCCGGCCTGTTTCGCGAGCGGCACGACCACATGCAAGCCCTTGCCGCCGCTCGTCTTGCAGAACGATGTGAGGCCGAGTTCCTCGAGCAGCGAACGCGTCAGTTGCGCGGCTTCGATCATGCGTTCCCAACCTAGCGCTGCATCGGGGTCTAGGTCGAAGACTGCGCGGTCCGGTTTTTCGATATTCGATGCGACCGCATTCCACGTGTGAAATTCGACGGTGCCCATTTGCGCCGCGCCGACCAGCGCCTTGATGGTATCGACGGTGATCAGTGGCGGATGACCGGGATCGAGGCCCGGATGCTGCGTGACATTTGGAATCGACAGCTTCTGGCTGTGCTTCTGAAAAAACAGCTCGCCGCCGATGTCCTCGGGCGCACGCACCAGCGACACCGGACGGTCTTTCAGATGTGGCAGCATCCATTCGGCCACCGACTCGTAGTACTGCACGAGATCGATCTTGCGCGCACCGCTGCTTTTGTCGATGACGCGATCGGGATGCGAGATGCGCACGCCGGCGACTTCGGCGGGCGGTGCGGTGGTGGGTGATTTTGCGGTTTTGGGTTTGGCGGCTGTGGTTTTTCCGGCTGCGGCCACGTTACTACCAGAAGTTTTCCGCGCCGCGCGTTTCTTCGGCGCGTCGTCGGAGATGGAATCGGTTTGCTGTTGCACGTCGGCTCCCTGGCGAGGTGTTTCCTTGACGATCTGGCGCGCCGGCTTGTCATTGCGCAAACTCACGAACGACGCCTGACGCACGATGCCGTCACTCGTCCATTCCGCGAAATTGCATTCGGCTACGAGCACCGGTTCGACCCAATGCACCGGCGTGCGGCTGCGCTCGCGCGGCACGGCCGCAAACGGCATGCGCTTGGTCGCGTGCGCGTCGAGTTCTTTCTTGACCGAGCGCAGCAACGCCGCGTCGAAGCCGGTGCCGACGCGCCCCGCGTAATTCAAATTGCCTTTGCTGTCGTAGACGCCGAGCAGCAGCGCGCCGAATGCCGCACGACTTCCGGACGGTTCCGAATAGCCGCCTATCACGAACTCCTGACGCCGGCGGCATTTCAACTTGATCCACGTCGACGAACGGCCCGACAGATAGCCGCTATCGCGCCGCTTGCCGATGATGCCTTCCAGCGCCATGTCGCACGCGCTTCTGAGCAGGTCTTCCGCGCTGAAGTCGAAATTGTTCGAGAAACGCAGCACCCTATCGTCGACGTCTTCCATCAGGGCGCGCAGAATCGCGCGACGCTGTTCGAGCGGCACGCCGCGCAGGTCGTAGCCGTTCAGGAACGGTATATCGAACAAATAGATGATGATGTCTTGCGGCCGGTTCGCATCGAAAGCGTTCTGCAGCGCCTGAAAATTCGGCACGCCGTTCGGGTCCAGCACCACGGCTTCGCCGTCGAGCCACGCGCTTTCGATCGCCAGTTGTTCGAACGCCTTGACCTGTTTGCTGAATTTCGCGGTCCAGTCGTTGCCGGCGCGGGTGAATACTTTGACAGCGCTCCCCTTCGCGTCCCGATCGATTCGGGCCAGCACGCGGTAGCCGTCGAACTTGATTTCGTACGACCATTCGTCGCCGGGCGGCGCGATGTCGACGAGCGTCGCCAGTTGCGGTTTGAAGGTCGCGGGCAAGCGAGCTTTCACCGCGCCCTCGATCGAGGGCGTGGCGGCGAGTTCGCGTAGCGACTGCGTGTTGCGCGTCGCCACGATGTCCGGTCGCTTGGGATCCGCGCGGGTGGATGAAGCGGCTTTCGCGCTGCTTTTGCCGCCTCGTTTTGCGGTGGACTTCGCATCAGAGGCCGCGGTTTTGCGCGCGGTCTTAGATGCCGCTGTCGTCGTTTTTTCGCCTTTAGCCACCGAGGCGCTGCCGCTGAGCACGCTGCCCGGGCGCTTCTTCAGAATGTCGTAGTCGCTCTCATCGCGCGCTTCGTCGTCGCGTTCCTTGATCAGCAGCCACTGCTCCTTGTCGCCGCTGCCGCGCATATGGCTGCGCACCAGTGTCCAGCCGCCGTGCAGCTTTTCGCCGTGCAAATGGAACTTGAGTTTGCCGGCCGCATAGGAACGCGCCGCCTCCGCCGCGCCGCCAACAGGTTCCCAGGTGCCGCGATCCCACACGATCACGCTGCCCGCACCGTAGTTGCCGGGCGGGATTTCCCCTTCGAACGAACCGTATTCGACCGGATGATCCTCGACATGCACCGCCAGCCGTTTCACCGAGGGATCGAGGCTCGGCCCTTTGGGCACCGCCCAAGACAGCAGCGTGCCGTTCAGTTCCAGCCGGAAGTCGTAGTGCAAGCGCCGTGCGTCGTGCTCCTGAATCACGTATGAGAGCGCCTCGTCGGCTGCCTGGCGGGTCGCCTTCCGGCCGCCTGGTTTGCGCCTGGCGCGCGTGCCCGCCGGCTCCGGCGTGTCGTCGAAGCGGCGCTTGCGGTTGTAGAGATCGAGTCGGTCGTTCATGGCGATGACGTCGTCGTGAGTGGCTCAGGCACGATGCCGGCGATCAGGCCGCCGCGCGACGTTTGCGGGCGGCCGGCGCGGATGCGGACTTGCCGGTCGCACGGCCGCCGCCGCGCGTCGTTGTCTTACTCGACGTGCGAGCCGTGCGCGGTTTCTTGCGCGCCGGCGTTTCGGCTTCGGCATCCGCGTCGGCCTCGTCGCTGTCGTCGTCCGCGGCGCGCTTGCGGCCACCCGCCGCCGGTTTGCCCTTGCCGCGTCCTAGACTGCGCTTGAGCAGATCGGACAGATCGAGAATATCGGCGGATTGACGCGACTCGTGCGGCGCTTCGACTTCGGTAATTTCCTCGGTCTTGCCCGCGCGAATCTTGCGGTCGACCAGCGCCATGATGTCGTCGCGGAAGGTGTCGTGATACTGCGACGGATCCCACTTGTCGCTCATGTCGTCGATCAGCTTCTTCGCCATGTCGAGTTCGCGTGCGGACACGCCCGCGGCCTTCACACCGTCGGCCGGCAGCTTGAATTCGTCGAAATCGCGCACCTCCGCGGCCCAGCGCAGCGTATTCAAGGCCAACACCGGACCCACCGGAATCAGCGCCGCCAGATGCTGCTTGTTGTGCAGCACCACGCTCGCCACGCCAATCTTGCCGGACGCCTTCATGGCTTCGCGCAGCAGCGCGTAGACCTTTTCGCCTTTGCGGTCGGGCGTGAGGAAATACGGTGTGTCGAGGTAGAGAAACGAGATATCCGGGGCGTCGACGAACGCCAGAATATCGACCGTTTGTGTCGACTCGGGGTTCGCCGAGCGAATCTCGTCGTCGGAGAGCACGACGTACTTGTCCTTCTCGTACTCGAAGCCGCGCACGATGTTGTCGCGCGTCACATCCTTGCCGGTGCGTTTGTTGATCTGCTTGTAGCCGATCGGATCGATCGAGCGCTTATCCAGCAGATTGAAGCCGACTTTCTCGGACTGCGTCGCCGGATATAACTGCACCGGCACGTGGACGAGGCCGAAGCTGATTGCGCCTTTCCAGATCATGTGTGGCATCGTGCGCTCCCCTGGGCCTAAGACCTGACACGAAGCAGCAAGCGTGCCACGGCCTTGCGGGCAGTGTCGGCGCGCGTCGCGGTGCGACGGGCGCCGGCACAGGCTGTAAGTCTTGCGTCAGCACGGCAAAAGCTACGCCGTACGGCTCGCGGCCGGTTCGAGTTCCAGCGGCACCTCGGCGAAGCCGCGAAAGCGGACGCGTCCGCCGCGCGTCGGCTCGCCGTCGAGGCGATAACGGGGAAAGCGCTGCACGAAGCGGCCAATCGCGATACGCGCCTCCAGCCGCGCAAGCGACAAGCCGGCACACTGATGGATGCCGAAGCCGAACGCAAGATGCCGGTTCGGATCTCGGCGAATGTCGAAGCGGTCGGGATCCGCGAACTGTTCCGGGTCGCGATTCGCCGCGCCGATGCATAGCGTGACCGGCGTGCCGCGCGCGACCGCGACGCCGCCGATTTCCGCGTCGACGGTCGCCATGCGGTTACCGAGCTGATTCGAACTCTCGAAGCGCAGACATTCCTCCACCGCCGATTCGATCAGCGACGGCTCGTGCAGCAACGCCGCGCGCTGCTCCGGCCATTGCGTCAACGTGACGAGGCCGTTGCCGATCAGATTCGTGGTCGTCTCGTGGCCCGCGTTCAGAATGAAAATGCAGTTCTGCAGCAACTCCGCTTCCGACAATTGCTCGCCACCCTCCTCGCCCTGAATCAGACGCGTCAGCACGTCATGCTGCGGGTCGCCCGGTGCGCGCCGGCGCCGTGCGACCAGATCGCGCAGATAGCCGACGAATTCGTCCACCGCGCGATTGCCGCGTTCGAACTGCGCGTCGGTCAGCGACGGTTCGAGCGCGCCGAGAATCGCGAGCGACCAGTCGCGCAACGGCTCGCGCTCCGCGTGCGGCACATCCAGCAGATTGCCGATGATCTCGACCGGAATCGCCGACGCGAACTCGCCGATCAGATCGATCCGGCCACGCTCGGCGGCAGCATCGAGCAAGCCGTCGACGAGGCGCACCAGGCCCGGCTCCATCGCCGCGATGGCGCGCGCCGTCAGCGCCCCGGCGATCAGTTTGCGCACGCGCGTGTGGCGCGGCGGGTCGTTGAACACCAGGCTCGTGGTGTGATGGGCGTAGAGCGGCGAGTCGCCGTATTTCGGCTTGAATTCGACGGTCTTGTCGGAACTGAAGGTTTTCGCGTCGCGATACACCGCCTGCACGTCGCGAAACCGTGTCAGAAAAAGTGAGCCGTCCGGCATGCGCTTGACCGGCTCGTAAGCGCGCAATGCGTGATAGACCGGATAGGGATCGGCATGGAAAGCGGGGTCGAGGTGGCGCAGATCGAAGTCGCGCGCAAGAGTGGATGCGTCGCTGGCGGTCGCCGGGGGCATGCGTTGTCTCCGTAGTGGTGCGCCTCGTCATGGATGCCGATGCGTTCAGGTGCCGGACGTTGCGCGCCGCGAAGAGGCGGATGCGACGGTCGGCGCGCGCAGCGGCTGCGGGGCGTCGTTCGATGCGCCAGTATGAACTGAGCGCCGCGGGATTGCACGGTGCGATGCGAGGTGTGGGCGGTGTGCTCTGCTGGTTGCCAAAGGCGCGGTGCACTGCGAGCGGCGGGCTTCCTCTCGGCTGCCACAATTGCGGTGCGGTGCGAGGTGCGGCATAGCGTTCTCTACCGATTGCCAAACGCGCGGTGCACTGCGAGTGCGCGGCGCAGCGCTCCCTGCCGGTTGCCAAATGCGAGACGCACCGCGAAACGCGGCGTAGCATTCGATACCGGTTGCCAATGGCGCGATGCTGTGAGCCTCTCCAAGCAGATCGCAAGCGGCAAGACCCACCGGCGAACCGCTACAATAGCGGGATTTTCCGCGCGCGCCGCGCGCCGTCCTTTTCCGCGTTATTGCGTCGTCGTCCATGAACCTCGTCATTCAAAGCCCCGCGCCCCTCTCCGCCGACCATCACAAAACGCTCGTCGCGCTGGCGCGCGGTTCGCACGCCAGCGTCGTCGACGCGAACGCGATTCGCATTGCCGACGCGAACGTCGCGCAGCGCGCCGACCTCGAAGTCTATTGCGGCACTCATCAACTGGACTACGCGTTTGTCGAAGCCGGCCGCCAGTTGCGCGACTTCGGACTGGTCGCGATGGACATGGATTCGACGCTGATCACGATCGAGTGTATCGACGAAATCGCCGACTTCTGCGGCCTGAAAGCAGAAGTGGCCGCGATCACCGAGGCCTCGATGCGCGGCGAGATCAAGGACTTCAACGAAAGCCTGACGCGCCGCGTGGCGCTGCTCGAAGGCCTCGACGCGAGCGCGCTGCAACGCGTGTACGAAGAGCGGCTGCAACTCTCGCCGGGCGCCGAGCGGATGCTGGCTGGCGCGAAGGCGGCCGGGCTGAAAACGCTGCTCGTGTCGGGCGGATTCAACTTCTTCACCGAAAAACTGAAGGCGCGTCTCGGCCTTGATTTCACTCGCGCCAACACGCTTGAAATCGTGGACGGTAAACTGACCGGCAAGGTCATCGGCGAGATCGTCAATGCCGATGTCAAAGCACGCACGCTGCGCGAAACGTGCGCGCAATTGGGCATTGAACCGAGCCGCGCTATTGCCATGGGCGACGGCTCGAACGATCTGAAGATGATGGCCGAAGCCGGACTCTCCGTTGCGTTCCGTGCGAAGCCGGTGGTGCGTGAAGCGGCTAGCGTGGCGTTCAACTATGTCGGACTGGACGGGTTGTTGCGGCTGTTCTGATGGCGGTTGGATGCGCTGGCCGATGCAATGATGGCCAGCGCCGACAGTGACGTTATTTTTTCAGAACGTCTACTGCGATTAACGCCAGCATGTAAGCGAAATCGACGACACCGATGATTCCACACCACTTCACAAAGCGCGTGTAGTTTTCCTCTACCGTCAGCCACATTGTCATTTTCTTCATGGATGCCCCCTTTGAGAAGACAAGTATAAGTGCTGCACTATCTGAAAAAAGCTAATTCAAGTGCACATGTAGGAATGCCAGAATAATCGCGGCGGCGCATGCGAAAAGGATCGACATACCTATCTCCACGCGCGAGAAAGCCCCATCGGCAAACGGTTTTTTTCGCGGCGACGCCTTCGCTCTTGTCCGTTCGTAGTGTGTGTTGACCAGACCCGACATCACGAGGCTGGAACAGGTGAATGCCGCCACGCACAGTCCGGCTACGTAGTACGCCAGAACCGGCGCCTCGTTGCTTCCATGCGCGAGCGCCGTCACCGCCTCATAAACCGCTGACGCAAACATCCCGATCGCACACCAGAACAGTTGGCCGTCTTTGACCGAGCCGGCGATCAACGCCTTTGCGACGCGCCAACCGTGCGCGGGCGCGACGAGCACCAGCGTGAAGATCGGGCCGATGATCGGCACGCCGAGATTCAGCAACACCCAGAAGAAAAAATTCATCGAAGCTCACCATAGTGCGGCAACCGTCAGTTGAGATGCGCACCATCGTAGCGTCGGGACAGCACACCGAACATTCGGCCGAATGGTTAGGCTTACTGGCTATCTTGACAAGAAAAAAGCCCACCGGGAACATGTCCCGATGGGCCCGCTCTTCCTGCCGAAAAACGTCGTTGGGCGTTTTTAACCCAGCGTGGCCAGAGACTGCTCCATATCCGCACGCAAATCCGCCTCGGCTTCGAGGCCGATATAGAAGCGCACCAAGGTCCCGCTGTGCGGCCACTGCCCCGCCGTACGCATCGACGCGACGTCGTACGGCATCGCGAGACTGTGTGCACCACCCCAGCTCCAGCCGAGCGAGAACAGTTCGAGCGACTCGCAGAACGTATCGATTTGCGCCGGGCTGTAGCGGCCGTCGAACACGACGGAGAAAAGCCCGCCCGCGCCCGTGAAGTCGCGCTTGTAAAACTCATGCCCCGGGCAGTCGGAGAGCGCCGGGTGCAACACCGCAGCAATTTCCGGCCGCGTCTTCAGCCATTTCGCCAGGCCGAGCGCCGAGCGGTCATGCTGCTCGAAGCGCAGTTGCATGGTCGGCAAGCTGCGCAGAATCAGCGAGCAGTCGTCCGACGAGACGCCGATGCCCATGCGCATGCGCGCCGCCTTCAGCTTCAGATGCAGTTCGCGATCGACGGTGATCGTCGCGCCCATCAGCACGTCGCCGCCGCCCGATTGATACTTGGTGAGCGCCTGTACCGAGATGTCGACGCCGTGATCGAACGGCCGGAAACCGAGCCCCGCCGACCACGTATTGTCGATCGCCGTGACGACGTTGCGCGCGCGCGCCGCCGCGGTGATGGCAGGCACGTCGGCCACTTCCATCGTCACCGAGCCGGGCGCCTCGAGCCAGATCAGGCGCGTATTCGGCTGGATCAGATCGGCGATGCCCGCGCCGATCATCGGATCGTAGTAGCGCACCGTGATGCCGAAATCGCGCGCCAGCCAGTCGCCGTGATCGCGGTTCGGCGAATAGACGTTATCGGGAATCAGCACGTCGTCGCCAGCTTTGACGAGGCCGAAATACACATTCGAAATCGACGACAGCCCGGACGGCTGCAGCAACGCGTGATTGCCGCCCTCGATGGTGGCAAGGCGCTGCGCCAGCGCGAGCGAAGTCGGCGTGGCATGCAGGCCGTAGCGCCATTGCGCGTCGTTTTTCCAGTCGAGCGCGCGCATGGTGGCGAGATCGGGGAACACGACCGTCGACGCCCGCGTGACCGGCATCGAGAACGACTCGAAGCCCGGCGTGAGCTGGTCCTCGGCACGCACGATGCGGGTTTGCAGATCGCGTTGGAGTTTGGATTGGGTCATGGTGGGTTCTGGTGAGAAGCAGACGGAAACGGAGCGCACGTCGTGTCAGGGCGCGCGCCGCACACGCAAGAGTAGACGAGCCGGCGGGATTTCGCTCGCGAGTGAACGCGCGAACACTTGGGCGTCGCGCGGCTGCGGCTTCACTCGCCGGTTTGCAGATTGCTGACGCCGCCCACGGCGTGGCCGCCCGTGGCGGCGGCACTCGAAGAAGCGGGCGCAGCGGCAGCGCCCGCTGAAGGCTGCGCCGTAGCCTTGTTCGTCACGGCCGCACTCGCGCTCGCCGGTGCGCCGGGCGGCGGAACCGCCTGCCCTGCCGCCAGCGGCTTCAGGTCGAAGGGCTGCGGATCGGAATCGTCGACGTTCATGCGGTCGCCCGCCACCGAGCCGTCCGCCGCGAACTTGCCGACCCAGTTGCCGGTGATATGCGTGCCGTCGTTCGATTCCTCGACTTCGAGCGTATCGCCGTCGCGGTCGCCCGCGATCAGGATCACCGCGCCGGTGTCCGTGAACTGATACTCGCCGTGCACGCCGGATGGGTCGTCGCTTTTCGGGCCGAGCTTCAGCACGATCTGGCGCGAGCCGAGCATGCCGGCGTAACGCGGGAACTTCGCGAATTCGGGGCTCGGCCTGAGTGGCAACTGGATCGGCGGGGGCGCCGCCAACTCCTTTACCGCATCGCTTTCCGCCCATGCCTGGGTGGGCAGCATCGCCGCCGCACCGGCGCACAGCAAGACAGCAGCGCTCGTCACTATCCGACCGCGCCGGCGCACCGCACCCTTGATCGCTTTCAGTTCCCGCATCCTTCCTTTCCTCATTACTCAATACCGCTTACTGCCGACATGCCACGCTTCAGATCCGTTCGAAGATCGCCGCGATGCCTTGCCCGCCGCCGATACACATCGTGACCAGCGCATAACGCCCGCCGATCCGCTGCAACTCGTACAGCGCCTTGACGGTGATAAGCGCACCGGTCGCACCGATCGGGTGGCCGAGCGAAATGCCCGAGCCGTTCGGATTGACCTTGGCCGGATCGAAGCCCAGTTCCTTGCTGACCGCGCAGGCTTGCGCGGCGAACGCTTCATTGGCCTCGATCACGTCGAGGTCGGCGACCGTCAGCCCGGCGCGTTCGAGCGCGCGGCGGGTGGCCGGCACCGGGCCGATGCCCATGTACGCCGGATCGACGCCGGCATGCGCGTACGACACCAGCCGCGCCAGCGGCTTGATGCCGCGCTGTTCGGCAAGGCTGCGCTCCATCAGCACGACAGCCGCGGCGGCGTCGTTGATGCCCGACGCATTGCCCGCCGTCACCGTGCCGTTTTCTTTCGCGAACACCGGCTTCAGCTTGGAGAAATCTTCCGGCGATGCGCTCATGCGCGTGTGTTCGTCCGTGTCGAACACGACGTCGCCTTTCTTCGACGGGATCGTGATCGGCAGGATCTGTTCCTTGAAGTAGCCGCTCGTGATCGCGTTGGCCGCGCGGCGATGCGATTCGAGGGCGAGCGCGTCTTGTGCTTCGCGCGAAATGTCGTATTTGCGCGCGACGTTCTCGGCGGTCACGCCCATATGGATCGACTGGAACGGGTCGTTCAGCGCGCCGACCATCATGTCGACGAGGCGCGCGTCGCCCATGCGCTGACCGAAGCGCGCGGCCGGCATGGAGTAAGGCGCGCGGCTCATGTTTTCCGCGCCGCCGCCGATCGCGATGTCAGCGTCGCCGAGCAGCACGCTTTGCGCGGCTGAAACGATGGCTTGCAACCCGGAGCCGCACAGCCGGTTCACGGTCAACGCCGGCGCATGTTGCGCGACGCCGCCGTTGATCGCGGCCACGCGCGCCAGGTACATGTCTTTAGGTTCGGTATGCACGACGTTGCCGAACACCACGTGGCCGACTTCGTCGCCCGACACGTTGGCGCGTGCCAGCACTTCGCGCACCACGCGCGCACCGAGATCGGTCGGCGAAAAGTCTTTCAGACTGCCGCCGAACCCGCCGATTGCCGTACGCACACCGCTCACCACCACTACGTCCCGTTGCATCGCTCGCTCCTCTTTTAGTCTCTCAAGATGATCTTGCCTCGGCGGGCCGCGCTCTGTAGCGCGTGTGTTCAGCCCGCCAGAAGTTGTTCGACGGTCGCGCGCGAAGGAATCGGCGCCACCGCGCCGTAACCTTGCGTGGACAGCGCCGCGGCGACGTTCGCATAACGCGCCGCGGTGAATGGATCGTCACCGGCGACGATGCGCGCGATGAACGCGCCGCCGAAGCAGTCGCCCGCACCGGTTGCATCGACGGCATTGACGACGTGGCCCGGCACGACGCGCCGCTCGTTCGGCGTCGCGATATACGAGCCCTCTTTGCCGAGCTTTAGCGCAACCACGCTCGGCCCGTGCGACAGCAGGAAATCGACGATCTCGTCGCGGCCGGTCAGGCCCGTGAGGTCGGTGACGTCGTCCCAGCTCGGCAGGCAGATATCGGTCTGGCGGATGGCTTCGAGCATCACCGCGCGCGCCCGGGCGAGCGGCCACAGCTTCAGACGCAGATTAGTGTCGAAGCTCACGCGCACGCCGTTGGCGCGCGCATGCGCGATCGCTTCGAGCGCCGCGTCGCAGGCGCTCAGGCTGATCGCGAGGCTGATGCCGGACAGATGGATCACCTTGGCCGCGGCGATCGCGTCGAGCGGCAAATCGTGCGGCGTGTAGCGGCTCGCGGCTGAGCCGGCGCGCAGATAGTCGAACGCGTGGCCATTCGGGCCGTGCGACACGAAATACACCCCCGTGGACGCCTGCGGATCGACGCGCACCAGCGACGTGTCCACCTGCTCACGTTCCCACAGATCGACCAGCAAACGCCCAAAATGATCCGCGCCGACCGCCGACACGAAACCGGTCTGCGCGCCTTGCCGCGCGGCCGCGATACAGAAGTTCGACGTATCGCCGCCGAAGCCCTGCAGATAGTTCGGCTGGTCTTTCGCCGACTGATTGAACTCGATCATCGCCTCGCCGAGCGCGAGGATCTCGGGACGCCCCGTTTGCGGCGCTGCAGTCGTGCTGACCGTCATCGATTACACCTCGCCCCATAGGTCGTGACCGTCGGCGCCGGTGATCTTCACCGACACGAAATCGCCGACCTTGTAGCGCTTCGACGCCTTCGCAGCCGGCGCGATATACACCACGCCGTCGATCTCCGGCGCGTCAGCCGCAGTGCGGCCGATGCCGCCGTCCGCGTTGATCTCGTCGACCAGCACCTTGAGCGTCTTGCCGACCTTCTTCGCGATACGCTTGGCCGACACTTCTTCGGCGACTTCCATGAAACGCGCGCGGCGTTCTTCGCGCACTTCGTCGGGCAACGCGCCGTCGAGTTCGTTAGCCGTCGCGCCTTCGACCGGCGAATAGGCAAAGCAGCCGACGCGATCCAGTTCCGCCTCGCGGATGAAATCGAGCAGCGTCTGGAACTGCTCTTCGGTCTCACCGGGGAAGCCCGCGATGAACGTGCTGCGGATGGTCAGATCCGGGCACATCTCGCGCCATTTCTTCACGCGCTCCATCACCTTCTCGGCGTTGGCCGGGCGCTTCATGCGCTTCAACACTTCCGGATGCGCGTGCTGGAACGGCACGTCGAGGTACGGCAGCACGTGGCCCTTGTACGGACCTTCGGCCATCATCGGAATCACTTCGTCGACGCTCGGATACGGATACACGTAATGCAGACGCACCCACGCGCCGTATTGCGCGGCGAGTTCGCCGAGCGCGCCGACCAGATCGGTCATGCGCGTCTTGATCGGCTTGCCGTTCCAGAAACCGGTGCGGTATTTGACGTCGACGCCATAGGCGCTCGTGTCCTGCGAAATCACCAGCACTTCTTTCACGCCCGACTTGAACAGATTTTCCGCTTCGAGCATCACATCGGCGACAGGGCGCGACACGAGGTCGCCGCGCATGGACGGGATGATGCAGAAGGTGCAGCGGTGATTACAGCCTTCGGAAATTTTCAGGTACGCGTAATGGCGCGGGGTGAGCTTCACGCCGGCGGCCGGCACCAGGTCGACAAACGGATCGTGCGGCTTCGGCAGATGGGTGTGCACGTGCTGCATCACTTCGCCGAGTGCGTGCGGGCCGGTCACGGCCAGCACCTTCGGATGCACTTCTTCGATCAGCCCCGAGCCGCTCGCGCTTTTCTTCGCGCCAAGACAGCCGGTCACGATCACCTTGCCGTTTTCGTTGAGCGCTTCGCCGATCGCGTCGAGACTTTCCTGCACCGCTTCGTCGATGAAGCCGCAGGTGTTGACGACCACGAGGTCCGCGCCGTCGTACGTGCCGGAAATCTCGTAACCTTCGGCGCGCAGTTGAGTGATGATCTGCTCGGAATCGACCAGGGCTTTCGGGCAGCCGAGGCTAACGAATCCGACCTTCGGCGTGGTAGTCGGGACAATCGGGGGGGTGGCAGACATGGGGGACCGCTTGAAGACGTTAAACCTTGAATTGTAGCGGTTCGCCAAGGCTGCCGCTCGTAAGTCTTTGAATTTTCGCCCTCAAACGACCGCGAGGTCCGCTGGATCGCGCTGCGAAAGGCGCCCGGATCGATGTGTCGCCGTTGATTGACCGACGCCCAAAGCACGCTCGATCACTTCCAGAATTTCCTGCGAATCCTGCACCCGGCGGATCGCCGCGTGCAACTCGGCTGCCTGCGGCCAGGTCCGCTGCAGATAGCTGAGCCATTTTTTGACACGCCCATGCTCGTGCCGGGAGGCGACACGCGCCTGCAATTTCCGCAGATAACCGGCGATGTGGCCCAGCACGTCCCGCCAGTCCTCGTCGGATGGCGAGCGGTCCATCAGTCCGCGAATCCTCAGTGCCAGGAAAGGGTCCGATACGGCGCCGCGTCCAATCATCACGTCGTCACAACCGCTGACCGCGCGGCAGCGCTCCCAGTCGGCCACCGTCCAGACTTCTCCGTTCGCGATGACCGGCACGTCCACGGCGGCGTCGATCCGCGCGATCCACTCCCAGTGGGCGGGCGGCCGGTAGCCGTGATCGCGCGTTCTGGCGTGCACGACGAGCGAGGCCGCGCCGCCTTCCGCGAGCGCCGTGGCGCAGTCGATTGCAAGCGATGTGTCGGACACGCCAAGGCGCATTTTTGCCGTCACGAGGATGTCGGCCGGCACCGCGGCGCGTACCGCCGACACGATCCGGTTCAGTTGTTCAGGGTCGGCCAGCAGCATGGCTCCGCCGCCGTGCTGATTCACGACCTTGGCGGGACATCCGAAGTTCAGATCGACTCCATGCGGCGACAAGGTAGCCGCGTGGGCTGCGTTCAGCGCCATCCATTCGGGGTCGCTGCCGAGCAGTTGGACCACCATCGGCGTGCCGTTCGGCGTGTGGCCTGCGTCGAGCACCTCGGGAGCTTCACGCTCGTAGACGCGGGTAGGAAGCACCGAACCCGTCACGCGGATGAACTCGGACACGCATCCGTCGAATCCGCCGATGCCGGTCAGCACGTCGCGCAAGACGTAGTCCGCGAGACCTTCCATGGGGGCGAGATAGAGGCGGCTCATGCGGAAATGAGCGCCGGGAAATGGCGCGTTTCCTGAGGACAGGTGGGGCATCCGTAAAACATGAGATCGACGCTCGGAATGGGGATGAAATTGGCGGCCAGAGCGCCCTCTCCGAGGAAATGCCCCACACACGCAGCCCGCGATTGTACCGCGCGGCCAACGGATCGCCCGCGGCCGGCCGCCCACTCCTGGCGAAGGCCGCGCTCGCGACGCGTCAAAACTCCGGGGCGGCTCCCGACGACGCCCCAACGCCGGAACACCCCGCTCGCAGGGTCGCCCTACTTCTTCTCCGCCTCCGGATCAACCTCCGGGTTGCCTTGCGGATTGGCCGGCGCATTCCCAGGATTGCCGGCATTGACCGCGCCGCCCGGCGTAAACGGGAACGTGGCGAACATCGATTTCGCCTGGTTCTGCATCTGCTCCTGCATCTGCACGAACATGTTCTTCGACTGCTCGATGTAGCTGGTCATCATGCCCTGCATCATCGGCGCCTGCATGTTCATGAACTGCGACCAGACCTCGGGGTTCATCGCCTTGCCTTCGTACAGGTTCTTCGACTGGTCGGCGAGTTTCGCCTGAATGTCGATGAAGGCCTGGATGTTCTTTTCCAGATACGTGCCCATCATGCCCTGCATCGCATGACCGTAGAAGCGGATGATCTGCGACAACATTGACGACGAGAACATCGGCAAGCCGCCGCTCTCCTCTTCGAGGATGATCTGCAACAGGATGGCGCGCGTCAGATCCTCGTTGCTCTTCGCATCGATGACCTTGAAATCCTCCTGATCCAACACGAGCTGTTTGACGTCCGTCAGCGTGATGTACGTGCTTGTCTCGGTATCGTAGAGCCGACGATTCGGATATTTCTTGATCAGTCGTTCGGCTGTTTTCTTTGTAGTAGTGGTCATGTAACGCCTTTGAGCGCAAGTTAAGCGCGGAAACGGCGTCAGCGGCTGCGCAATCGGGCCTTTGCGCAGTCGAGACGCCGCCGAACCATCTGAGCCGAAGCGCGCTGCCTTGTGAGCGGCGCGCCGGTGACTCAGCCCATATGCAAACCGCCGTTCAGCGAAAAATCAGCGCCCGTGGAGAAACCCGATTCATCCGATGCCAGCCATGCCACGATCGAGCCGATTTCGTCCGGCTGGCCGAGACGGCGCACCGGAATCGTCGCGACGATCTTTTCCAGCACGTCGGGGCGGATCGACTTGACCATATCCGTGCCGATGTAGCCCGGCGACACGGTGTTGACCGTCACGCCCTTGGTGGCCACTTCCTGCGCCAGCGACATCGTGAAGCCGTGAATGCCGGCCTTCGCGGTCGAATAGTTGGTCTGGCCGAACTGGCCCTTCTGGCCGTTCACCGACGAAATGTTGATGATGCGGCCAAAGCCACGCTCGACCATGCCGTCGATCACCTGCTTGGTCACGTTGAAGAGGCTGGTCAGGTTGGTGTCGATCACAGCCGTCCAGTCTTCGTGCGTCATCTTGCGAAACACGACGTCGCGCGTAATGCCGGCGTTGTTCACCAGAATGTCGATCTCGCCGACTTCGGCCTTGACCTTGTCGAACGCGCTCTTGGTCGATTCCCAGTCGCCGACGTTGCCTTCGGACGCGACAAAATCGAAGCCCAGCGCTTTCTGCTCTTCGAGCCACTTCACGCGGCGCGGCGAGTTCGGGCCGCAGCCCGCGACGACCTTGTAGCCTTCTTTGTGCAGCCGCTGGCAAATGCTCGTGCCGATGCCACCCATCCCGCCCGTTACGTACGCAATTCGCTGTGTCATAACCTACACTCCGTTATCGTTTTCGAGGCGCCGAGTGGCTGCCTCTTTCCTCGCCTGTGCTTCATCTCCGCTGCCGCCGGGCGACCGGCTGACGAGGCCTCCGCTGACCGCGCGCCACAGCGCGCGGCAACGTTCCGTTCGACGCATGGCCGACGCCCGCGGCGCCCGCCACGCGCCCTTGCTCAAGCGCGCTCGAGCGCCAGCGCGACACCCATGCCGCCGCCGATACACAGCGACGCCAGCCCTTTCTTCGCATCGCGCTTCTGCATTTCGTGCAGCAGCGTGACGAGAATCCGGCAACCGGACGCGCCAATCGGATGGCCGATCGCAATCGCGCCGCCGTTCACGTTGATCTTCGACGTGTCCCAGCCCATTTGCTGATTCACGGCGCACGCCTGCGCGGCAAACGCCTCGTTGATCTCCATCAGGTCCAGATCGGCCGGCGTCCAGCCCGCGCGTTCAAGACAGCGGCGCGAGGCCGGCACCGGGCCCATGCCCATCACCTTCGGATCCAGACCCGAGGTTGCGTATGCCTTGATGCGCGCGAGCGGCTTGAGGCCGAGCGCTTCGGCCTTCTTCGCCGACATCACCAGCACCGCCGCCGCGCCGTCGTTCAGGCCCGACGCGTTAGCCGCCGTCACCGAGCCTTCCTTCGAGAACGCCGGCTTCAGGCCGGCCAGCGATTCAGCCGTCACGCCATGGCGCACGAATTCGTCCGTGGCGAAACGCAGCGGCTCGCCCTTGCGCTGCGGAATCTCGACCGGCACGATTTCGTCGTCGAAACGGCCTGCTTTCTGCGCGGCTTCCGCCTTGTTCTGCGACAGCGCCGCGAACGCGTCCTGCTGCTCGCGCGTGATGCCGTATTCCTTGGCGACGTTCTCAGCCGTCACGCCCATGTGGTACTGGTTGTAGACGTCCCACAAGCCGTCGACGATCATCGAGTCGATCAGCTTCGCGTCGCCCATGCGGAAACCGTCGCGCGAACCCGGCAGCACATGCGGCGCCGCGCTCATGTTTTCCTGACCACCGGCCACCACGATATCCGCGTCACCCGCGATGATGGCGTTGGCTGCGAGCATCACGGCCTTCAGGCCCGAGCCGCACACCACGTTGATCGTCATGCCGGGCACAGCCGTAGGCAAGCCGGCCTTGATCACAGCCTGACGCGCCGGATTCTGGCCCGAGCCAGCGGTAAGCACCTGACCCAGGATCACTTCGCTTACCTGCTCCGGCTTCAGACCGGCCCGCTCGAGGACGGCGCGAATCACCGTGGCGCCGAGTTCGGGTGCGGCGATCTTCGCCAGCGACCCACCGAATTTGCCCACTGCCGTACGGGCGGCCGATACGATCACAACATCAGTCATTTCCATATCCTCCGGGCGGTCGGCCGGATGCGCCGCTGCCCGTCAAGTTAAAAATCTCGTTGCTCTTAGTCACGCGCCAACTCAATCAGGCGCTCGTTCACACCGCAAACAACCGCGCCATGAAGCGCTTCCAAACCTACTCCCGTTGCCGCACGTAACGTCCCGGCGCCGGCTCGATCACAGGAAAGTCAGCCGAGCCTGCCGTGGCACGCGGCTTCACCTTCTTGCCACCGTACTGGTCGAGCCATGTGGTCCATTCGGGCCACCAGCTGCCGGGGACTTCGGTTGCCTGATCGAGCCATTCTTCCGGGTTCTCCGGCAGCGTCTTGACGTCGCCTTCCAGCATCCAGAAGTTGCGTTTTTTCTTCGCGGGCGGATTGATCACACCCGCAATGTGACCCGACGCGCCGAGCACGAACTTCAACGGCCCGCTGAGGAGCGGCACCGACGCGTACGCCGTTTGCCACGGCACGATATGGTCTTCGCGTGAGCCGTAGATGAAGGTGGGCACGTCGATCTTCGACAGATCGATCGGCTGGCCGCAAGTGGTCAACGCGCCCGGCTCGCGCAGACGATTCTCGAGATACGTATTGCGCAGATACCAGACATACATGGGGCCCGGCAGGCTGGTCGAATCGCTGTTCCAGTACAGCAGGTCGAACGGCACCGGCGTGCGGCCTTTAAGGTAATTGTCGACGACGTAGTTCCACACCAGATCGTTCGGGCGCAGGAACGAGAACGTGTTGGCGAACTCAATGCCGCGCATCAGCCCCGGCGGCGTACCGTTCTTGCCGCCGATGGTCTGCTCGCGCATCTGCACATGCTGTTCGTCGACGAACACGTCGAGCACGCCCGTGTCCGAGAAATCGAGCATGGCGGTGAGCAGCGTCATGGACGCGGCCGGATGTTCGCCGCGCGCGGCGGCCACCGCCAGCGCCGCGGCGAGCATCGTGCCGCCGACGCAGAAACCGAGCGTATTGATCTGCTCGCGGCCGCTGATCTTGCTGACCGTATCGATAGCGGTCAGCACGCCCTCGCCGATGTAGTCGTCCCACGTTTTATGCGCGATCGATTGATCGGCATTGCGCCACGAAATCAGGAATACCTGGTGTCCCGAATCGAGCCCGTGAGCGACCAGCGAATTCTCGGGCTGCAGATCGAGAATGTAGAACTTGTTGATGCAAGGCGGCACGATGAGGAGCGGCCGCTCGCGCACGGTCGCCGTGCGCGGCTTGTACTGGATCAACTGCATCAGGTCGTTTTCGAACACGACCGAGCCTTCGGTGTTCGCGAGATTTTCACCGACCACGAAACCCGATTCGTCGGTCTGCGAGATCTTGCCGCGCTGCAAGTCGCCGAGCAGGTTCATCACGCCCTGGCGCAGGCTCTCGCCCTTGCTGTCCAGCAAGGTCTTTTGCGCTTCGGGATTCAAGGCGAAGAAGTTGCTCGGCGAAGCCGCTGCGGTCCATTGCTGAACAGCGAAACGGATGCGCTCGCGCACCTTGGGTTCGGTGTCGAGCGCGTCGACCATTTCCTGCAGATAGCGCGCGTTCAACAGATACCACGCCGCGGTGAAGGCATAGGCCGGCGCCGAACTCCATGCGTCGGAACTGAAGCGGCGGTCCTTGAGTTGGGGCGCCTGAGTGGTTGACGTGGTGGCTTGCTGGATCAGCTCCATTGCCTCGCGCGAATAATCGGCCTGCAACTTCTGCAGACGCTCGGAGGGAATCGCCGCGGTCGGAATATTCAGGCCAGCGAAGGACGGCATGCCAGGCATCGATCCCGCCGCCAGCTTGCTGAAGTCCGGCATGCCGGGAAACGACGGTATTTGAGGGAAACCCTGCGGCAAGCCCATTTGCGGCATTTGCATCGGCATCTGCGGCATGGCGAAAGGCATGCCGCTGCCGCCGGGCGATGTGCCGAGCGAACGCCATGCGTTCATCCATGCGTCGACAAACTGCTGCATGCCTGCGGCCGGTGTTGCACCGCTCGTACCGGCCTGCTGCGTGTGCTCCGTCGAGGAGTCCGTGCTGGGGGAAGCTGAGGGATGTGAAGCTGCCATACCTGCTTTTGACCGGTAAGTCCTTGCGGACGGGTTGAGAGGCAGGTTCGTGCGCACGTGAGCAAATGCTCGCGACCTCGTCACGCCCTGTCCCTTGTACGAGGAGCCGTGAGGAACATTCTTGCTCCCCATCGCAAGGCATGTCAATGCTTGTTCCCGATTTTGCCGCAGTGCGATAGTTTTTTAATTATCGTTTTCCCTGTGTAGAAGATCGCGCTTTTGGAACATGCATAGGTCAAGGCCCACGAGAACGCAAAAAGCTCCCAAATTGCATAGGCTTATGTGCATTTATCCGTTCGCGCGCGGACAGTTTTGGCGGCAGATCTACGCCAGCGTGCGGAATTCCGGCAGCGCAGCAAAAACGCCTGCGCCTCTCCGAATAAACCCTCATACGGGTGCTCGCGGGCAAGGGTCCAGCGAGGTGTGACAATGCTCAGACAAGCATGCCCGCATGCATGTCGTCGCGCCGTGTCGACGTCATCCGTGCGGGCATGGGTGTGTTGAATATCGCGAGAAAATGGACGCGCATGAGGCGCGTCGCGAGTTAGTCCGCGATCGACTGCGCCTGATCGTCAAGCCAGATCATCGCGGCCATGCGGCCGGTCTCGCGATCGCGGCGATAGGAATAGAAACGCTCACGTTGCGTGACCGTGCAGAGATCGCCGCCGACAATGCGCGTCACGCCTAGCCGCTGCAGACGCAAACGCGCCAGCGCAGGGAGATCGGCGAGATATTTGCCGGGATTGTGCGGGTGCTCGACAAAGGCGTTGGCCATTGCATCGCGTTGTGCGGCACCCACGCCGTTCATGAAGGCGTCACGCACGTCTGCGCCGACTTCGAAGGCGTCGGGACCAATCGACGGACCGAGATAAGCGTGCAATGCGCCCGCCTCCACGCCGGCGAGTTCGGCGACGCGCTGCGCCGTCTGTTCGACGATGCCCGCTGCCAGTCCGCGCCACCCGGCGTGCGCCGCGCCGACCGCGCGGCCCGCTTCGTCGCAGAACAGCACCGGCATGCAATCGGCCACCATCACGACGCACACGGTGCCGGGACGATCGGTGACGCTGGCATCGGCGCGCGTCGGTGCGCCGTTCGCATGCGCTTGCGCGAGCACGTCTTCCGCTCGCACGATGCCGGCGCCGTGAATCTGTTCGAGCCAGGCGGCCTCGCTCACACCGGCCAGCTTCAATAGACGCTCACGATTCGTCGCGACCGCAGCCGGATCGTCGCCGGATTTCATGCCCAGATTCAGGCCGCCGGGCAAGTCCGCGCCGTTTTGCCAGCGGCCGAACGGCGCTTCGCTCACGCCGCCGTCACGCGTGGTGACGAGCGCGCGCACGCGCGGCGAGACATTCCATGCGGGTTGCACGACATCGGCAAAGCTTAGTTCGGGTACGGTCATGCGTGGTCGTCCTCGTTGTGATCGTCGTGGTCGCCGTGATCGCCGTGGTCGTCGGCTTCATCGTCGGCGTCGTCGTGATCGAGGGCGCCGTCTTCATCGGCGTCCTCATCGAGCGACGCGTCGTAGTCGTCTTCTTCGTAGTACGTCTCGTCGAACTCGCCCGCGTCGTCACGGCCAAGGCCGAGCGCCGCCGACAGCGCCTCCATATCGGCCGGCGCATCGGCACGCCATTGCATCGTGCGGCCGGTCTGCGGATGGATCAGGCCGAGGCGCCATGCATGCAGCGCCTGGCGCGCGAAACCGTCGGGCAGCGGCGTGACCGAGCGCTTGCCACGCGCGCGCCCATACACAGGATCGCCGAGCAGCGGATGACCAATGTGCGCGCAATGCACGCGAATCTGATGAGTGCGCCCGGTTTCCAAATCGCAATGAATCGCGGTGACCGGCTGACGCTGCCAGATGGCCGAATCCACGCGCCGGAAATGCGTGCGCGCGGGCTTGCCCGACGCGCTCGTGACCACGGCCATGCGCGTACGTTCGCGCGGATCGCGGCCGATCGGCGCGTCGATCGTGCCTTCTTCGGGCATGTTGCCCCACACCAGCGCGAGATAACGGCGCTTCACCGTGCGCGCCTGCAACTGGCGCACGAGATCGGTCTGCGCCTCGAGCGTGCGCGCCACCACCATCAGGCCGGAGGTTTCCTTGTCGAGCCGGTGCACAATGCCCGCGCGCGGCAGGCCCGCGGCGGCGTCGCCGTAGCGGTACAGCAGGCCGTTGAGCACCGTGCCGCTCCAGTTGCCGGCTGCCGGATGCACGACCATGCCGGCCGGCTTGTTGATGACCACCAGCGTGTCGTCTTCATAGACGATTTCGAGCGGCACCGGCTCCGGCGTGAACGCGAGCTGTTCGGGCAGCAGATCCGGCACGAGCTCGATGGTCGCGCCGAGCGGCACCGGCTGGCGGATTTTCGCGGGCTTGCCGTCGATCCGCACGCGCTCGGCCTCGATCCAGCTTTGCAGGCGATTGCGCGAGAATTCGGGAAAAACCCGCGCGAGCACCTTGTCGAGGCGCTCGCCGGCTAGCTCGTCGGGCACGACGACGCTGCGCGGCGTTTCGTCCGCCACGCGGCTCGCCACGGTCGGCACAAGGCTGGGCAGAGCGGCGGCGGCGAGCGCGTCGCTGCCGAGATCGTCGTCGAGGGAATCGACGCCCAACGCGTCGGAGGGGTCAGCGCTTACGCTATAATCTTTGTTGCTATTCCCGGCACCGGTTGCGGCGCCTGGAGTATTTGAGCGGGTCATTGAGTCTGGGTCACCTGGACGTAAAGCTAGACTGGAAAATGCGAGCCTTGAACACCATCACTAAAGCGGCGATCAATTTGGCGGCCATCAAGAAGGCCGCCCGGAAAGTGGCCGGATACATTGCGTGCGCCGCAGCCGTCGCCGTTGTCGCGGCTTGCCACGGCCTGCCGGAAAAGACCGACGAGACGGCAACGTGGAACAACAACAAATTATATACGGAGGCGAACGACGCCCTGAGCGGTGGTGACTTCGGCAAGTGCGCCAAGTACTTCGAAATGCTCGAGGGTCGCGATCCGTTCGGCCACTTCGCCCAGCAGGCGCAGATCAACGTCGCGTACTGCAACTGGAAAGACAACGAAAACGCCGCCGCCGACCAGGCTATCGACCGCTTCATCCAGCTGCACCCGGATCATCCGGACATCGCTTACGCGTACTACCTGAAGGGCATGATTCACTTCAACGACGACCTCGGTCTGTTCGGCCGCTTCTCCGGCCAGGACATGAGCGAACGTGATCCGAAGTCGCTGCGCGAGTCGTACGACGCGTTCAAGGTCGTGGTGGACAAGTATCCGAACAGCAAGTATGCGCCGGACGCCGCGCAGCGCATGCGCTATATCGTGAACGCGCTGGCGTCGCACGAAGTCCATGCGGCGGATTACTACTACCGCCGTGGCGCCTATGTCGCCGCAATCAACCGCGCGCAACTGGCGCTTACGCAATACAAGAACGCACCGGCTATTGAAGACGCACTGCACATCATGATGCTGTCGTATGAGAAGCTGAACCAGCCGCAACTGGCCGACGACACGAAGCGCGTGCTGGCCGGCACCTTCCCCGACAGCCCGTACATCACGGGTCATGCACGGCCGGGAACGGAAAAGTCGTGGTGGCAGTTTTAAGCTTCCCCGCGTACTGAGAATCGGCAGAAAAAAACGCCACGACTTCGGTCGTGGCGTTTTCGTTTGAGCTTTTGTTGCCATGCGTTGCGTTACCTTGCCTTACTTCGTCAAGGCGCCGCGCGCGCCAGCGCCGCCGGCACGCCGGCAGCGCGACTCAATCCCGCTCGAACAACGCAATCGACTCCACATGCGACGTATGCGGGAACATATTGACCACGCCCGCGCCCACCAGCCGATAGCCTGCCTCATGCGCGAGCAGACCGGCATCGCGCGCGAGTGTCGCCGGCGCGCACGAGACATACACGATGCGCTTAGGCAGCGGTCCATCGCCGCTCTGCGCGATCTCCACCAGCGCCTTGGCGACAGCCAGCGCGCCTTCGCGCGGCGGATCGATCAGGAACTTGTCGAAGTGGCCGAGCGCGCGCATGTCGTCGGCGGTGACTTCGAACAGGTTGCGGCACGCGAACGACGTATGCCCTGCCACGCCGTTCAACTCGGCATTGGCCAGCGCGCGCGAGGTCAACACCTCGCTGCCTTCGATGCCCACGACTTCCTTCGAAATCCGCGCGAGCGGCAGCGTAAAGTTACCGATCCCGCAGAACAGATCGAGCACGCGATCCGTGCGCGCCGGTGCCAGCAAGCGCAGCGCGCGGCTCACCAGCACGCGGTTGATGGCGTGATTCACCTGGGTGAAATCGGTCGGCTTGAACGGCATGCGGATGCCGTATTCCGGCAGCGTGTAGTCGAGCTGCGCGTCGAGCGGATAGAACGGCGCGACCGTGTCCGGGCCGCCCGGCTGCAACCAGAACTGCACCTTGTGCTGGTCGGCGAAATCACGCAGCACCTGCTCGTCCGCAGCCGTGATGGGCTCGAGATTGCGCACCACCAGCGCCGTAACCGACGAGCCTACCGCCAGTTCAAGCTGCGGCATGCGGTCGTAAATCGACAGCTTGCGCACCATGAAACGCAACGGCATGAGCATGGCCGACACGTGCGGCGGCAACACTTCGCACGTCTTCATGTCGGCGATGTAGCTGCTCTTCTTCTCATGGAAGCCGATGCGCATGCCGCCTTTTTCCGGCAGGAAACGCACAGCCAGACGCGCGCGGTAGCGATAACCCCAGGACGGCCCATGAATCGGCCGGAACACCGTTTCCGGGCGCAGCTTCGCCAGATGCTGCAGGTTGTCTTCGAGCACACGCTGCTTGACGGCCACCTGCGCGCGAATGTCGAGATGCTGCATCGAACAGCCGCCGCAGATATCGAAGTAAGTGCATTTCGGCTTGGTGCGCATCACGCTTTCGCGGAACACCTGGACCACTTCGGCCTGCTCGAATTTGGGCTTACTACGATGCGTCGAATAACTGACGCGCTCGCCGGGCAACGCGCCTTCGACAAAGATGACCTTGCCGGACGTGCCGTCTTCGGTTTCCGTGCGGCCGACGCCGCGCGCTTCCATATCGAGCGAAACGATTTCGATGACCGGCTCGTTGCCGGTGACGACGTGTGCCGGCGCGGGCGGAGGCGTCTTGGAGCGCTTCGGCGCGCGGCGATGAGGAGCAGTTCGGGACACCTGCGACTTCCTGACAAACTTGGGGAAAGGCGAGATTGTAGACGAAGCGCCGCGCCTGGCCATCATTCGGAGCAGCGGCAACGGCCCCAAGCAGGTCCAGGCCGAGCGTGGCGTGAGTCTGCGGACGAGCGCCTCGCATCATGAACGAAAGGACCGCCGTGGCGCCGCAATCCGCCGCAAGGCAAACGCGTCACGCCCCGAGCGCAAGCAGCTTACTGGTCGAACGCCGCCAGATACTCGGCCCATTGCGGCGCCGTTTCCAGCGCCAGCGCGTTCTTGACCAGGTTGATCTCGTCAGCATACTCCGCGGGCGAAAACGCGCCGCGAATCAGTTGGAAGCGGCAATAGAGCAAGTATGTATTGACGACGTCGGTCTCGCAGTAGTTGCGAATTTCCTCGATGCGCCCTTCCTGATACGCATGCCACACCTGGCTGCCGTCCATGCCCATCTTGCCGGGGAAGCCGCACATCTTGGCGAGCGCGTCGAGTGGCGCGTTGGCGCGCGCCTGGTACATGGCGAGCACGTCCATCAGATCCGTGTGACGCGCGTGATAGCGGCTGATGTAGTTGTTCCACTTGAACTCGCGGTCGTCCTCGCCGAGATCCCAGAACTTATAGGCGGGAATGCCGTTGACGAGCGCGCGATAGTTCAGCACTGGCAGGTCGAAGCCGCCGCCGTTCCACGACACGAGCTGCGGCGTGTACTTCTCGATCACGCGATAGAACGACTGCACCAGCGCCGCCTCGCCGTCTGCCAACGTGCCGAGCGAGCGCACCCGGAAGCCGTTGTTGTCACGGAACACGCAGGAAATCGCCGCGATCCGTTGCAGATGATGCGGCAGGAAATCGCTGCCGGTTTTTTCGCGGCGCGCGGCGAACGCATGCTCGGCGACTTCGGCGTCGCTCAGGTCGGCGGGCAAATCTTCGAGGCGGCGAATGCCGGCGACATCGGGAATCGTCTCGATGTCGAAAACAAGAATCGGTGTCATCAGGTTATAGAACGGCGTCTTTCCGAACACCGTTGGAGGCGAAGAAGCGCTTTAACCGCACGAGCGCTTCTTGTTGGATCTGGCGCACACGCTCGCGCGTGAGGCCCATTTCGTCGGCCAGTTCTTCGAGCGTGGCGGGTTCGATGTGATTCAGGCCGAAGCGGCGCTCGATCACATGACGATGCTTGTCCGACAGACGAGCCAGCCACGCGCGTGTAAGCGTTTCCAGTTCGCGATGCTGCACTTCCGCATCCGGCGACTGGCTCTGGTCGTCGGACAGCAGATCGAGCAGGCTGCTCGCCGGATCGAGATCGAGCGGTGCGTCGAGCGACGCGGTATGTTCGTTCAGCGCGAGGATGTCGGTGACTTCGTCGGTGGTCTTGCCAGTCAGATAGGCGATGTCGTCGATGCTGGCGTCGCGGCGCTCGGCGGCCTCGCCCGAATTCATCGAATTTTTTTCCAGATGGCGCTTGGCGCGCAGCACCTGATTGAGCTCGCGAATCACGTGCACCGGCAAACGGACGGTGCGCGCCTGATTCATGATGGCGCGCTCGATACTCTGGCGGATCCACCACGTGGCGTAAGTAGAAAACCGGAAGCCGCGCGTCGGATCGAATTTCTCGATGGCGTGCATCAGGCCGAGATTGCCCTCTTCGATCAGATCGAGCAGCGGCACGCCGCGATTCAGATAGCCCTTCGCGATACTGACCACGAGCCGCAGATTGCGCTCGATCATGACTTGCCGCGCTTCGAACTCGCCCGCCTTGGCAAGACGCGAATATTTCTGCTCTTCCTCGACAGTCAGAAGCGGCTTGACGCTGATACGGTTCAGGTAGTGCTGAATCGTGTCGGCCGTCAGCTCGGCTTGCAGCAGCGCGCGGAAATCGTCCGCGTCCGGCGCGGCTTCGCTCGCGCCTTCACGGGTCTCGCCGGCTTCGTCAGCGCCGCCCTGGCGTTCGTCGAGATCGCGTTCCTCGGCGATCTCCTCTTCCACTTCCGAAGCGCCGCTTTCGTCGACCGAAGCGGACATAGCGTTGCTGGTCTTCTCAGACTCGGCTTGCGGCGGGCGGCGCTTCGATTTCGGCATGGTCGTATCGCTTATTGCGGCGGCAAATACTTCAGTGGGTCGACAGGTTTACCCTGCCGGCGAACTTCGAAATGCAACATCACACGGTCGGAATCGCTATTGCCCATCTCGGCGATCTTCTGCCCCTTCGTCACCGCGTCCCCCTCTTTTACCATCAAAGAGCGGTTATGTGCATACGCCGTGAGATAAGTTGCATCATGCTTGATGATAATGAGATTGCCGTAACCACGCAGCCCATTTCCGGCATAAACCACGCGGCCGTCCGCCGACGCCTTCACCGGATCTCCCGCAGCGCCGCCGATATTGACGCCCTTGTTGGTCGAGTCGTTGAAGGTGCCGAGCAGCGGTCCACGCACCGGCCACGCGAAGGCCACGTTGCCGGACGCGCCGGCGTTCGAATCGCTGGCCGCGCCAGGAGTGGCGGGCGGCGTCAGCGACGCGTTGTTCGTCGTAGAACCGTAGATGGGCGGCGCCGCCACACCAGCTGCGCCGACAGTCCCGCCCGCCGCCGGCGGCGTGCTGCCGAGCGGTGCGCTTTGTACCGCACCACCGCTGCCGATCGGTGCGGTCGACACGCCCGGCGTCAGCGCCGCAGTGTTCGCACCCGGCGGCACGACGCGCAGCAACTGATCGACTTCAATCTGATTCGGGTTGGTGAGATTGTTCCACGCCGAAATGTCGCGGTAGTTCTGACCGTTCTCCAACGCGATCCGATACAGCGTGTCGCCCGGCTTCACGCGATAGTAGCCCGGCGGCGGCGGTCCGAGCGGCACGGCCGGCTGCGGCGTGCCTTGCGTACTGAGCACGGTGCCGCCGGAGCGGTCGACGACCGGCGCCTGATCGAGCCGGGATGCGCAGGCCGTCATCAACAGGGACAAGGCGAGCACGCACACGCTACGCTGGGTTACGGTCATGGGGACATTCAGGCTGGTTCTTCGCATCGCGCGCAACATACTCATCGGTGTCAAATCACTCCGGATTTTAAGGGTACAAAGAAAACGCGATCAAGCCGCGACTCACGCCACTGCGCGGGTCCGAGGCGCTCGACCAGAGTCAGCACCTGGTTCTGGCCGTCCTGCGAGCCGACCGGCGCGACCAGACGGCCGCCGATCGCGAGTTGTTCAAGTAATGCTTGCGGTACGTCGAGCCCCGCCGCCGCGATCACGATCGCGTCGAACGGCGCCGCCGCCGGCAGTCCCAGGCGCCCATCGCCGTAATGCAGGCGAATGTTCGGAATGCGCAGCGGACGCAAGTTCGTCTTCGCGCGTTCGGACAACGGCTTGATGCGCTCGATCGAGTAAACCTCGCGCGCCACCTGGCTCAGCACGGCCGCCTGATAACCGCAGCCGGTGCCGATTTCGAGCACGTTGGTGAGCGCACGGCCGGCAGCGGCCAGCTCGATCATTCGCGCCACCACCGACGGCTTGGAGATCGTCTGATGATGACCGATCGGCAACGCCGCATCTTCGTAGGCCTGAACCGCGAGACCCGGGTCGACGAACATATGGCGCGGCACCACCGACATCGCGTTCAACACGCGCTGATCGGTCACGCCGTTCGCACGCAGGCGTTCGACCATGCGTTCGCGAACCCGTTCCGACGTCAGTGCCATCGCGCCGTTCAAAGCGACGTTCGGCGCGGCGCTGCGCTCGTTGGATCGGGCAACAGGTTTGGCCGACGCCGACGGCTGCGCGGCGGAGCGTGTCGTCGAACTTTGAACGACTGGCTTGGCCGGCGTTTTAACGGAAGGCGCGGCCACCGGCTTCGGTGGCGTCGCCGCCGAGGGCTTGGCTTGCGGTTTAATCTGCGCTGCGGTCTGCGCCCTTGCCGGCCTCGATTGGGATTTACCCGCGGAACCGGGTGGCGCATTCTTCGCGGGTTGCTGACGCGCGTTCAGTGCCGCACTCGCGGCGAGCGCCGCCGCGCGGATTTCGCCTGGACGTCCTTCGGGCCGGCGCGGTTCGCGCACCAGGTCCTCGAGGCCGAGCGGAAAGCGCTTGGCGCGCTCGCTGGTCATGAAGCGCCGCCGCCGGCGCGCGCCCAGTCGCGCGCTGCGGGCAGCATTTGCGTGTGGGTCAGGTCGAGCTGCAACGGCGTGATCGACACGTGGCCGTTGGCGACGGCGTGAAAGTCGGTGCCTTCGCTCGCGTCGCGCGCGCTGCCCGCCGGACCGATCCAGTAGATCGGCTCGCCACGCGGGTTGGTCTGGCGGATCACTGGCTGCGACGGATGCCGTTTGCCGAGACGCGTGATCTGCCAGTCGCCGAGTTGCTCATACGGCAGATTCGGAATGTTGACGTTCAGAAGCGGATGCCCGGGCAACGGCTGCTCGAGATAGTGCGCGACGATTTCAGCGGCGACGCGCACCGCGTCGTCGAGATGCACCCAGTCCTTGTCGACCAGCGAGAACGCGATGGCCGGCACCCCGAACATGATGCCTTCGGTGGCGGCCGCGACGGTGCCCGAATAGAGCGTGTCTTCGCCCATGTTCTGACCGTTGTTGATGCCCGAGACCACGAGGTCCGGCGTATGGTCGAGCATGCCTGTCAACGCGATGTGCACCGAGTCGGTGGGCGTGCCGTTCACGTAATAGAAACCATTGGCCGAGCGCAGGACCGAGAGCGGCCGCGACAGCGTCAGGGAATTCGACGCGCCACTGCAATTCTGTTCGGGTGCCATCACGGTGACGTCTGCGATTGGCTTGAGCGCTTCGTAAAGCGCAGCAAGGCCGGGCGCCAGATAACCGTCGTCGTTGCTGAGTAGGATTCGCATGCGGCGATTGTAACCGAGGAAAGAAGGCGCGCGAACGACACGGCGGGCCATGTGCACGACGTATGCAATGCGCACGTGTTGGGATGGTGAAAGGCTGGCGCGAGTCGACGGCCGGACATGCATCGCACACTTGCCGACCACATGTGAGCCAATAAAAACGCACGGTCGTGCTGATTGTTTTACACTCAGAATACTTGCGAACCCCTGATCGAAATGGAGACACGATGCGCGCGATTCGCTGCAAACAATATGGGCCGCCGGAGAGTCTGGTCGTCGAAAACCTGCCGGACCTCGAAGCGCCGCCGGGTCATGTCGTGATCGACGTCAAAGCCGCAGCCGTCAACTTTCCCGACGTGCTGATCATCGAGAACAAATACCAGTTCAAACCGCCCCTGCCGTTCACGCCTGGCTCGGAAGTCGCGGGCGTGGTGCGCGCGGTCGGCGCGGACGTCACGCAGTTCAAGCCCGGCTCGCGCGTGGTCGCCTTCACCGGCCAGGGTGGCTTCGCGGAGCAGGCGCTCGCGCCGGCCGCGGCGTGCATACCGTTGGCGGAAGATATCGACTTCGAACTGGCCGCGGCGTTCACGCTGGCGTACGGCACGTCGCATCACGCCGTGGTCGATCGCGGCGCGCTGCAAGCGGGCGAAACGATGCTGGTGCTCGGCGCGGCCGGCGGCGTCGGGCTGGCTGCGGTCGAAATCGGCAAAGCGCTCGGCGCGCGCGTGATCGCGGCCGCGTCGAGCGACGAGAAACTCGCGACCTGCGTCAAGCACGGCGCGGACGCCACCATCAACTACAGCACCGAAGATCTGCGCGAGCGCATCAAGGCGCTCACCGACGGTAAAGGCCCGGATGTGATCTACGATCCGGTTGGCGGCGTGTATGCGGAGCCGGCGTTTCGCAGCATCGGCTGGCGCGGGCGTTATCTGGTGGTGGGCTTCGCCAACGGCGAGATCCCGAAGCTGCCGCTCAACCTGACGCTGCTCAAAGGCGCGAGTCTGGTCGGCGTGTTCTGGGGTGACTTTGCGAAGCGTGAACCGCAGCGCAATCATGCGGCGTTCGAGCAGATGACGCGGTGGATCGGCGAAGGCAAGCTCAAGCCGTATGTGTCGGCGCGCTATTCGCTCGAGGACACCGGGCGCGCGTTGCGGGATATGGCGGAGCGTCGCGTGATCGGGAAGGTGGTGGTGACGCCTTAGTTTTTTCGCGTAACCGATTCGCTCCGGTAGCAACCAAAAGAAACGACGCTCGGTTTTCCAACCGGCGCGTCGTTTATTTTTCACTAAGCGTTGTGCGTTTCGTGTTGAAGATCGAGCTTCGCGCGTATCGAACGCGCGCCGCTCCGCGCTACAACTTTTCCGTGTCGCCCGTCTTGGGCTGCCACTTCATCAAGCGCCGCTCGCCGATGCCGACGATCGCATCCAGAATCAGCGCGAACGCGGTCAACACCAGAATCCCGGCAAACACAGTATTGATATCGAAGGTGCCTTCGGCCTGCAGAATCAGATAGCCGACGCCGCGCGCCGAGCCGAGATATTCCCCCACCACCGAGCCGACGAACGCCAGTCCCACCGACGTATGCAGGCTCGAAAACACCCAACTCATCGCGCTAGGCAAGTAGACGAAGCGCAGCAAATGCTTGCCGTTCGCGCCAAGCATGCGCGCATTGGCGAGCACGACCGGGCTGACTTCCTTCACGCCCTGATAGACGTTGAAGAACACGATAAAGAACACTAGCGTGACGCCGAGCGCCACCTTCGACCAGATGCCCAGGCCGAACCACACGCCGAAGATCGGCGCGAGAATCACGCGCGGCATCGAGTTGGCCGCTTTGATGTACGGATCGAACAGCGCGCTCGCCAGCGGCGAGAGTGCGAGCCACAAGCCGACGCCAAGCCCAAGCGCCGTGCCGAGCGCGAATGCGAGCACGGTTTCGACCAGCGTGATCCACAGGTGCAGATAGATTTCGCCGCCCACGAACCACTCCCAGATCCGCTGCAGCACTTTCTGCGGCTCGCCGAAGAAGAACGCGGCTTTGTTAGGGTCGTCGAAATAGAAAGGCGGCAGCAGCGTCGGGCTGGTGAGCACGTACCAGAGCACGAAGCACAGCACCAGCAGCAGCCATTGCCAGATCACCAGATTCGCCCGGTTCGGGCGCAACGTCTTCCACATGACTCGGTTTGCCTTGGACGATTGTTTAACGCAAATACGTGACGCGAATACGTCACGCGTTTACGGCGTTTACGTTTATACGGCGGTGAGTTGCTGCTGATAGCCCTTGAGCACTTCGTCGCGCAGCACGCTCCAGATCTGCGCATGCAACTCGACGAAACGCGGATGCGAACGGATTTCGGCAACGTCGCGCGGACGCGGCAGGTCGATCGTGAATTCGCCGATCGGATGCGTGCCCGGCCCGGCCGAGAGCACCACCACGCGATCCGACATCGCGATCGCTTCGTCGAGGTCGTGCGTGATGAACAGCACCGCTTTGCGTTTGGCGGCCCACAGGTCGAGCAACTCGTTTTCCATCAACTGACGCGTCTGGATATCGAGCGCGGAAAACGGCTCGTCCATCAGAATGATGTCCGGATCGAGAATCAGCGTCTGCGCCATCGCGACGCGCTTGCGCATGCCGCCCGACAGTTGATGCGGATAGCGATCGCCGAAGCCGCCGAGACCGACGCGCTTCAACCACTCGTCGGCTTTGATGCGGGCTTCGGCCGGCGGCACACCGTGGAACGCAAGGCCGGCCATGACGTTGTCGATGGCCGAGCGCCACGGCATCAGCGCGTCGGCCTGGAACATATAGCCGGCGCGCCGGTTGATGCCCTTGAGCGGCTCACCGAACACGCTGACCGTGCCCGACGACGGCCCCAGCAAACCCGCGCCGACATTCAACAGCGTGGATTTACCGCAGCCGGTCGGGCCGACCACCGAGACGAACTCGCCCGGCGCGATGCGCAGCGTGGTTTCCTTCACCGCGGTGTAGCGCTGCGCGCGGTTGTCGCGCGCAGCGAACGTGCAGGTGATGTTGTCGAGCGCCAGTGCGGCAACGGTCATCGTTCAGCTCGCTTCGAAAGATCGGATTGGTGTGTGATCAGGTTGCGTCATGGCGCGCGGCGCCGGGCCCGGGCGATTGCGACGCGCGTTGCGTCGCCTCGCGGCCCGAACACCTGCGCTCGACTCAAGCCTTGACGGTAGTCAGCGCTTTCTTGACGAAGTCGTTGGTCCACGTCTTCGACAGATCGATCGGTTTGCCCTGCACGTTCGGATCGAACGCCTGCAAGGTCTTCAGCGACGTTGCGGGACCGTCCGCCGGCATCAGGCCATCGGGCGACATCGCTTCCTTCACGTGCTGCCACGCGTCCAGATACACCGCGCGGTCGCCCAGCAGATAGCCTTCCGGCACCGTGTTGATCAGTTCGCTGCCAGTCGCCGTTTGCAGCCACTTGAGCGCGCGCACCATCGCGTTGGTCAGCGCCTGCGTGGTGTTGGGATTCTTCGTGATGAAGCTTTGCGATGCGTACAGACACCCCGCTGGCATATCGCCACCGAAGACGCTGCGCGTGTCGGCAAGCGTGCGCGTGTCGGACACCACGCGAATCTCGCCGGTGCGTTCGAGCTTGGTCATGACCGGATCGAGATTAGCGATGGCGTCGATCTGCTCCGACTGCAACGCGGCGATAGCGCCGGCACCCGCGCCGACGCCGATAAACGCGACGTCTTTCGCGCTCAGCCCCGCTTTCGCCAGCACGAAGCTCGCCATGATCGAGGTCGACGAACCCGGTGCGGTCACGCCGATTTTCTTGCCCTTCAGATCGGCGATCGACTTGTAGTTCGGCATGGTCTTCTTCGAGACCGCGAGCACGATCTGCGGCGCGCGCCCTTGCAGGACGAACTCGCGGAACATCTGCTTTTGCGCCTGCAGCAGGAGCGTATGCTCGAACGCACCGGACACCACGTCCGCGCTGCCGCCGACTGCGGCCTTCAACGCCTGCGAGCCGCCGGCGAAGTCGGAGATTTCGACGTCGAGCCCTTCGTCTTTGAAGTAATTGCGACGCTCGGCGATGGTGAGCGGCAAGTAGTAGAACAGGTTCTTGCCGCCGACGGCGATCGCCACCTTGCTGGTTTCAGGTTTGCCCTGCGCGAAGGCAAGCGGCGCGGCGGCGAGCGTGGCGCCTGCGAGTGCGGCAGTGCCGGCGAGAAAACTTCTCCGTTGCATGGTCTCGAGTCTCCAAACTTTTGTGGTCCGATTTTCTGTCCGGTTTTTTTTGCCGGCTTTTTTTGCTGCCGCTGCACGCGTGAGCGCCGCGTTTGCATCCGCTTTCGAGCCACGGCTTGCGCGACGTCGCATACGCGGCAACCGTGAATCACGCGCGGCAGGCATGCCACGCGGCGCGCTTACTCAAACGATCTGTTGCGCGTGCAACCTTGCAATGTGGTCTGCATCATAACCTAGCGATTGCAGGACTTCATCGGTATGTTCACCCAGTTCCGGGCCGAGCCAGCGTGTCTCGCCCGGCGTGGCCGAGAGCTTTGGCGTGACCGACGGCAGCGTGATTTCGCGGCCGTCCTGCCACTTGAAACGCTGGATCATCTGGCGCGCCATGAACTGCGGATCGGTGAACATGTCCGCCACACTGTAGATACGGCCCACCGGCACGTCGGCGGCGTTCAGCACGGCGAGCGCTTCGTCGATGGTGCGCGTGGCGAGCCAGGCGGCGATCGCGCCGTCGATTTCCTGGGTACGCGGCACACGGCCGTCGTTGTGCGCGAGCGCCGGATCGTTCGCGAGATCCTCGCGCTCGATCGCGATCATCAGGCGCTTGAAGATCGGATCGCTATTGCCGCCGATCACGATGCTGCCGTCGCGGCACGGATACGTATTGGACGGCACGATGCCCGGCAGCGACGCGCCGGTGCGCTCGCGCACCATGCCATACACGCCGTATTCGGGCACCACGCTTTCCATCATGTTGAAGACGGCTTCGTACAGCGCGACATCGACGACCTGCCCTTTGCCGCCGTTCACCTGCTTGTGATGCAGCGCCATCAGTGCGCCGATCACGCCGTGCAGCGCGGCGATCGAATCGCCGATTGAAATGCCGATGCGCGGCGGCGGCAAATCCGGGTAGCCGGTGATATGACGCAAGCCGCCCATCGATTCGGCAATCGCGCCAAAACCGGGCCGGTCGCGATACGGACCGGTCTGGCCGTAGCCGGACAGCCGCACCATGACGAGGCCGGGGTTTTCTGCCGACAGCACGTCATAACCGAGCCCGAGTTTCTCCAGCAAGCCCGGCCGGAAATTTTCGATGACGATATCCGCTTCTTTCGCGAGGCGCCGCACGATCTCCTTGCCCTCTTCGGCCTTCAGATTGATCGTGACGGATTTCTTGTTGCGCGCCTGCACGGCCCACCAGAGCGACGTGCCGCCGACTTCGGGATAGAGCTTGCGCCATTTGCGCAGCGGGTCGCCGCCCTTGGGATCTTCGATCTTGATGACGTCGGCGCCGAACTCGCCGAGAAAGCGTGCGGCGAACGGGCCGGCGATCAGCGTGCCGAGTTCCAGCACCTTGACGCCGGCGAGCGGCCCGGTGTTGTCTTGCGGCGCGGTGCTCGCGCCTGATTCTGAGGTGGCGCTCATGTGTCTCCTTTGTCGACCGGAGTTAGCGCTTTAGCGCTTACTCTGGTCCCATGCAGTCTCATCGCGGTCGACCGGAGTTAGCGCTTTAGCGCTTACTCCAGTCCCATGCAAAGTATTTATGTCGATCCGGAGCTAATGCTTTGCCCCCTCTCCGTTCCCACAGCGCGCTCTTGTCTCATACAAGTTGTTTGCAGTTCCGATTCCGAAGCGCATCTCACAGCGTCGTAGTCGTTCCCTTGCGCTACATCGAGCGACGGTCGAGCATGGCGCGGGCGATCGTGCCCGCGTCCACGTATTCGAGTTCGCCGCCCACCGGCACGCCGCGCGCAAGGCGCGTGACGGCGAGGCCGCGCGCCTTGAGCGTCTGCCCGAGGTAATGCGCGGTCGCCTCGCCTTCGTTGGTGAAATTGGTGGCGAGCACGACTTCCTTGACCACGCCATCCGAAGCGCGCCGGACCAGCCGGTCGAAATGAATCTCCTTCGGACCGATGCCGTCGAGGGGACTCAGACGCCCCATCAGCACGAAGTAAAGGCCGCGATAGGTCATGGTCTGCTCGAGCATGATCTGGTCGGCAGGCGTTTCGACGACGCACAGCAAAGTGGGATCGCGCTCCTCATCGAGGCAGACCTCGCAGATCTGCGCTTCGGTGAAGGTGTTGCACTTCTCGCAGTGCTGCAGATGCTCAGTCGCGAACAGCAACGAGCGGCCGAGTTTTTCGGCGCCGTCGCGATCGTGCTGCATCAGGTGGTACGCCATGCGTTGCGCGGACTTCGGCCCGACGCCGGGCAGCGCGCGCAGCGCTTCGACGAGCGCCGACAAGGCGGAAGGTTGTTTCATGCGGATCGGCGTCGAAGTGGGTAGTGCCCGGCTATTCGGGTGGCGATGCGGTTGATTCGATCGGTTTCCATCATCCCGGCGACGGCCGGCGCAACGGCACAAGGACGCACGATGCACGCCTCGGCCGAACGACGGCCAGTTGGGACAAGCCGGAACACGCGCGCGGCGAATGCAGCACCTGTGGCAACTGCAGCATGCGCAACTCGCGCGTGCCGTTCACTCCGCGGCGAACACCGCCGCGGCGCCTGACCCGCCGCCTTGCAACGGTGTCGTTCAGAACGGCAGTTTGAAGCCCGGCGGCAGCGGCAGACCCGAAGTCATGCCGCCCATCTTTTCCTGAGCGGTGGCTTCGGCCTTGCGCACGGCGTCGTTGAACGCGGCGGCGACCAGGTCTTCCAGCATGTCCTTGTCGTCGGCGAGCAGGCTCGGGTCGATCGATACGCGGCGCACGTCGTTCTTGCAGGTCATCGTCACCTTCACGAGACCAGCGCCCGACTGCCCCTCGACTTCGATCAGCGCGAGTTGCTCCTGCATCTTCTTCATGTTTTCCTGCATCTGCTGCGCTTGCTTCATCAGCCCGGCGAGTTGGCCTTTCATCATGGACATGCTCCTTCTTGATAGCGTGAAATTCGGAAATCGGGCGCGCTATGGTGTGTCGCGCGGCGAATCAGTGGACCGACGGCGCGCCGTTCGAACCGGCGTCCGGAGTAATCGGGCGAATGGAGCCCGGTACGATGCTCGCGCCGAACTCGCGGATCAGCGACTGCACGAACGGATCAGCGCCGATCTCGCGCTCCGCTTCCTGCTGGCGCTTCGCGCGCAAGGCGGCGTCGTGCGCGGCGGCCGTACGACGCGCCGGACCGACTTCGACGAGCACGTCGACAGTCTGGCCGAGCCTGTCGGCGAGCGCGGCTTTCAGTTTAGCGACTTGCGACGCTTCCGCGTACTGCGGCACCGGCACGTTCAATTTGAGCGTGTTGCCTTCGAGCGCCATGAGTTCGCTGTTGAACGCGAGCTGATACGAAATGCCCTTGAGCGGCAAGTCGACGGCGAGCGCCGGCCAGTCGCCCTTGAAGCCCAGCGGATCGAGCGGCACGGCGGCCGGCAGTGGACGTTGATCGACCACCGGCGCCGGCGCGGGGGCGGCGGCGGAATTCACGCGGACGTCGTCCGGGCCGCTGTCGAACACGGGCATGTAGCCGTCGTCCGGCAGGCCGTAATAGCCTTCGTCCGCGGCGGTGAGCGGCATGTATTCGTCGGGCGGCATGTCGTCCCACGGCGGCGCCGACGCGCCGTTCTGCTCGGCGCCGTTGCGCTGTGCGGGCGCTGAAGATGCGGACGTGCGAGCGGCGGGTGCTGCCGATGCTGCCGGCGCGGCATCCTGCTGCGGCGCGCGGCGCGGTGCGCCCGGTGTCGGCACGGGAACGACGACGCGCGGCACGGCCGGTTTTGGCGTAGCGGGCGCGGCGGGCTTCGCGGTCGCTGCCGCAGTCGCGCGGCCACGGTCCGACGATACTTTCAAACCGGCGCTGCGCAAGACGTCGAGCGCGGCGCTTGCGCCACCCGCGCGACGCGGTGCGCTGTCGGCAGCGGGCGGCGGCTCCTGCGACTCTTGCGACGCTGCTGCGGCCTGCTCGGTGCGTGCGAGCGCAGCCGCTGCGGGTGCGCTCAACGAAGACGCGGGTGCTGAGTCGTCGAGAGGTGCGGCGACGTCGTTCGTCTCAGAACCGTTGGGGACAGCGGCTACGGAAGCTTCGTTAGCGGCCGAGTCGGTGGGCGCGTCATCCCACGGCGCCAAGGCGGCGGTAGGAGTTGCGGGCGACGCGGATGCCGCGGCGGCATCGCCCACTGCGGACAACGGCGCTGGATTTACCTCGTGAGCAACCAGCGCCGGCTCTGCACCGGGCGATTGCTCTGTCGTTACGCCTTGAACAGAATCCGGCAGCGTGGCCTGAATACTGTCAACTGCAGCCGGCACTTCAATTGCGCCATTGGCTCGCTGCGCAGCCTGAACCGATGCGCCAACCGCAGCGCCCTCGTCCACCGCCGCGGCATCGCCAGGCCGCGTCTCACGCACCGGCGCGGTAGCGTTCACGCTCGCGTCACGCGAACTCGCCGATGCAGGCGTCGCGGCTGCCGTCGCAGGCAAACCCGAAGCGCCTTGTCGCGCGGCCACGGCCGGCGCGCCAGCACGTTTGGCTCCGTTCGCCCCCGCCTGGCCAGGCGCACGCGCCGAACCCGCGGCGCCACCGCCGCCGCCCGTGGGCGCCGGTTCGAACGCCAGCATGCGCAAGAGCGTCATGGTGAAGCCCGCGTATTCGTCCGGCGCGAGACCCAGTTCGCTTCGACCGATCGTCGCGATCTGATAGAACAATTGCACCTGTTCGGCGCTCAGCGCTTCGGCGAAGCGACGCAGGTCGGCCGCCTCGGGCCACTCGTCCAGTACCGACGACGGCGCGAACTGCGCCCACGCGATCCGGTGCAGCAAACTCGCCAGATCCTGCAGCGCCGTCGAAAACGACAGACTGCGCAACGCCATCTCGTCGGCGACCGACAGCACTGCGGCGCCGTCGCCGTCCGCGAGCGCGTCGAGCAGACGAATCAGGTAGCTCTGGTCGAGCGCGCCGAGCATGCCACGCACGGCTTCTTCATTGACCTGATTAGCCGAATAGGCGATCGCCTGATCGGTCAGCGAAAGCGCGTCGCGCATCGAGCCGTCGGCCGCGCGCGCGAGCAGACGCAGCGCCTGGGCGTCGTACGGCACCTTCTCTTCGCCGAGAATATGTTCGAGATGCGAGACGATGTGGCCAGCCGGCATCTGCTTCAGATTGAACTGCAGACAGCGCGAGAGCACCGTGACCGGAATCTTTTGCGGATCCGTCGTGGCGAGAATGAATTTGACGTGCGCAGGCGGTTCTTCCAGCGTCTTCAACATGGCGTTGAAGGCGTGGTTGGTCAGCATGTGCACTTCGTCGATCATGTAGACCTTGAAGCGCGCATCCACCGGCGCGTAGACGGCACGCTCCAGCAGCGCCGCCATTTCGTCGACGCCGCGATTACTCGCCGCGTCCATCTCGACATAATCGACGAAGCGCCCTTCGTCGATCTCGCGGCACGCGCGGCACACGCCGCATGGCGTGGAAGTCACGCCGGTTTCGCAATTCAGCGCCTTGGCGAAGATGCGCGACAGCGTGGTTTTGCCAACGCCGCGTGTGCCGGTAAACAGATAGGCATGGTGCAGACGGCCGCCGTCGAGCGCGTGCGTGAGCGCGCGCACCACGTGCTCCTGTCCGACGAGCGAAGCGAAATCCTTCGGCCGCCATTTGCGTGCGAGAACTTGATAGGTCATCCGGAAATTGTATCAGTAACGATGCTGCGCAAAACCGATTCGCGACGGCGCACGAACGCACGCTGCCACTTCATTGGAAGTGACTAACGGACCGATAGAAAAAAATAGATGAAGCGCGCGAGAAACATCAGTAGAGATGGCTGCATGCCGCTGCGCTAAGGGTAAAACAGGAGATGGAATGCGTTTGCGGAAGAACCCGCGGAGACCAACAAGAACCGACAGAACAATCAGAAAAAGGAAGGTGACGAGCCCGACCCTCGGCACTGGTGGAAAACGGCTGTGGCTGCTTCGTTCCCGACCTGACCAGGTTGACCATCCCTCCATGCGAGGAGGCCCGTCACGAAACATTCTATCACCGCTTGAGCCGTCGTGCGACTGTTAATACGAGCAAAGCGCCAACGACGCGCTGAATCGCTACTTCCGCATCATATAGACGAACTCGCGGCGAGTCGCATTGCAGCCACTTGAGTTTGGCCGGCAAGCCACCAGATACGTTGCGTCATGGTTTGATGAGCCACGGTGGGACTTCATCGGCAGCCATTGGCCCTACTGCCCTGATGAGTACTATCGCCCCCGGCAACGCATAGCGAATTAAGCTAAACTGCCGTACGGATGACCCGCAAACGTGAGCCTTCCGCATATTCCGAAATAGGTTTTCCGCTTTTTCGGCGTGTGTTGGCGAGGTTCCGGTTGCGGCAAAGCGAACGGAAGTTTCCTTAGGTTTTGACGTATCGTGGCGAGCAATTCAGGCGGGCCTCGAACCGATAGAGGTATTCATACAATGAGCGAACAAATCAAGCATATTAGCGACGCATCGTTCGAACAGGACGTCGTGAAATCCGATAAACCCGTGCTGCTCGATTTCTGGGCCGAATGGTGCGGTCCGTGCAAGATGATCGCGCCGATCCTCGACGAAGTCGCGAAGGATTACGCCGATCGCCTGCAAATCGCAAAGATCAACGTCGACGAGCATCAATCGACGCCGGTCAAGTTCGGCGTGCGCGGCATCCCGACGCTGATCCTGTTCAAGAACGGCGCTGTCGCCGCGCAGAAAGTCGGCGCACTGTCGAAATCGCAACTCACCGCGTTCCTCGACGGTAACCTGTAAAGCGTCATAACGGCGCACTGCGAGGCTTCTGAGGCCCGCGGGCGCGGTGTGTTGAGCGTGTTGTCAGCCGGCAACACGCTCAACAAGAAAGATGCCATGCCGTCGCACCGGCGGAAACTGGCGTGTGCTATGCTAGAATCCGCAAAACGTCGAAAAGACGTGTAAGTCCTTGAGCGGTTCCGCTCACTCTCCTCCCAGATTCCATTTCGTCGCACCTTCTCCTGCGGGTTCTCCGTATGCATTTATCCGAGCTTAAGACTCTGCACGTGTCCGAATTGATCGAGATGGCCAATGGCCTCGAGATCGAAAGTGCGAACCGCCTGCGCAAGCAGGAATTGATGTTCGCCATTCTAAAAAAACGAGCCAAAACGGGCGACACGATCTTCGGCGACGGCACGCTCGAAGTGCTGCCGGACGGCTTCGGCTTCCTGCGTTCGCCGGAAACCTCGTACCTCGCCAGCACGGATGATATTTACATCAGCCCGTCGCAAATTCGCCGCTTCAACCTGCATACGGGCGACACGATCGAAGGCGAAGTGCGTACGCCGAAAGACGGCGAACGTTATTTCGCGCTGGTGAAGGTGGATAAGGTCAACGGCCAGCCGCCGGAAGCCTCGAAGCACAAGATCATGTTCGAAAACCTGACGCCGCTGCACCCGAACAAGGTGCTGCTGCTCGAACGTGAAATGCGTGGCGAGGAAAACGTCACGGGCCGCATCATCGACATGATCGCGCCGATCGGCAAAGGCCAGCGCGGCCTGCTGGTTGCGTCGCCGAAGTCCGGCAAGACCGTGATGCTTCAGCACATCGCGCATGCAATCAAGCAGAACCATCCTGATGTCGTGCTGTTCGTGCTGCTGATCGACGAACGCCCGGAAGAAGTGACCGAAATGCAGCGTTCGGTGGCGGGCGAAGTGATCGCCTCCACGTTCGACGAACCCGCCGCGCGTCACGTGCAGGTCGCCGAAATGGTGATCGAAAAAGCCAAGCGCCTCGTCGAAATGAAGAACGACGTGGTGATTCTGCTGGACTCCATTACGCGTCTCGCGCGAGCGTACAACACGGTCGTGCCGGCTTCGGGCAAGGTGCTCACCGGCGGTGTCGACGCCAACGCGCTGCAACGTCCGAAGCGCTTCTTCGGCGCGGCGCGCAATATCGAGGAAGGCGGTTCGCTGACCATCATCGGCACGGCGCTGATCGAAACCGGCAGCCGCATGGACGACGTGATCTACGAAGAATTCAAGGGCACCGGCAATATGGAAGTGCACCTGGAGCGCCGTCTTGCTGAAAAGCGCGTCTATCCGTCGATCAACCTGAACAAGTCCGGCACGCGCCGCGAAGAACTGCTCATCAAGCCCGAAGTGCTGCAAAAGATCTGGGTGTTGCGCAAGTTCATTCACGACATGGACGAAGTCGAGTCGATGGAATTCCTGCTCGACAAAATCCGCCAGACGAAGAGCAACTCCGAGTTCTTCGACATGATGCGTCGTGGCGGCGGCAGCTAAGTAATTGGGCTGATATAGCCGCAGTAACCGCAGCATACGCATCGTATAGAAAGCCGCTCGTCGCAAACGAGCGGCTTTTTTTCGCCCTTCGATTTGCCACCCGCGCACGGCGCACAGACCAAATCCGGTTGCCACGGAGACATCGCTCATCGCTGCAACCCGAACGTGAACGTACACGTTGCAGTACAATGCGGCCAGTCCGTCATGTCAGTCACACACCTATGCCCAAGGACTCACCCACTCTGCTCACGGTGCGCGACGCCGCCGAACGGCTTGGCGTCACACCGCGCACGCTGAAGTACTACGAGGAACGCGGCCTCGTGTCGCCCACGCGCAGCGAAGGCCGCTACCGGCTTTACGACGAGGACGATCTGAAGCGCTTCGGCCGCATTCTGCGTTTGCGCTCGCTCGGTTTCTCGCTGCACAGCGTCACCGAAATGCTCAAGCGTCCGCTGGAACCCGTCGACGGCGGACACCGCTACTCGACCGAATCGCTGCAGCAGATTCACGACGCCATCGAGCAGCAGGTCGCAGCACTCGACGCGCGCATCGAAAGCGTGCGCCGCGAGCTGAAGGAAGCACAGAAGCTGCGCGCCGAATTGAGCCCCGACCTCGACTACCTGAAGCGGCGCCTCGCCGGCGAGAATGCGGAGGCGTTGCTCGAACAGCGCCGCAATGCGCGCGCCAAGGCAGGCAACGCGACACCTTCAAAACAGGCAACAGAACCGGACGCGTCCACGCCGGGCGAATCCACGCGGGGCGAATCCTCATGAGCACCACATCGCCTCGCGTGTCGTTGTTCAGCGTCGAAAAACTGCGCGGCGATTTCTTTCCCTGGGTGCTGGCCGTGGTCACCGGCCTCGATTATTTCGACAATTCGATCTTCTCGTTTTTCACCAGCTATATCGCCGGCGGCATCAACGCCTCGCCCGATGAACTGGTGTGGGCGTCGAGCGCCTATGCGGTCGCGGCGGTGCTGGGCATCCTGCAGCAGCAATGGTGGGTCGAACGCTTCGGTTACCGGCGCTACGTGGCCGGCTGCATGCTGCTCTATGCCGGCGGCGCAGTGGCCGCGGCGCTGTGCGAATCGTCCATCGAACTGGCGTTCGCTCGTGGCTTTCAAGGCTACTTCATCGGCCCGATGATGGGCACCTGCCGCATCCTGATCCAGATGAGTTTCAAGCCGCAGCAGCGTCCCGCGGCCACCCGGGCATTTCTCATACTGATCGTCCTGAGCAGTGCGCTGGCGCCGCTGATCGGCGGCCAGCTGGTCGGGCATTTCGACTGGCGCGCGCTGTTCGCCTGCACGGCGCCGGTGGGCGTGCTATTCGCCGTGCTGGCCTTGCTCGCATTGCCCGACTCCGGCAACCGTCTGCCGGAGGAGCGCGGCGCGGCGCATTTCTGGCCTTACATCATCTTCGCGTTCGCGCAAGGCGCGCTGCAGATCGTGATGCAGCAGGTGCGCTTCCAGTTGTTCAGCGCGTCGCCCGGACTGATTCTGCTGACCGTCGCCGGGATCGTCGCGCTAGGCTGGTTCGCCTATCACCAGTGGCATCATCCCGCGCCGCTCGTGCGCCTGCATGCGTTGCGCGAAAAGGTGTTCCAGGTCGGGCTCGTGCTGTACATGTTCTACTACTACATCTCGACAGTGTTCAGCTATCTGATCTCGCGCTTCCTCGAGAGCGGTCTCGGCTATCCGGTCGAAAACACCGGGCAACTGGTCGGCGTGACATCGCTGATTTCGGCGAGCGCCCTGTTCGTCTATTTGCGTTACGCGAAGCTGCTGCCGCGCAAGAAGTGGATCATCGTGCCCGGCTTCGCGGTCGCTTCGTTCGCCGCGGCATTAATGACGCGCATGTCGCCCGGCGTCGGCGAGGCGGCGTTGATGCTGCCGTTACTGTTGCGCGGCTTGCTGCTGCTATTCATCGTGCTGCCGGTCGCCAATCTGACATTCAGAATTTTCGCCATCGAAGAATTCACCCACGGCTACCGGCTGAAAAACATCGTGCGGCAACTGACCATGTCGTTCGCGACGGCCTCCGTGATCATCGTCGAGCAGCATCGCCAGGCGTTGCATGAAACTCGCCTCGCGGAGTTCGTGAATCCGTACAATCCTGTGTTCCAGAACTCGCTTGCCGCGCTGACGAAAGGCTTTGCCGCCGCCGGCCGCTCGCCCTCCGAGGCGCACTCGCTGGCGCTCGTGGAAATCAGCCGAGCGGTGGCGCAACAAGCCAGCTTTCTGACCTCGCTGGACGGCTTCTCTTTCCTGATCGGCGTGGCGATATGCGGCGGCCTGTTTGCCGCGTGGCAAAAACAGATCGACTAAAGGTTGCTTCAGGCCATGCTCTCGAAACTGACTCAATGGTTCGGCACGCGCCAGCGCGAGCGCGCGCTACGCGACTACGCGATCGACGATTCGCTCTGGCAAGCCACGCTCGACGGCCTGCCATTCCTCGCGCACCTCGCTGCGCCGGACCTCGTGCGTTTGCGCGAACTGACGAGCCTGTTCCTGGCGCAAAAAGAATTTTCGACCGCGCACGAGCTCGAACTCACCGACGCGATGACCGTGGCGATCGCCGCCCAGGCTTGCTTGCCGGTGCTGAACCTGAGCCTCGATCTGTATCGCGGCTGGGTCGGCGTGATTGTCTATCCGGGCGAGTTCGTGATCCGCAAGACGGTCGAGGATCAGGACGGCGTCGTGCACGAAGTCGAACAGGATGCGAGCGGCGAAGCATGGGAAGGCGGGCCGGTCGTGCTGTCGTGGGAAGACGCGCAAATGACGGACGGCTCGGACGCCTACAACGTCGTGATTCACGAATTCGCGCACAAGATCGACATGCTGAACGGCGAAGCGGACGGCCACCCGCCGCTTATGCGCCGCTGGCATGCGCCGCTCGATTCCCAGGCTTGGGCCGACGTGTTCGACCATGCTTACGACCACTTCTGCGCCAGGGTCGACGCAGTGCCGGAGCGTCGCTGGGCGCGCTTCGAGCGCGACTCGCTGATCGATCCGTACGCAGCGGATCATCCGTCGGAATTTTTTGCCGTTTGCAGCGAGGCGCTATTCGTTCAGCCGGAGGCATTCGAAGCCGAGTATCCGCAGCTTTACCGGCTGCTCGCGCAGTATTACCGGCAGGATCCGGCACGGGTCGGTATGACGTTCACGCCGCCCGCCTGACGCGAACGCCCGCCGGGCAAGGGCCGGCGCCCATATGCATGACGGCCGCCGAGCGCGCCAGACAGCCGTGAAAACGGCGCGCGCCGCTAGCAAAAACCGCGGCAAAAGTCGTCAAGCGACTGATTTTCTGGCATAATCGCCGTTTTTCGACCACAGGCAAGTGGCTCGCGCCTAGATGCGGTTCGTTAAATACGACCGCACGCGGGTTGGCTACCGCCAGATTAAAGGAAAGATCATGAAAGAAGGCATTCACCCGGATTACCGCGAAGTTCTGTTCATCGACGTGTCGAACGACTTCAAGTTCGTGACGCGCTCGACCATCCAGACGCGTGAAACCGCAGAATTCGAAGGCAAGACCTACCCGCTCGCCAAGATCGAAGTGTCGTCGGAATCGCATCCGTTCTACACCGGCCAGCAAAAGATCATGGACACGGCAGGCCGCGTCGAGAAGTTCCGCAACAAGTTCGGCTCGCGCGCTACCGGCAAGGCAGTCGCGAAGTAATACCTGGCTCGTCGCCGGCTTTGGCCGGCAGCGCAGCAGGAGCAAAAAGGGCAGCGCGAGCTGCCCTTTTTTGTCGCCTGGCTAATCATCCATAGCCAATGCGGCGGCGGAAAGCGCACGGCACGGCGCGCCACCCAAACCGTGTTACAGCGTTTCCAACCACGTTGCGAGCCGTTACCGGCCGTGACGCGCATCGCACGGCACGACTACAATGCCGGATGCTCCAAATTGGCCTTCGAGCCGGACATGCCGTCCGGTCCCGGCTGCACCGCTTATCCAATATCCACACACCGCATGAGACCTGTCGTTCGCCTCACTGCCTCAGCGACCAGTGCGTTGCCGCGCTGGCTGCTGCTGACCATCTGTATCGTCTACGCATCGTTCGGACTCTTCGGCCGCGATCCGTGGAAGAACGAGGATGCAGCCGGCTTCGGCGTCATGTGGACCATGGCGAACGGCGGCGCGCACGACTGGCTGCTGCCGAATCTGGTCGGCAAATATCTCACTGAAGACGGCCCGCTCGGCTACTGGTTCGGCGCCAGCGCGATCCGCCTGCTCGCGCCGTGGGTCGACGCGAGCAACGCATCGCGCGTCTTCACGGGCCTGATGTTCTGCGCGGGCTGCGCGTTCGTCTGGTATGCGGCTTACCTGCTCGGCCGTCGCGCCGAAGTCCAGCCATTCAAATACGCGTTCGGCGGCGAGCCGGAGCCGCGCGATTACGGTCGCACGCTCGCCGACGGCGCGCTGCTGATCCTGCTCGCCTGCTTCGGCCTCGCCGAGCGCGGCCACGAAACCACGCCGCAACTCGCACAATTCTTCGGCATCGCGATGCTGGTGTACGGGCTCGTGCGCATGATCGACAAGCCGATTCAGGGCGCGCTGATCTGGGGTCTCGCCATCGCCCTCGTCACTCTGGCGAGCAGCCCGGTGCTGGTCGGCGCGCTGCTGCTCGGCACGCTGGCGATGACGCTGATCGTGCGCGAAACGCGCTCGCGCTGGCTGCTGCTGGCGGGTCTGCCGGTGGCGCTCGTGCTGTCCGTGGCGTGGCCGATCGCCGCGCTCGCCGCCTTCCCCGTCGACGCCGTCTGGTACCTCAATCAATGGGTGCACGTCAGCTTGAGCTCCTTCGCCGGGCCGCCCGGCTCGGTCGCCGGCTATGCGCTGAAAAACCTGCCGCTTTTCACGTGGCCGGCGTGGCCGCTGGCACTGTGGGCGTGGTTCAGCTGGTCGGGGCTGCGGCGCGCGCCGCACGTGGCCATTCCGCTTTCGGTGATCGGGCCGCTGTTCGTGCTGGTCGTGCTGCAGAGCCATCAATCGAACCGGCTCTACATGTTGCTGCTGCCGCCGCTCGCGGTGCTGGCCGCGTTCGCGCTGCCCACGCTCAAGCGCGGCGCGATCAACGCAATCGACTGGTTCGCGCTCCTGAGCTTCACGATTCTGGGCAGCTTCGTCTGGCTGGTTTATATAGCGGGGTTGACGGGCTTCCCGCATCCGCTCGCGCGCAATCTCGCGCGTCTCGCGCCGGGCTTCGCGCCGCAGTTCAAGATCCTGTCGTTCGTGTGCGCGGTCGCCGTGACGGTCTGCTGGTTCGTGCTGGTGCAGTGGCGGCTCGCGCGCCACCCGAAAGTTCTGTGGCGCAGCGTGGTGCTCTCGAGCGCCGGCACCACCCTCATGTGGGTGCTGCTCATGACGCTGTGGCTGCCGGTCGTCAACTACAGCCGGACCTATAAGGACGTCGCCGAACAGATCGCCGCCCATCTGCCGGACGACTACACCTGCATCTCGCCGGTGCGCCTCGGCAATGCGCAGATCGCGACCTTCGCTTATTTCGGCGACATGCACTTCTCCTTCGACCAGGACTGCGACGTGATCCTGCGTCAGGATACGCAGGACTATGGCGAACCGAGCGCGATGTCCGACTTCGTCTGGAAGCTGGTGTGGGAAGGCCGCCGCGTGGCCGACCGCGACGAACGCTTCCGACTGTACGTGCGCATCGACCGTCCGAAGCCGCCGGTCGTCAAACGCCGCAGCTGGCACAAGAAGTCCGACTGAGCATGTTCGCCGACGTACGGAAAATCGCCGGCCTCGCCTGGCCGGTGCTGATCGGCCAGTTGGCGATCATCGCGTTCGGCGTGATCGACACGGCGATGGTCGGCCGTTACTCCGCTGTGGATCTGGCCGCGCTCGGCCTCGGCTCGTCGATCTATATCTCCGTGTATATCGGGCTGACCGGCATTCTGACCGCGCTGCAACCGATTACCGCGCAACTTTACGGCGCGCGCCGCTACATCGAGATCGGCGAGGAAGTTCGCCAGGCCTTGTGGCTGGCGCTGGCGCTGACCGTGATCGGCTTCCTGATCCTGTTCTTCCCGGGCCCCGTGTTGCAGGTCGCGCGCGTGCCCGAGGCGCTGCACGAGCGCACCGTCGCGTACCTGCGGATTCTGGCTTTCGGCTTGCCGGCCGGCCTCGCTTTTCGGGTCTACAGTTCGGTCACCAACGCGGTCGGCAAGCCGCGGCTCGTGATGATTCTGCAGATCGGCGCGCTGCTGCTCAAGGTGCCGCTCAATACGTGGTTCATCTTCGGCGGATTCGGCGTGCCGGCGCTCGGCGGGCCGGGTTGCGCGCTCGCCAGCACCATGATCAACTGGGCGCTGGCCGCGCTCGGCATGCTGCTGCTGACGCGTGTCGAAGTGTTCATGCCGTTCGCGATCTTCAGCCAGTTCTGCTGGCCGGTCTGGCGGCGCCAGGCGGCGCAACTGCGGCTGGGCATTCCGATGGGCCTGTCGTATCTGATCGAAGTCACCTCCTACACGTTCATGGCGCTCTTCATTGCGCGCTTCGGCACGACGACGCTCGCCGGCCACCAGATCGCCGGCAATATCGGCGCGGTGCTGTACATGACGCCGCTGTCGATCGGCATCGCTTCGTCGACGCTGGTCGCGCAAGCGCTCGGCGCGCATCGTCCGGAAGCGGCGCGCACGCTGTCGCGTCACGGCATCATGATGGCGATGGCGATTGCCTGCTGTTACGGTGCGATCGTGCTGGTGCTGCGGCCGTACATCATCGAAGGCTATACGCCGAATGCGCAGGTCGTGACGGCGGCGTTGCCGCTGGTGTTGATCGTCGTGTGCTATCACCTGTTCGATGCATTGCAGATCACCACTGCGTTCGTGCTGCGCGCCTACAAGGTGGCGGTCGTGCCGACCGTGATCTACGCGGTGGCGCTGTGGGGCGTCGGGCTCGGCGGCGGCTACGTGCTCGGTTTCAACGTGACCGGCGGCACGCCGGAATGGCTGACCGGCGCGCGTGGCTTCTGGGTGGCGAATACCGCGAGTCTGGCGATTGCGGGCATTGGCTTGCTGATGTACTGGCGCGTGGTGAGCAAGCGGTATCTGCGTGCCGAGGCGGCGCTTCGGGTGGATTCGGCGGCTTGATGGGGCTGTGTGGGCGGCGAAAATGTTGGGTTTCGCGCTGGTAAGCCACAGTTTGATCCTGAGCCGGGAGAATTGCCGGCTTGGCGCTCGTGAGCCTCGGTTTGATCTTTCGCCGGATAATTGCCGGCTTGGCTCGTAAGTAAGCCTCCGTTGATCCTAGATGGAAAATGGGCGGCGTTGCACTGGTAAGCCTTAGTACGGGGCTCGGCCACTGACGCGCCATCGCAGCGGTTGCCTGACACAGACCGTTAGTTGCGCCCACACCCGAACAAAAAACGGCCGCACAAAGCAGCCGCTTGCCCTACCCTTGTTGTCGCTAGTGCCTCACGGCTATCGACCCGCGGCCGCGTGCACCTCTTCCTCCACCACCCGCGTCGCACTCGCCGCTTGCACGTCATTCCCCGCCTGATCACGGCGCTCAAAAATCTCGCGCGCGGCAAACAACGCATTCAGCGCCGCTGGAAAGCCCGCATAGAGCGCCATCTGCATGAACACCTCGACGATCTCTTCGCGCGTGCAGCCGACGTTCAACGCCGCCTCGATATGCACCTTCAACTGCGGCTGCGCGCAACCGAGCGTGGCGAGCGACGCGATCGTGGCAATCTCACGCGCGCGCAGATCGAGCTGCGGCCGGCTGTAAATATCGCCGAAGCCGAATTCGATCAGCAGACGTCCGAAATCCGGCGCGATCGGCGCGAGCGCGGCGATCACCTGTTCTCCGGTCGAGCCGTCGATCTGCTTCAGTTTTTCCCAGCCTCGGGTGTAGCGGTCGTTGTGTGCGTGGTCCATGGTGAGTCCTCTTCCGAATGTGAATGCGCGTGGGTTTCGTCGGTCTGTCGTGGCGAATGCTCGGCGACGGGTGCGCGCCCGGCCGCTTCGTAGTACGCGATCTTGTCGACGATCGCGCCGAGGTTGCTCTGCAACTCCGCGATCCGCGCCAAAACCGCATCCCGATGCGCCACCAGCAGGTCGCGGCGCGCGCCCATGGTCAGCTGGCCTTGCGCGCGCAGCGCCGCGAACGCCTGCATGCCGGCGATCGGCATGCCGGTCGCCTTCAGGCGCATCACGAAGCGCAGCCAGTCGAGATCGGCCGGCGAATACAGCCGATGCCCCGCCTGCGTGCGGCCGACCTCGCGAATCAGCCCAGCCTGCTCGTAATAGCGCAGCGTATGTGTCGAGACGCCGATCGTTTCAGCGACCTGCCCGATGGTGAGTGCTTTCGAGATATTCGACATGACGGAACTCAGGTTAGGACTTCGAGTGCACTCTAAGTCAAGCGCGTCTTGCTGTCATTTGTCTGCGTTGTCATTTTTTATGGCACATGGATTTGATCGATAAACTCATATCAGCCTAATAACGAGGCAAAAGGTTTAAATCTTGTTCACACTGATTTACTTGTCATGAATCGATCGGTATAAATCGTCCGCGTCGGCAAATAAGGGCGCGCAATTTGTTCTATGCTTAAGCGCAGTGAAAGCTGACAGGATGCTGTCGTCCGGGTTGTGTACGGGTCGTCCCTTCGCGGCTAACTTTTTTGCCCACAATGGAGTGCTTGCCATGCTGAAGAAGCTTCTAATGCTTTGCGTTGCTTTGGCTTTGTCGCTGTCGGCCGGATTTGCGGCGGCCGTCGAAGTGAATTCCGCCGACCAGGCGGCGCTCGAATCGGTCAAGGGTATCGGCCCGGTGCATGCGAAAGCGATCATCGACGAACGCACCAAGAATGGCCCATTCAAGGACGCCGACGATCTCGCCACGCGCGTCAAGGGCATCGGCACCAAGTCGGTAACCAACCTCGAGGCGGCCGGCCTGACGATCAACGGCTCGTCCACGCCGCCGAGTAGCGCCAAACCCGCCACGAAGCCGAGCAGTTCAGCCAGCACCAAGGCAGCACCGGCGCCTGCCGCACCTACGGCGGCGCCGACCACGGCTGCGAACACGACGCCGGCCGCGCCGTCGGATGCTTCCGGCGCGAAGGCGTCGAAGTCGAAGAAGAAGAGCAAGGCTGCGGCATCCGACGCGGCGGCGGCTTCCGCTCCGGCCGCCACGACCGCGGCGCCGGCTAGTGCCTCCGACAGCAAGGCTTCGAAGAAGAAAGCGAAAAAGAGCAAGGCCGCGTCGGCTGCGGCGGCCTCGGGCGGTGCCTGACAGTACGAAACGAGGACCGGACAGAATGAAACGGAGTACGAAACAGGATTGAGCGCCGGCAGCGCGACAGCCCAGGTGATCCGCGCGTGATGCCCACGCGAATGCACGCCTCGGCGCCGTCTCGCCACCGCCCGCCGTCCTTCCACGGCGCCGCGCAACCGCGCGGCGTTTTTACCCGCTGACCCGTCAAGCACGTGTCGGCATTCAAGAGAGACCGTCATGAGCCTACTCGACACACTCGGTTCCCTGGTTGGCAAATCCCCCGAAGGCGGTGGCCAGCAAGCCCTGGTTTCGGCCGCACTCGAATTCGTCAATAGCCAGCCGGGCGGCCTGAACGGCCTGATCGAACGCTTCAAGGAAAAAGGCCTCGGCGACGTGGTGACCTCGTGGGTCAGCAACGGAGAGAATCAGCCGATCGCGGCCGACGCGCTGCACAGCGTACTCGGCTCGGAAACCGTGACCAACCTCGCGGCGAAAGCCGGCGTGCAACCGGACGAGGTCACCGGCCTGCTCTCGCAGATTCTGCCGCACGTCGTCAACGCGGCCACGCCGGAAGGCGAAGTGCCGGCTGAGGGTAAGCTGAACGCCACCACCGTGCTCGGCGCGCTCGGCGGTTTGTCGGCACTGTTCGGCAAGGGCAACGCGTAACAAAGCGGCCTCGCCTGCCCGTTTTCGCGTAATCGGGACGGGCAAGAAAAAACGGCAACGAAGTCGCCTTCGTTGCCGTTTTTTTACGTCGCAGGAACGGCTCGACTGCCGCCGTTCCTGCCTTCGAAGAAGAACGCGATCCGCTTAATGCACGACGCGTTCGAACACCAGTTTGCCGTCTTCCACTTCGACCGGAATCACATCCTTCGGACCGAACTTGCCGGCCAGGATCAGCTTGGCGACCGGGTTCTCGATCTCCTGCTGGATCGCGCGCTTCAACGGCCGCGCGCCGAACAGCGGATCGTAGCCGACCTTGCCCACATGCTCGAGCGCCGAATCCGACACCACCAGTTGCATGTCGAGCTTGGCGAGCCGCTCGTGCAGACGCTGCAACTGGATCCGCGCGATCGACTGGATGTTCGAGCGGTCGAGTGCATGGAACACCACAACGTCGTCGATCCGGTTGAGGAACTCGGGTCTGAAGTGCAGCTTCACTTCTTCCCAGACCGCGTCCTTCACCGCTTCCTGCGGCTCGCCGACCATCGACTGGATCACTTGCGAACCGAGATTCGACGTCATCACGATCACCGTGTTCTTGAAGTCCACGGTACGGCCCTGTCCATCGGTCATGCGGCCGTCGTCGAGCACTTGCAGCAGCACGTTGAACACGTCCGGATGCGCCTTCTCGATTTCGTCGAGCAGGATCACGCTATACGGCTTGCGACGCACGGCTTCCGTCAGATAACCGCCCTCTTCATAGCCGACGTATCCCGGCGGCGCACCGATCAGGCGCGCGACGCTGTGCTTCTCCATGAATTCGCTCATGTCGATACGGATCAGATGATCTTCCGAATCGAACAGGAACGATGCCAGGGCCTTGCACAACTCAGTCTTGCCCACTCCGGTCGGACCGAGGAACAGGAACGAACCATACGGCCGGTTCGGATCCGACAGACCGGCGCGCGAACGGCGGATCGCGTCGGCCACCGCACTGATCGCCTCGTCCTGGCCGACCACGCGCGCGTGCAGCTTCTCTTCGATCTGCAGCAGCTTTTCGCGCTCGCCCTGCATCATGCGCGACACCGGAATGCCGGTGGAACGCGACACGACTTCAGCGATTTCCTCCGCCCCGACCTGCGTACGCAACAGGCGCGGACGCGTCGGATTGTTCTGCTCGCTGGCCTCGGCCTTGGTCACTTCCTTCAACTGCGCTTCGAGACCCGGCAGCTTGCCGTACTGCAACTCGGCGACCTTCTCCAGCTTGCCTTCACGTTGCAGGCGCGTGATTTCCGCACGCGTTTTTTCGATCTCTTCCTTCAGTTGCGCGCTGCCTTGCACCGCGGCTTTTTCCGCGGTCCAGATTTCTTCGAGGTCCGAATATTCGCGATTCAGCCGCTCGATTTCTTCCTCGATCAATTGCAGACGCTTTTGCGACGCTTCGTCCTTTTCCTTCTTGACGGCTTCGCGTTCGATCTTCAACTGGATCAAACGACGGTCGAGCCGGTCCATCTCTTCCGGCTTCGAGTCGATTTCCATCTTGATCTTCGAAGCGGCTTCGTCGATCAGGTCGATGGCTTTGTCCGGCAGGAAGCGGTCCGTGATGTAGCGATGCGACAGTTCCGCCGCCGCGACGATCGCCGGGTCGGTGATATCCACGCCGTGATGCAGTTCGTACTTTTCCTGCAGACCGCGCAGAATCGCGATGGTCGCTTCCACCGTCGGCTCGTCGACCAGCACCTTCTGGAAACGGCGTTCGAGTGCGGCATCCTTTTCGATGTACTTGCGATATTCGTCGAGCGTGGTCGCGCCGACGCAATGCAGCTCGCCACGCGAGAGCGCCGGCTTGAGCATGTTGCCCGCGTCCATCGCGCCTTCGGCCTTGCCCGCGCCGACCATGGTGTGAATTTCGTCGATGAAGACGATGGTCTGCCCTTCGTCTTTGGCGATGTCGCTCAGCACGGCCTTCAGACGCTCTTCGAACTCGCCGCGATACTTGGCGCCGGCCAGCAAAGCCGCCATATCGAGCGACAGCACGCGCTTGCCTTTAAGCGTTTCCGGCACTTCGCCGTTGACGATCCGCTGCGCCAGACCTTCGACGATCGCGGTCTTGCCCACGCCCGGTTCGCCGATCAGCACCGGATTGTTCTTGGTGCGGCGTTGCAGGATCTGGATCGAACGACGGATTTCATCGTCGCGGCCGATCACCGGATCGAGCTTGCCGGCCCGCGCGCGCTCGGTCAGATCCACGGTGTATTTCTTCAGCGCTTCACGCTGGCTTTCGGCGTCCTGGCTGTGCACTTGCGAGCCGCCGCGCACCGCGACGATCGCGCTTTCCAGCGACTTGCGCGACAAGCCGTGCTGACGCGCGAGACGGCCGGCCTCGCCTTTGTCGTCCGCGACCGCGAGCAGGAACATCTCGCTCGCAATGAACGTGTCGTTGAGCTTTTGTGCTTCCTTGTCGGCCTGGTTCAGCAGACCGGTCAGCTCGCGGCCGATCTGCACGTTGCCGTCCGTGCCCTGCACTTGCGGCAGACGCGTGATGGCGTCACCGAGCGCCGTTTGCAGCGCCTGCACATGCACGCCGGCACGCGAAAGCAGCGAGCGCGCCGAGCCGTCGTGCTGGGCGACGAGCGCCGACAGGACGTGAACCGGTTCGATATATTGATTGTCGTGGCCGACGGCCAGACTCTGGGCGTCGGCCAGTGCTTCCTGGAATTTAGTGGTGAGTTTGTCGATTCTCATCAAGAGACCTCCAATTTTCGATTACCACCAAAATGAGGCGTTTTATCCAGGTTTCAAGCGTTTTTTTGCCTTAGCAACAACTATTTAACATTTGACGCGCGAGAAATGCCCGGCGCATTTATGCGGCTGACGTCGACCCGTCGCCAGCGTTCGCGACCGGCGTGATCGGAATCACGTGGCTCAAGCCGAGCAGCGCGGCAAGCGGGCCGTGCGGCTGCGCCACCTCGCCAATGGTATGACGGTCGAGCTCGGTGAGAAAGGCATTGCGCGCCGCTTCGAGCGCGCCTCGCAGACGGCATTGCGCCGTGATGACACAGCCTCGGCGCTCGCCGTGCTGGTCCGGAAAGCAACCGACCAGCGCAAAGTCGCTTTCCGTCGCGCGCACGATTTCGCCGACAGTCAGCGCATTCGTCTGCTCGGCGAGCCGCAGGCCGCCGTTGCGGCCGCGCACGGTCTCGACCCAGCCGAGTTCGCCGAGCTGCTGCACGACCTTCATCAAGTGGTTCTTGGAAATGCCGTACGCGTCCGAAATGTCCTGGATCGTCGACAACCCCCTGCCGCGAACAGCGAGGTAGAGCAGGACGCGTAGTGAGTAATCCGTATAGTCGGTCAGTCTCATGAGTGCAGGTATTGCAATGAGCGCAAGCCGCGATCCGGGAGATAACCGCGTCGATGCAAGGGTTGCCGTGGGCCGTCGGTTCGCCCTAAGATGCAGGCGCTACGCATATTTTCCAGTTCTGCGCAGACAGGCGGAGTGCGTGAATCGCAGTAATGGTAACGTTTCCTGCCTGGGGCATTCTTACGAAAAGCGGGGTATTCGCATCCTACTTCCGCACGTTCGGGCTCAATTTGAGGCCATTTCCGACGCTGCGTGGCACCATGTGGCGATACGCGATAAATCGCTACATTTTTGGAATCTGCATGAACCCGTCCTTCCCTGCCGCGCCGGTGGTCGAGCGCGCCGCCGAGCCCACTGAGGCGAATATCCGCGACCTCGTCTACGGCTTCTACGACCGCGTGCGTGCCGATACGTTGCTTGGCCCGGTCTTCGAGGCGACGCTGGCGGGCCGCTGGGACGATCACCTGCCCAAGATGTGCACCTTCTGGGGCAGCCTCGTGCTCGGCGCAAAGCAATACCGAGGCAACGTGCAGCAGGCGCACCAGCCGCTCGAGGGCATCGAGCCGCAGCACTTCAGCCGCTGGCTGTATCTGTTTCTGGATACGGTCGAATCGCGTTATCAGCCGGCTGCGGCGGTCCGCTTCATGGAGCCGGCGCTGCGTATCGCGCAGAGTCTGCAACTGAGCCGTTTCGGCTGGGACTACAAGATCCCGGAGGAACAAAAGGCGTTGCTGGACCGCGTCGCGCCGAAGCGGCGTCCGCGCGACGGTGAGGATGGCCACGCGGCGCGGCCGCCCGGCGAGCCGTTCCCGACGCGGATCGTCGGCCGGGCGCGCGACGAATGAGACAGGCCTTTTCAGGCTGATGGGGCGCTTTTGAACCGATACGAGGGCACGGCTTGAACCGTCGCGAGCATCCACAACCTTGGAAGCGTTTCAGACCGGCGTGTGAGACGCGCCAAGACGCTTGCTGACCCGCAGATCGCCACGCCCAAACGCGCGCCCTATTCTTCGGTCCGATTGCCTGACTTGATGCCCCAACGGGCGAGCGCCGCGTCGTCAGTGACGCGGGCATCGACCCAGCGCTCGCCGGCCTCGGTCTTTTCTTTCTTCCAGAACGGCGCCTGGGTCTTCAGATAATCCATCACGAATTCGCACGATGCGAAGGCTTCTCCACGATGCGCGGCCGTGGTCGCCACCAGCACGATCTGGTCGAGCGGATAGAGCTTGCCGATCCGATGCACGATCGACACCTCGATGCCCGGCCAACGCTCGCGCGCGCTCACGATGATCGCCTCCAGCGACTTCTCCGTCATGCCGGGATAGTGTTCGAGCTCCATCGTCTCGACCGTGTTGCCGTCGTTCAGATCGCGCACGGTGCCGACGAAGCAGGCCACCGCGCCGATCTTCGGATTGCGCGCGCGCAACGCGGCGACCTCGGCAGTGAGGTCGAAGTCTTCCGTCTGGACGCGAACGGGCATCTAGGGCTCCTATGCGGCTAAGCGGCGTTGTGGCGTTGTGGCGCGGCGGCTCAGCCGCCGGTGACCGGCGGGAAAAACGCGACTTCGCAGCCTTCGGTGACGCGAGTGCCGGCGCCGGTCATCACGTGGTTGCAGGCCATGCGCAGCGCGCGGCCTTCGGCCAGCGTGTCGGCCCAGATGCCGCCGCGCACGCGCAGCCAGGCGCGCACATCGCCGACGGTCGCGATGCCGTCGGGCAGTTCGACGGTTTCGTCGGCCAGGTCGAGTGCTTCACGCACGCTCGCAAAATATCGGAGTTGAATCTTCATCGGGATGCCGCCGGCGCTTGCCGGCCTCGCTCAGTTCAGCAATTCGGAAAAAGGAATGAAACGCACGGTCTCGCCGGCGCTGATCGCGTGATTCGGCGGATTGTCGATCAGACCGTCGCCCCATACCGTCGACGTCAACACGGCGGAACTCTGATTCGGAAACAGATCGAGGCCGCCGGCCGGGTTGATCCGCGCGCGCAGGAATTCGTTGCGGCGGTCGGCCTTGCTCTGCGTGAAGTCCGCCCGCAGTGACAGCGCGCGCGGCGCCACGGCCTGCACACCGGCGAGAGTCAGAATGAACGGCCGCACGAACAGCAGGAAGGTGGCGAAGCTGGACACGGGATTGCCCGGCAAACCGATAAAGAAGGTTTCTGCGGCGGCTGGAGCTGAAGCCGAAGCCGACGGCTCCGCCACGGTCTCACCGCGCGGCGTCGCACGCCGCACTGCACCGAACGCGAGCGGCTTGCCTGGCTTCATCGCGATCTGCCACATCGCGAGCCGCCCCTCCGCCTCCACCGCCGGCTTCACGTGATCCTCCTCGCCCACCGATACACCACCACAAGTCAAGATCAGGTCATGCGCCTCGGCCGCTTCGCGCAGCGTCGCGCGGGTCGCGTCGAGCTTGTCCGCGACGATGCCGTAGTCGGTGACCTCGCAACCGAGCTTCTCCAGCAGGCCGCGCAGCGTGAAACGATTCGAGTTGTAGATCGCGCCCGGCTTCAGCGGCTCGCCGGGCATGGTGAGTTCGTCGCCCGTGAAGAACACGGCGACCTTGACGCGCCGCCGCACCACGAGTTCGGCACAACCGACCGAGGCGGCCAGTCCCAGCGCCTGCGGCGTGAGCCGCGTGCCCGCCGGAAGAATGACCGAACCGCTGCGGATATCGGCGCCTTGCGCCGTGATCCATTCGCCCGGTTGCGGACTGTGCAGGATCGCGACGTCCGCGCCGGCGGCTTCGGTTTGCTCCTGCATCACGATTGCGTCCGCGCCGGGCGGCACCGTAGCGCCGGTGAAAATGCGCGCGGCCGTGCCGGGCTTCAGCGGCTCCGGCGCGTGACCTGCCGGAATGCGCTGCGAGACCGGCAAACGGTTGTTGCCCTGCGCCGTCAGATCCGCCGTGCGGATCGCGTAGCCGTCCATTGAACTGGTGTTCATCGGCGGGACGTCGAGCGGCGACGTGACGTCGGCCGCGAGTACGCGGTTCAGCGCTGCCAGCGTGGGGATCGACTCGGTGCCGGCGATCGGGCTCGCTGCGCTGAGCAGAGTCGCCAAGGCTTCGGCGGTGGCGAGCATCGGCGCGCGGGGCGTGGGTGTGGACATCTCAGGTCTCGAAGCCGCAGGTTAAAAGAATATTGTAGCGGTCGAAGCGGATAGCCTGGGCGGTCTGGGGTTATGCGGACATTTTTGGGATTTGAGCGCTTGCCGCGAGGTTCCGCGGCAAGCGTCGTTTTCCGGAACGAATGGTGCGCGTCTGTTTGCGCAGCGCGTGTGAAACAGCGAACGCATGTACCTCGCGTGCCGCTTGCAGAGCTGGCGGCGCACATGGACAGCGTGCAGCGCATCAGAAAATCGGCGTGAGCCGCCGAACCGCTCACGCTGAACGACAAGCCGCGGCTTACGCGCCCGCGTTCGCCACAATGAAATCCTTCACGCGCTGCACGTCCGCCGGCAGCACTTCGAAACGCTGCGGCAGCGCCTCCAGGCCCGAGAACGCCGCCGGCCGCTCCGGCTCGCGCAACAGCGCTTCGCGGATCGTCTCGCCGAACTTGATGGGTTGCGCCGTCTCCAGCACGATCATCGGAATGCCGGGCTGCAAATGTTCGCGCGCCACCTTCAGGCCGTCGGCTGTGTGCGTGTCGATCATCGTGTCGTAACGCTCGAACACGTCGCGGATCGTGTCCACGCGGCTGTCATGCGTGCTGCTGCCGGACACGAAACCGAACTCCTTCACACGCGCGAAATCACCGCTCGCCGCAAGGTCGAAGCCGCCCTTCTCTTCGACGTCGCGGAACAATTGCAGCACGCGCGCCGGATCGCGGCCGAGCAGATCGAAGACGAAGCGCTCGAAGTTCGAAGCCTTCGAAATATCCATGCTCGGGCTGCTGGTGTGGTACGTCTCGGCCGCCTTGCGCACGCGGTAAATGCCGGTGCGGAAGAACTCGTCGAGCACGTCGTTTTCGTTCGTCGCCACGACCAGCTTCTCGATCGGCAGGCCCATCATGCGCGCGATGTGCCCGGCGCACACATTGCCGAAGTTGCCCGACGGCACCGTGAACGACACGCGCTCGTCGTTCGACTTCGTGGCCGCGAAATAGCCCTTGAAGTAGTACACGACCTGCGCCACCACCCGCGCCCAGTTGATCGAGTTGACCGTGCCGATCTTGTACTTCGCCTTGAACGCGTGATCGTTCGAGACGGCTTTGACGATGTCCTGCGCGTCGTCGAACACGCCTTCAACCGCAATGTTGAAGATGTTCGGGTCTTGCAGGCTGTACATCTGCGCGGTCTGGAACGCGCTCATCTTCTTGTGCGGCGACAGCATGAACACGCTGATGCTCTTCTTGCCGCGCATCGCGTATTCCGCGGCGCTCCCGGTGTCGCCCGAGGTCGCACCGAGAATGTTCAGCGTTTCGCCGTGCCTCGCGAGCGCGTATTCGAACAGGTTGCCGATCAACTGCATCGCCATGTCCTTGAACGCGAGCGTCGGACCGTTCGACAGTTCCAGCAGCGACAGCGGCGCGCCGTTCTCGACGCCCAGCGTCTTCAACGGCGTGATCTGCGCGGCGCTTTCGTCGTCGCGAACATTGCAGTACGTGGCCGCCGTGTACGTCTTGCGCGTGAGCGCGCGCAGGTCTTCGGCGGGAATGTCGTCGCTGAATTTCGACAGGATCTCGAAGGCGAGGTCCGCGTACGGCAGCGTGCGCCAGCGCGTCAGTTCGTCAGCAGTGACACGCGGATATTCCGCGGGCAAATACAGGCCGCCGTCTTTTGCGAGACCGCCCAGCAGGATGTCGGAGAAGGTGTGGCGCTCGCCGGCTCCGGCGCCGCGCGTTGAGAGGTAGTTCATAGTTCGGCCTAGTTCAGTGCTTCCATGCGCAGCTTCGTGACTTGCGAGACGACGGTCTTCAACGCTTCGATCGTTTTGATCGCAGCGTTGACGTTCTTTTCAACCGTTTCGTGCGTAATCAGGATGATGTCGGTCTCGCCCTTGCCGTTCGCGTCGACCTGTTCCGATTCCTTCTGCAGCAGCGCGTCGATCGAAATGCCGGTGTCAGCCAGAATGCGCGTGATGTCGGCCAGCACGCCGGTCACGTCCGCCACCCGCAGACGCAGGTAGTAACCGCTCGTGACTTCGTCGATCGGCAGGATCGGGGTGCTCGACAGGCTGTCCGGCTGGAACGCCAGATGCGGCACGCGATGTTCAGGATCGGCCGTGTGCAGACGCGTCACGTCGACCAGATCCGCCACCACGGCGGAAGCAGTCGGCTCCGCGCCCGCGCCCTTGCCGTAATAGAGCGTGGTGCCGACCGCGTCGCCGTGCACGACGACCGCGTTCATCGCGCCTTCCACGTTGGCCAGCAGGCGCTTCTCCGGAATCAGCGTGGGATGCACGCGCAATTCAATGCCTTTGTCGGTACGGCGCGCGATGCCGAGCAGCTTGATGCGGTAGCCGAGTTCCTCGGCATATTTGATATCGATCGCCGCGAGCTTGCTGATGCCTTCGACGTAAGCCTTGTCGAACTGCACCGGCACGCCGAACGCGATCGCGCTCATGATGGTCGCCTTGTGCGCGGCGTCCACGCCTTCGATGTCGAAGGTCGGATCGGCCTCGGCGTAACCCAGTTCCTGCGCGGCTTTGAGCGCGGTCGCGAAGTCGAGCCCGCGGTCGCGCATTTCCGAAAGAATGTAGTTCGTCGTGCCGTTGATGATGCCCGCGATGTACTGGATGCGATTGGCCGTCAGCCCTTCGCGCAGCGCCTTGATGATCGGAATGCCGCCCGCCACCGCCGCCTCGAACGACACCATCACGCCGTTGGCGCGCGCCGCTTCGAAGATCTCCGTGCCGTGCACCGCGAGGAGCGCCTTGTTGGCCGTGACCACGTGCTTGCGGTTCTTGATCGCGCGCAGAACGAGGTCGCGCGCCACGCCTGTGCCGCCGATCATTTCGGCCACGATATCGATCGACGGGTCGTCGACCACCGCGTTGAAGTCATCGGTCAGCGCCACGGTGCTGGCTTCGCTGCCGAGCGCCGCGGTCGCCTTGGCGGGATTGCGCACGGCAATGCGCGCAATCTCGATGCCGCGGCCCGCGCGGCGTTTGATTTCTTCCTGATTGCGGCGCAGTACCGTGAAGGTGCCGCTGCCTACCGTGCCGAAGCCCAGCAGTCCAACTTTGATCGGTTCCATGCAGCGTGTGTTTTCGAGTAGATGATTAAAGGGAAACGGGTGGCGCCCGGCGGACGGCGCGACGCGGTGGGAGCCGCGTCGTAGGCTCTATTGTGCGCTAGGCGGAGTGACGCTTGCGGTAACCGTCGAGGAAGCGCGCGATCCGGTTGATGGAATCCGCGAGATCGTCCACGTTCGGCAGGAACACGACGCGGAAGTGATCCGGCGTCGGCCAGTTGAAGCCGGTGCCCTGCACGAGCAGCACGCGCTCTTCCAGCAAAAGGTCGAGGATGAACTGCTGGTCGTCCTGGATCGGGTAGATCTTCGGGTCCAGACGCGGGAACATATACAGCGCCGCTTCGGGCTTCACGCAGCTCACGCCGGGAATCGCCGTCAACATTTCATACGCGAGTTCGCGCTGTTTGTACAGGCGCCCGGTCGGTACGATCAGGTCGTTGATGCTCTGGTAGCCGCCGAGCGCGGTCTGGATCGCGTACTGGCCCGGCACGTTCGGGCACAGACGCATGGACGCCAGAATGCCGAGCCCTTCGAAGTAGTCTTTGGCGTGACGGCGGTTCTCGCCGGCGGTCAAGCCCGAGATGAACATCCAGCCGGCGCGGTAACCGCACGAACGGTAGCTTTTCGACAGGCTGTTGAACGTGACGGTCAGCACGTCTTCGGAGAGCGCCGCCATCGACGTGTGCTTCTTGCCGTCGTAAATGATCTTGTCGTAGACCTCGTCGGCGAAGATCACGAGGCCGTGCTGGCGGGCAATCTCGATCAGGCCGAGCAGCAGCTCGTCCGAATACAGTGCGCCAGTGGGATTGTTCGGGTTGATGACCACGAGCGCGCGCGTGTTCGGCGTGATCTTCGCGCGAATGTCGTCGAGGTCGGGCATCCAGCTATTCGATTCGTCGCAGATATAGTGCACCGGCGTGCCGCCCGACAGGCTCACGCCGGCGGTCCACAGCGGATAGTCGGGCGCGGGCAGCAGCACTTCGTCGCCGTCGTTCAGCAGCCCTTGCAGCGCCATCACGATCAATTCGGAGGCGCCGTTGCCGATGTAAATGTCGTCCAGCTCGACGCCGTGCACGCCTTTTTGCTGCGTGTAATGCATGATCGCCTTGCGCGCGGCGAACACACCTTTGGAATCGGAGTAACCCGACGAACCCGGCAGGTTCAGGATCATGTCCTGAATGATTTCGTCCGGTGCGTCGAAGCCGAACGGCGCGAGATTGCCGATGTTCAGCTTGATGATGCGGTGGCCCTCTTCTTCGAGCCGCTTGGCATGTTCGAGGACGGGCCCGCGAATGTCATAGCAGACATTCAACAACTTGTTGGATTTGAGAATCGGTTTCACGGCGGGCACTTCATCCTGGTTGATGGCGGGGGCGAACAGACGTGCGTTCCTCGGGCGCGCGAGCGGTCAAATGCACCGGTTACAGCTGCGAGAGGAAACACACAGACAATGCCGACGAAAGCGGCCGAAAGCGGGCAAAACCAGGCGGGTAGCCGGTGGGCCGCACCCGTGAACTCAGCGCGGCTTGTGGCGGCACATGAGCGAGGGGCGCCGCGAGGCGGCTAAAAAGTTATAATTTAGCGGATTTTGGCCGACTTCCGCAATGCACCAACCGCAACGGCAAGCCTTTTCGGCCGCTTTTGCTCCGCTATTGCCGCGCTATTGCCCAATGCGCGTGTGCCATTCGCGTCGAATCGCCCTGCCCCGGCTGCATCGGTCAGGCCGCCCACACGCATGATGTCTCACGACGACTTCGGAAAACCAATTTGAAACTACATCAGGATTCGAGCGGCGCCCTCAACACCGTGACCGGCTACGGCGCCGACTATGTCGAAATCAATCTGGTGCGCCATTCGGGCAGCATTCTCGTGCTGCCGGACGCGCCGGTCATCACTTGGCCCGTCTCCTCTTTCGAGCAGTTGAGCGCCGAGCACTTTGCCATGCTGATCGACGCCGCGCCCGAAGTGGTCGTGTTCGGCAGCGGCGAACGGCTGCGCTTTCCGCATCCGCGGCTGACGGCCGCGCTCACCGCGAAGCGCATCGGCGTCGAGACGATGGACTTCAAAGCCGCCTGCCGTACGTACAACATTCTGATGGCCGAGGGCCGCAAGGTCGCGGCCGCGCTGCTGATCGAGGCCTAGAGCCGGGCCGGCGCCGGCCTCGTGCGCGCGGTTTGCGAGCGCGGCGAGGCCGCTGCGGGTTCGTACCTGACGCATTCGCGCCGCCGGTCTGAACTGCGCGCCCTGGCCGCGTCACGGCCGATAACGTACACTGCGCGCCATCGATTGCTGGACCGGAGCCGAGCGCGCCCGCGCGAGCCGAGAGGAATCTGTCGACGGAAGGTGCCGCAGCGCCACCGTCGAAGCCGACGACGCGAGGTAAGGCAACTGGAACGCGGCGCGGACAGTTTGATACGCGTGCGCCCCGGGGCCGACTGCTCCGCAAGCCGCCGGCCGCCTCGCGGACAGCCGCGCCCGACCGGTCGCCATTTCCGAACAACACTGCTTCGCCGCCTGCGCGGCGTCGCCATAAAGGTTGAAATCCATGAACGATACGCCGACGAGGCTACCGCTCAACCGCACCACGATTCTGCTGCTGGTGCTGGCCCTTGCCGTGATCTGGTTCGTGCCGCTCGGCTGGCGCCATCTGCTGCCTAGCGACGAAGGCCGCTACGCCGAAATGGCGCGCGAGATGTTCGTCACCGGCGACTGGATCACGCCGCGCTACAACGGCTACAAGTATTTCGAAAAGCCGCCGCTGCAAACCTGGGCGAACGCGCTCACGTTCGCGTGGTTCGGCATCGGCGAATGGCAGGCGCGTCTTTACACGGCGCTGACGGGCTTTGCCGGCGTGCTGCTGGTCGGCTTTACGGGCGCGCGCGTGTTCAACACGGCGACCGGCGTGTTCGCGGCAATCGTGCTGGCGACTTCGCCGTACTGGAACCTGATGGGCCACTTCAACACGCTCGACATGGGCCTGTCGTTCTGGATGGAACTGACGCTGTGCGCGCTGATGCTTGCGCAGCGCCCCAACCTGCCGACCGGCAGCGTGCGCGGCTGGATGTGGGTGTGCTGGGGTTCGATGGCGCTGGCCGTGCTGTCCAAGGGCCTCGTCGGCGTGATCCTGCCGGGCGCGGTGCTGGTGCTTTACACCGTGATCGCGCGCGACTGGGCCGTGTGGAAGCGCCTGCACCTGATCGGCGGCCTGATCGTGTTCTTCGCGATCGTCACACCGTGGTTCGTGCTGGTGCAGCAGCGCAACCCGGAGTTCCTGAACTTCTTCTTTATCGTTCAGCAATTCAAACGCTATCTGACGCCGGAGCAAAACCGCCCCGGGCCGTTCTATTATTTCGTGCCGGTGCTGATCGTGGGCTTTCTGCCGTGGCTTTCGGTCACGCTGCAGAGCGTGCGCCACGCGTGGCGCCTGCCGCGCCAGCCGAACGGCTTTGCACCTGTCACGCTGATGCTGACGTGGACCGTCTTCATCTTCCTGTTCTTCAGCGCGTCGCACTCGAAGCTGCTGTCCTACACGCTGCCGATCGCCCCGCCGATCGCGCTCCTGATCGGCATGTATCTGCCGCTTGTCACGCGTGACCAGTTACGCCGCCACCTCGCCGGTTATGCACTTTTTCTCGTAGTCGCCGCGTTCGCCGCGCTGTTCATGTCGCGTTTCGGCAGCGCGCGCAATCCGGCCGAACTGTACGCCGAGTTCCGCACGTGGGTGCTGGCGGCGCTGGCCGTTGCCTTCGTTCTGACGCTCGCCGCGTTGTGGCTGAATCGCCGCAGCCGGGCCGGCGGCCTGGGCGCCGTCGCCACCTTCGGCGCGGCGTGGCTGCTGCTCGGCACCATCGCCGGCACGGGTCACGACGTGTTCGGCCGCCTGAGCTCCGGCGCGCCGCTTGCGCCGGCCATCAAGACCGAGATCGCGAAGCTGCCGGCGGATACACCGTTCTACTCGGTCGGCGTGCTCGACCACACGATGCCGTTCTATGTCGACCACACCATGATCATGGTCGAGCATCCTGACGAACTGGCCTTCGGCGTGTCCGTCGAGCCGCAGAAATGGATTCCCTCCATCGACGCCTGGGTCGAGCGCTGGAAGGCCGACCGTTACGCGCTTGCCCTGATTCCGCCGCAGACCTACGACCGCCTCCTCAAGGAAGGCCTGCCGATGCAGATCATCGCCCGCGACTCGCGTCGCGTGGTGGTGGAAAAGCCGCCGGCCACGCCCGCTTTGCCCGGCGCGCCCGTCGCCGAAGCACCGACACCGGCGTCGGCCCCGGTAGAAAAAGCACAACAATGACCCCATATCAGGATCTAACCGTTCGATGAACCCGATTTCCCTCTTTTGCATTCTTGCTGGCGTCACGTTGAACGCTGGTGCGCAGTTGCTGCTCAAAGCCGGTACGAATGCCGTTGGACACTTCGAATTCAGCCGTGCGAACATCCTGCCCATCGCCTTTCGCCTGGCAACCCAGCCGCCGATCATCGGCGGGCTGGCCTGTTATGTGATCAGCGTGGCAGTGTGGGTCATCGGACTGTCGCGGGTGGACGTGTCGATCGCCTATCCGATGCTGTCGCTCGGCTACATCGTCAATGCTTTCGCGGCGTGGTACCTGTTCGGCGAAGTGCTGTCGATACAGAAGCTGATCGGCATCGGCATCATCCTGGTCGGCGTGGTGGTGCTGGCGCGCAGCTAGGCGCCGCGGTCCGGGCAACGACGTGCCGGACACAATTTATTACTGTTTCTCGCCAGCGCCGACTGGAAAGATGCAGCCGGCAAAAGATACCGTAAGCGGAGAACCCGGCCGGCTAAGGAATCCGTAAGGTTGACCACGGTATGCTGTGCGGTTGCGCCCTTTTTCGCCGCGGTCCCGGGTTTTGCGCGTAGTGTGTGGTGTCCTGCGCGCCCTTCGGGTAGCGCCCCTTCAATCGAGCGAAGCATTCATGACCCAGTCAACAGTCCCGTTCTTGCCCTTTGTCAAACCCGAGATCGATGAGGAAACGATTCAGGGCGTCGCCGACGTGCTGCGCTCCGGCTGGATCACCACCGGTCCGCAAAACCAGAAGTTCGAAGCGGCGCTTTCGGAGTTCTGCGGCGGGCGTCCGGTGCGCACGTTCAATTCCGGCACGGCGACGCTGGAAATCGGCCTGCGTATCGCCGGCGTGGGCGAAGGCGACGAAGTCATCACGACGCCCGCCTCGTGGGTGTCGACCAGCAACGTGATCTATGAAGTCGGCGCGACGCCGGTGTTTGCCGACATCGACCCGGTCACGCGCAATATCGACCTCGACCTGCTCGAAAAAGCCATCACGCCGCGCACCAAGGCGCTGATTCCGGTCTATCTGTCGGGCCTGCCGGTCGACATGGACCGCCTCTACGCCATCGCCCGCGCGCACAAGCTGCGCGTGATCGAAGACGCGGCGCAAGCGTTCGGCTCGACGTGGAAAGGCGAGCGCATCGGCAAGCTGGGCGACATGGTCTCGTTCAGCTTCCACGCGAACAAGAACCTGACCTCGATCGAAGGCGGCGCACTGGTGCTGAACAACGAAGAGGAAGCCATCCTTGCCCAGAAGTACCGCCTACAGGGCATCACGCGTACCGGCTTCGACGGCATGGACTGCGACGTGCTGGGCGGCAAGTACAACCTGACGGATGTCGCCGCGTGCGTCGGCCTCGGCCAACTGCCGCATCTGGCGCGCTTCCTCGCGCAACGCCGCAAACTGGTGCGCGCGTATTTCGCTGGTTTCGAAGGCGGCGCGGCGGCAAAACTCGGCGTCGGCCTGCCGTTTGCTGACTATGAAAACAGCAATTGGCACATGTTCCAGATCACGCTGCCGCTCGACAGACTGTCGATCGACCGCGCCGGCTTCATGGGTCAATTGAAAGAACGCGGCATCGGTTCGGGCGTGCACTACCCGGCGATCCACCTGTTCTCGCTGTATCGCGCGCGCGGCTTCAAGGAAGGCATGTTCCCGCATGCGGAGAAGTTCGGCGCGACCAACGTTACGCTGCCGCTCTTCACGTTGATGAACGAAGGCGACGTGGAGCGGGTGTGCCGCGCGGTCAATGAAATTTGCGAACAATACGGAAAATAAGCGGAAATGATTTATTCGGAACATCGCGCTGCAGCGTCGGATACGCCGGAAGTGTCGGTCATCATCCCGGTGTACAACGAGGAAGCCGGTCTGGCCGCGCTGTTCGCGCGCCTGTATCCGGCGCTCGATGCGCTCGGCACCGGTTATGAAGTGATCTTCATCAACGACGGCAGCCGCGACAAATCCGCCGCCCTGCTCGCCGAACAGTTCCGCGCGCGTCCCGACACGACGCGCGTGATTCTGCTCAACGGCAACTACGGCCAGCACATGGCGATTCTGGCGGGCTTCGAGCAATCGCGCGGCGAGATCGTCATCACGCTCGACGCCGACCTGCAGAATCCGCCAGAAGAAATCGGCAAGCTGGTCAACAAGATGCGCGAAGGCTACGACTACGTCGGCACGATTCGCCTGCAACGCCAGGACAGCCTGTGGCGCCGCAAGGCCTCGCGCGCGATGAACCGGCTGCGCGAGCGCATCACCCGCATCAAGATGACCGACCAGGGCTGCATGCTGCGCGCGTATAGCCGGCACATCATCGACACGATCAACCGCTGCGGCGAAATCAACACGTTCATTCCCGCGCTCGCTTACACCTTCGCGCAGAATCCGGTGGAGATCGAGGTCGCGCACGAAGAGCGTTTTGCCGGCGAATCGAAGTACTCGCTGTACTCGCTGATCCGCCTGAACTTCGACCTCGTCACCGGCTTCTCGGTCGTGCCGCTGCAATGGCTGTCGTTCATCGGCGTGATCCTGTCGCTCGGCTCGGCGGCGCTGTTCGTGCTGCTGCTGATCCGGCGCTTCATCATCGGCGCGGAAGTGCAAGGTGTGTTCACGCTGTTCGCCATCACCTTCTTCCTGCTCGGCGTGATCATCTTCGCGCTGGGCCTGCTCGGCGAATATATCGGCCGGATCTATCAGCAGGTGCGCGCGCGTCCGCGCTATCTCGTGCAGACCATTCTCGAACAGCGCGACGGCACGACCGTGACCGAAGCGCCGCGCCAAACCGTCGTGCAAGCCGTGCAGGCCGCGCCGCTCCTCGATCAGGGCCCGAATCCATGAAGCCACGCGCCGTCGTATTCGCGTATCACAACGTCGGCGTGCGCTGCCTGCAGGTGCTGCTCGCGCGCGGCGTGGACGTGGCGCTCGTCGTTACGCACGAAGACAGTCCGAGCGAAAACATCTGGTTCGGCAGCGTCGCCTCGGTCGCGGCCGAGCACGGCATTCCGGTCGTCACGCCGAACGATCCGAAGAGTCCCGAGCTGCGCGCCGCGGTGAGCGCCGCGCGCCCGGATTTCATCTTCTCGTTCTACTATCGCCACATGTTGCCGGCCGACGTGCTGGCGCTCGCCGCACGAGGCGCTTACAACATGCACGGCTCGCTGCTGCCGAAGTACCGCGGGCGCGTGCCGACCAACTGGGCGGTGATTCACGGCGAAACGGAAACCGGCGCGACGCTGCACGAAATGGCCGCCAAGCCGGACGCGGGCGCGATCCTCGCGCAAACGCCGGTGCCGATCCTGCCCGACGACACCGCTGCGCAAGTGTTCGACAAGGTCACCGTGGCCGCCGAGCAAACGCTATGGCGCGTGCTGCCGTCCCTGCTGGCGGGCGAGGCGCCGCATCTGCCGAACGACATCGCACACGGCAGCTATTACGGCGGCCGCAAGCCGGAAGACGGCCGCATCGACTGGACGCAAACGGCGCAGCAGGTCTACAACCTGATCCGCGCGGTCGCGCCGCCCTACCCGGGCGCTTTCACGGATATCGGCGAGCGGCGTTTCATCGTCGCGCGCGCGCGCCTGGCCGCGCCCGGCGCGCTTCGCTCGGATTTGCCCCCGGGCCTGCACGTAAGCGATAATGCCGTTTTCGCGATATGCGGCGACGGCCGCGCGATCGCCATCCACGAATTGCGGCACCAGCACGACGGCAGCGAGGCTGTCGTCACTCCGGCCGAATTTGCCCAGCTCATCCAAACTCCCCGTCATCAATGAAAAAAGTCCTGATTCTGGGTGTGAACGGCTTCATCGGCCATCACCTGTCCAAGCGCATTCTCGAAACGACCGATTGGGAAGTGTTCGGGATGGACATGCAGACCGAACGTCTTGGCGACCTCATCAATCATGAACGGATGCACTTCTTCGAAGGCGACATCACGATCAACAAGGAGTGGGTCGAATATCACGTCAAGAAGTGCGATGTGATCCTGCCGCTGGTCGCGATCGCCACGCCCGCCACTTACGTGAAGCAGCCGCTGCGCGTGTTCGAACTGGATTTCGAGGCGAACCTGCCGATCGTGCGTTCGGCCGTCAAGTACGGCAAGCACCTCGTGTTTCCGTCCACGTCCGAGGTCTACGGCATGTGCACGGACGAGCAGTTCGATCCGGAAGAGTCGCAACTGTCGTACGGCCCGATCAACAAGCCGCGCTGGATCTACGCCTGCTCCAAGCAGTTGATGGACCGGGTGATCTGGGGTTACGGCATGGAAGGCCTGAACTTCACGCTGTTCCGTCCGTTCAACTGGATCGGCCCGGGCCTCGACTCGATCTACACGCCGAAGGAAGGCAGCTCGCGCGTGGTCACGCAGTTCCTCGGCCATATCGTGCGCGGCGAGAACATCAGCCTCGTCGATGGCGGCGCGCAAAAGCGTGCGTTCACGGATATCGACGACGGCATCGGCGCGCTGATGAAGATCATCGAGAACAAGGACGGCGTCGCCACGGGCAAGATCTACAACATCGGCAACCCGACCAACAATTTCTCGGTGCGTGAACTCGCGCACAAGATGCTGACGCTCGCCGCCGAATTCCCCGAATACGCGGACACGGCCAAGCAGGTGCAACTGGTCGAAACCTCGTCGGGCGCGTACTACGGCGCGGGCTACCAGGACGTGCAGAACCGCGTGCCGAAGATCGACAACACGATGCAGGAACTCGACTGGGCGCCGAAGTCGACCTTCGACGAAGCGCTGCGCAAGATTTTCGAAGCGTATCGCGGCCACGTCGGCGAAGCGCGCGCGCTCGTCGAACAGCAATAAGGGCCGATCCTTGGCTCGCATCGTCCTGAAGATCGACGTCGACACGCTACGCGGCACCCGCGAAGGCGTGCCGAATCTCGCGCGCATTTTCGACCGCTTCAAGGCGCGCGCCACCTTCCTCTTCAGCCTCGGGCCCGACCACACCGGTTGGGCCATGCGCCGCGTGCTGCGGCCGGGCTTTCTGAAGAAGGTGTCGCGCACTTCGGTGGTCGAACATTACGGCGTCAAGCAGCTTATGTACGGCGTGCTGCTGCCCGGTCCGGACATCGGCGCCAAGGCCTCGGCGGAGATGCGCGCGATCCATGAAGCCGGCTTCGAATGCGGCATTCATACGTGGGATCACGTGTACTGGCAGGACAACGTGCGTACGAAAGATCGCGCATGGACCACGGCGCAGATGCAGCAAAGCCACGACCGCTTCGTCGAAGTGTTCGGCGCGCCGCCGGTCACGCACGGCGCGGCGGGCTGGCAAATGAACGGCCACGCATTCGAACAGATCGACGCCTGGGGCATGCACTACGCGTCCGACGGACGCGGCCACTCGCCGTATCTGCCGGTGGTCGGCGGCCGCACGCTCTCGCACGTGCAGATGCCCACGACGCTGCCCACGCTCGACGAAGTGCTCGGCGTGGACGGTGTCGAAACGTACAACGTCGCCGCATGGATGTTGAAGCACACGGAAAACAATCCGCACGACCAGGTGTTCACGCTGCACGCGGAACTCGAAGGGCAAAAGCTCGCGCCGATCTTCGAGCAGCTTCTGGAAGGCTGGCGCGCGCAAGGCCACACCTTCGCGACGATGGGCGATTACCACGCAACGCTAGACCGCAGCACGCTGCCATCGTACCCTGTTACATGGGGCGAAATTCCAGGGCGCTCCGGCGAGTTGATTGTCCAGCCCTGACTGGTCGATCCGCAGCCGGCCCTGACGATCCATCCGCCGCGCGAGAGCATGCCGCGCGCCGGCCGCCCCATCCCCCAAAGTCTCGATGCCAGGCCGACGCCGCCGCATTCATCCGGCGCAGGCCATCACAACCGGAGAACCTCGTGCCCATTGCAGTCGACCAACCCATCCCCGACTTCACCGCCCCTGCTACCGGTGGCGAGATCACGCTGTCCAAGCTGCGGGGCAAGAAGGTGGTGCTGTATTTTTATCCGAAGGACAACACGCCGGGCTGCACGACCGAAGGTCTGCAATTCCGCGATCTGTACCCGAAGTTCAAGAAGGCCGGTGCGGAAATACTCGGCGTGTCGCGCGACAGCCTGCGCTCGCATGACAACTTCAAGGCAAAGCTCGAGTTGCCCTTCCCGCTGATCTCGGACCCTGAAGAAACGCTCTGCGCGCTCTTCAACGTCATCAAAATGAAGAAAATGTATGGCAAAGAGGTACGAGGAATTGAACGCTCCACGTTCCTCATCGACTCTGAAGGCGTGCTGCGCCAGGAGTGGCGTGGCGTGAAAGTGCCGGGCCACGTCGACGATATTCTGGAGGCTGTACAAGCGCTTTGAGGCGCGTTATATTGGGTTGCAATGAGTGCATGTACACCCCAAATTATTGCCGCTGCGCCAGACTTGACGGCCGCTTCCCGTTTCCTGGGTTCCGTCGGAGTCGCGAGGTGCAACGCGAGCACTGTAGGCGAGCCGCTTGCCCCGTACGCCGGGGCGGCGGCTTTTTTAATTGCGCGCAGCCGTTCGTTCACTCGGCCGCGCGCATCCGTTAAGGAGCCGATCGAAGACCAGGCGAACCGGCATCTCTAGACCGAATGCGCGCCTCCGGGCGCAATCTGCGTGCGCACTCACTGGCACCGGCAGAATGCGACAGGCGGCGCACGATATGTGACCCGATTAATTCGAGGGAAACCATGCCTTTGCCTACCCCCCCCAGCAAGCTCGGCAATCTCCTGCCGCCTGACGAATACAAGGCCAAAGCCGCCAGCCCGGCGCGCTCCGCCGCGAAGAAACAGGCGGTGGTTGGGGAATCCGCAGAGTCGGCCGACTACGGCCGCGCGAACGTCGCCACGCCGATGGCGCACGCCGCCAATGCCGCGACGACCTTGCGGCCCGTGCCGGCATCGTCGGCTACTGCTGTTGCGTCCGCCTCCGCTGAACAGGCTGCGCCGGCGCGTGGTCGCAAAACGAAACAGACCGCCGCACTGCTGCAGCCGGTTCCCGCCAGCCGTCCGCAAGCCGAACCGGCTGCGCAGCCGGTCGTCGCCCGCGCGCCGAGCGCGAAGCAGGCTGAGGCAAGCACGCCCACGGCTGCCGCGCCCAACACGCGCGGCACCACCAAGAAACGCGGTGCTGGCAATGAGCCGGTGGAAATGCAGAAGCTCTTCGTGCTCGACACGAACGTGCTGATGCATGATCCGAGCTGCCTGTTCCGTTTCGAAGAACACGACGTCTATCTGCCGATGATGACGTTGGAGGAACTCGACAACCACAAGAAAGGCATGTCGGAAGTCGCCCGCAACGCTCGCCAGGTGAGCCGCACGCTCGACGCACTGGTGGCGAACGCCGGCAATATATCCGACGGCATTTCGCTCGCGCGTCTGGGCAGCCGCGAGGCTTCCGGGCGTCTGTACTTCCAGACCAAGCTCAACGCCATCGAGCCGGTGGAAGGTCTGCCGGAAGGCAAGGCCGACAACCAGATCCTCGGCGTGGTGCGCGCGTTGCAGCGCGACCGGGCGGATCGCCAGGTCGTGCTGGTGTCGAAAGACATCAATATGCGCATCAAGGCGCATGCGCTCGGCCTGCCCGCTGAAGACTACTTCAACGACCAGGTGCTCGAAGACAGCGATCTGCTGTATTCCGGCATCCGCGCGCTGCCGCAGGATTTCTGGACCAAGCACGCGAAGGGCATGGAGAGCTGGCAGGACACCAAGACCGGTACCACGTACTACCGCGTGACGGGTCCGCTGTGCGCCTCGATGCTGGTCAACGAGTTCGTCTATCTCGAACCGCAGAACGGCGAGCCGGCGTTTCACGCGCTGGTGCGCGAACTGAACGGCAAGACGGCGCTGCTGCAAACCTTGCGCGACTACGGCCACCACAAGAACAACGTGTGGGGCATCACGGCGCGCAACCGCGAGCAGAACTTCGCGCTGAACCTGTTGATGAATCCAGAGATCGACTTCGTCACGCTGCTGGGCCAGGCCGGCACCGGCAAGACGCTGGTCGCGCTCGCCGCCGGTCTCGCGCAGGTGCTGGACGACAAGCGCTACAACGAGATCATCGTGACGCGCGCGACGGTGCCGGTCGGCGAAGACATCGGCTTCCTGCCGGGTACGGAAGAGGAAAAAATGCAACCGTGGATGGGTGCATTCGACGACAACCTCGAAGTCCTGCAGAAAACCGACGACGCAGCCGGCGAATGGGGCCGCGCCGCGACGCAGGAACTGATCCGCTCACGCCTGAAGGTCAAGAGCATGAACTTCATGCGTGGCCGCACGTTCGTGGACAAGTACCTGATCATCGACGAGGCGCAAAACCTGACGCCCAAGCAGATGAAGACGCTGGTCACGCGCGCGGGTCCGGGCACGAAGATCATTTGTCTCGGCAACATCGCGCAGATCGATACGCCTTATCTGACGGAAGGCAGTTCCGGTTTGACGTACGTGGTGGATCGCTTCAAGGGTTGGGCGCACAGCGGGCATGTGACATTGGCGCGCGGTGAACGCTCGCGCCTGGCCGACTACGCGTCGGAAATTCTTTAAGTTTCAGACTGTTAGCTTTAGCCAGAAGCCGCCCCCGGAGCAATCCGGGCGCGGCTTTTTTCTTGACCTGGCGTTCTCGCTGGGCAACACTTAGCGCACGAACTTCAAGTAATTTGTCAAGAATTCTTGCCCGAGGAAGCGCCCAAGGGCTACCATCCCGAAATCGTTCGCCGTTAAATGGGCGTTTACCGCTCTCCCCGTCTTCATGCGCCGACTCGCCTTTTCGCTGCTGATCGTTCTGCTGCTCGCCGCCTGTGCCGGTGCGCCGCAGAAAACGTCGTCACGCTCGGGCAGCCCGGTCGTGGTGGCGAACGGCGCTTATCACGCTCCGCCGCCCGGCTTCCCGAATTTCGTCGATCACAGCATCGGCCGCGAGGAAATCTCGATTCAGGCAATGAGTCTCGTCGGCATTCCATACCGTTGGGGCGGGAATACGCCGGATAGCGGCTTCGATTGCAGCGGATTGGTTCGCTATGTGGTTTTGCGTGCGGCCTCCGTGAACTTGCCGCGCACGACGGCCGACATGAGCGGGCGCGGCGAATCGATCGAGCCGGACGAGATCGCGCCGGGCGATCTGATTTTCTTCAATACGACGGGGCGCGCGCACTCGCATGTCGGCATTTATGTGGGCAAGCTGCGTTTCGTCAACGCGCCGTCGACCGGCGGCACGGTGCGGCTCGACTATTTGACCAATCCTTACTGGGCCAAGCGTTTCGACGGGATTCGCCGCGTGGCCGCCCCGGCCGCGACACCGGCGCCGTTCGACACGCCGAGTTATCAGGCGGCTGCGCCGCAGCCTGAACGCGTCGTTTCGCCGGGGGCGCGGACGGCGCCGGCGTATGCCGGTGTGGCTGGTACTGCGGCGGCGGGTGCGCCAGCGTATGCAAGTAAGGCGGAGACCGTGGCGCCGACGCCGGCAAAGACTGCCACACAGCAGCCGCCGGTTTATGCAGTTGGCGCACCGCAACTCCAATCGCAACCGCAATCGCCGCAGACGGCCCGCGTCGCGGCCACGCCGCGCGCGCCGTCGACAATCGAGGCGCAATCGACAACGACCGCGGCCGCGCCGCAAGCCGATCCGTTCGAACCGCCACCGCCGGCACTGAGCGCAGCGCAGATGCAGGCGCGTGCGGCAGGCGCGGTGTCGCCGACGCCGGTTCCGGCTGCACAAGCCAGCGCGTTCGACGCCAACGCCGGCGCCGCCCGACAACAGGCGGCCACTTCACGCACGGCGCCGCAGATGGCGACCTCCCGTGCGCCCGATCCGATCGACGCCGCCGCCGACGCGTTCGAGCCGCCGCCGCCCGCTTCCGTCGCGGCGCGCCAGGCTCGCCAGGCGCAGCAAGCCGATGAAAACGGCAGCGTGCAGATCATGCGGGCTTCGACGGGCGCGCGCAGCATGCCCGCGCCCACGCAGACCAACGACGACCCGATCGCCCGCTTCGCCAACGGCAATTTCTGACGCCGCGACGCCGGCTTTGCGCGCACGAGCCCGAGTCAGGCCGCTTCTGCGTCGACGCTTTGCGGCCTATGACGCCGTAAGTTAGCGCATGTGGATCCGGCAGCGACGTTCAGCGGTTCAGCCGTTTAGCATCACGCGGCGCACCACAACTCGCCCTTGGCACCCACTAAAGACCCAGCCCAAACCGGGCCGCCCGGCGTCGGTATTTCGTTATACGACTAACCCGTCGGCGCGCGAGCAACGAGCTCCGCCAGGTCGATCACGATCCTCCACCTCACCACGACACCGCCCCCGCTGATCTGCTATCGTCATCGATATTCTTCCGACAGCGGGTGACGACGATGGATCTCGGGCTCAAAGACAAGGTGGTATTGATCACGGGCGGCAGCAAGGGAATCGGGTTCGCCTGCGCCCGCGCGTTTGCGCTCGAGGGCGCGAAAGTCGCGATCGTGTCGCGCGATCCCGCCAACCTCGCACGCGCTTTCGAGCAGCTGAAGCAGGAAGGCCTGCACGTGCACCGAACCCGCGCCGATCTGCACGAACCGCACAGCGCCGCCGACATCGTCGAGGAAGTCAGCACCGCGGTCGGCCCGATCGACATACTGATCAACAGCGCCGGCGCCGCGCGCCGCTACGACCCGGAAACGCTCGACGCCGACGCGTTTCGCGCCACCATGGAAGCGAAGTACTTCCCCTACATCTATCCCCAGCAGGAAGTACTGCGCCGCATGGCCGAGCGCGTCAAGGCCGGCAACGGCGGCGAGCCAGGCGCCGTCGTCAACATCATCGGCATGGGCGGCAAGATCGCGAGCGATATCCATATTGCCGGCGGCGCCGCGAACGCCGCGCTGATGCTCGCCACCGTCGGCCTCGCCCACTATTACGCGCGTTACGGCATCCGCATCAACGCGATCAATCCCGGCGCGACGCTAACCGAGCGTATCGAGGAAGCGGTGAAGCTGGAAGCCACGCAGCAAGGCATCGAGAGCGCGGAAGCGCTCGCGCGCGGGCAGGCCAAAGTGCCGCTCGGACGCTTTGCCAAATCGGAGGAAATTGCCGACGTCGCGCTGTTCCTGGCGAGCCGCCGCGCGAGCTATGTGACGGGCGCGATCGTCCCGATGGATGGAGCCAGCGCGCCGCTAATCTAGACGGCGCGCTTCGAACCCAGACAGTTTGATAGCGCGGCGGGCAGCGCCGCCGCGCGCTTTACAGGAAACGGTGGCCGAGCCACCATGCGGCGCCGGCGAGCGCCGCGGAAGCCGGGATCGTCAGAATCCAAGCCCACACGATATTGCCGGCCACGCCCCAGCGCACCGCGCTCAACTTCTGCGTCGCGCCGACCCCGACAATCGCGCCGGTAATCGTGTGCGTGGTGGACACCGGAATGCCGAGCCACGAGGCGGTGAACAGCGTGATCGCGCCGCCCGACTCCGCGCAAAAACCGCCGACCGGCTTGAGCTTGGTGATCTTCTGCCCCATCGTGCGCACAATTCGCCAGCCGCCGAACAATGTGCCGATGCCCATCGAGAGATAGCAGCCGCCGATCACCCACAGCGGCGGCGCATCCGCGAAAGACGACGCATAACCAGTCGCGATCAGCAGCATCCAGATAATGCCGATGGTTTTCTGCGCGTCGTTGCCGCCGTGACCGAGGCTGTACAAGCCCGCCGACACCAGTTGCAAGCGTCGGAAACGGCGGTCGACCTTGCTCGGCGGCGTGCGAAAGTAGATCCACGACACCGCCAGCATGAAGAACGAGCCGAGCACGAAACCGAGCAGCGGCGAAATGAAGATGAAGGCCACCGTCTTCATCAGGCCGTCGAAGTTGAGCGAGCCCCAGCCCGACTTGGCGAGCGCCGCGCCCACCAGGCCGCCGATCAGCGCATGCGATGAGCTCGACGGAATGCCGTAGTGCCAGGTGATGATGTTCCAGCCGATCGCACCGACCAGCGCCCCGAAAATCACGTAATGATCGACGATGTTCGGGTCAATCGTGCCCTTGCCGACAGTCGCGGCCACTTTCAGGTGGAACACGAAATACGCGATGACGTTGAAGGCCGCTGCGAAAGCCACCGCCTGCTGCGGCTTCAGCACGCCGGTCGAGACGACCGTGGCGATCGAATTCGCCGCGTCGTGAAAGCCGTTCATGAAGTCGAAAACCAGCGCGACGGCGACCAGGCCGACGACGACCCAGATTGCGAGTTGTATCGATTGCATTATGCGTTTTCCAGCACGATGCCTTCGATGATGTTCGCTACATCTTCACACTTGTCCGTGATCGTTTCGAGCAATTCGTAGATCGCTTTGAGCTTGATCAGGGTCTTGACGTTGTCTTCTTCGCGAAACAGTTTCGACATGGCCGAGCGCAGCACGCGGTCGGCTTCCGATTCCAGACGGTCGATGTCCTCGCAGGCCTTCAGGATCTGGCTCGCCTGCTTCATGTCGGACAGCAGGCTCACCGCGAACTGCACGCGCTCGGAGGTTGCCGTGCAGATGTGCGCCAACTGGCTCGCCTCGGAGGTCACGGCCTGCACGTCGTACAGCGAAATGGCGGTGGCGACGTCTTCCATCAGGTCGAGGATGTCGTCCATCGTGGTGATCAGCTTGTGGATCTCGTCACGGTCGAGCGGCGTGATAAACGTCTTGTGCAGCAGGTCGATGGTTTCGTGCGTGAGCTTGTCAGCGGCCTTCTCGGCTTTCTGCACGTTTTGCTTATGAGTCTCGGCGTCCTGCAGGTTGTCGATCAGCAGCTCGAGTTCGCGGCTTGCCGAGACGATGCACGTTGCGTGCGCATTGAAAATTTCAAAGAACTTGCCCTCGGTGGGCATGAATCGACCGAACATTGGGATCCCGAAAATTGGTCACATAATGGCTGACATAAAACCGCCACATTGTACCGTTGCGAGACCCAAGCCGCACTTTGAAAGCGTCGTTACAACGACGCTCCAGTTATTGCTTCACTTCTGCGCGAATTTGCGTTTTTAGTCGCTGTAGAAATTCTGCGCGCCGGCAAAGTTGTCGAACTTCGTGAATTGGCCATGGAACGTGAGCCGAACCGGGCCGATCGGACCGTTCCGCTGCTTACCGATGATGATCTCGGCCGTGCCCTTGTCCGGACTGTCCGGGTTGTACACTTCGTCGCGGTAAATGAACAGGATCACGTCGGCATCCTGTTCGATAGCGCCGGATTCGCGCAAGTCCGACATGATCGGCCGCTTGTTCGGGCGCTGTTCGAGACCCCGGTTGAGCTGCGACAACGCGATCACCGGTACGTCGAGTTCCTTGGCGAGACTCTTCAGCGAACGCGAGATTTCCGAGATTTCGGTGGCGCGGTTTTCGCCTGACGACGATCCGCTCATGAGCTGCAAATAGTCGATGATGATCAACCCCAGCTTGCCGCACTGGCGCGACAAGCGGCGCGCGCGCGAGCGCAATTCCATCGGGTTCAGACCGCCGGTCTCGTCGATGAAAATCTGCGCCTCGCTCATTTTCTGCACGGCATGCGTGAGCTTCGGCCAATCCTCGTCCGTCAGACGCCCGGTGCGCATACGGTGCTGATCCAGCCGCCCGACCGAGCCGAGCATTCGCATGGTGAGTTGCGAACCCGGCATTTCCATTGAGAACACCGCGACCGGCAAGCCGTACTCGACCGCCACGTATTCGCCGATGTTCATCGAAAACGCCGTTTTACCCATCGACGGACGGCCGGCGACGATGATCAGCTCGCCGCCGTGCATACCCGAAGTCATGCGGTCCAGATCGACAAAGCCGGTCGGCGTGCCGGTCACGTCGCTCGGGTTGGCCGTGTGATACAGCGTATCGATCCGCTCGACGACTTCCGTCAGCAGCGGTCCGATTTCGAGGAAGCCTTGCGTGCCGCGCGCGCCGTCTTCGGCGATCGAAAACACCTTGGACTCAGCCTCATCCAGCAACTGGCGGACTTCCTTGCCTTGCGGATTGAAGGCGTCGGCCGAGATTTCATCGGCGACCGAGACCAGCCGGCGCAGCACCGCGCGATCGCGCACGATTTCCGCGTAGCGGCGAATGTTGGCCGCGCTCGGCGTGTTCTGCGCCAGCGCGTTCAGGTAGGCGAGACCACCAACCTCCTCCGCCTTGCCCGAGGTGCCGAGCGCCTCGTAGACGGTGATCACGTCGGCCGGGCGCGTGGCCGCGATCAGCTTGCCGATGTGCTCGAAGATGATGCGGTGGTCGTAGCGGTAAAAATCGCTCTGCGACAGGAAATCGGCGATGCGGTCCCATGCGGCATTGTCGAGCAGCAGGCCGCCCAGCACCGATTGCTCGGCCTCGATCGAATGCGGCGGGACTTTCAGCGACTCGAGTTGGGGATCTTTGGACGGTGCGTTCATGGAGAGGGATTATCGGGTAATCAGGCGGCCGCGGCGAGCGGGAAAAACAAAAAACGGGCACAAAAAAGGCAGGGGCCGGTTCCCCGGCCCCTGCCTTTCGCCAGCAAACTCCTGGCAGATGCTATGTGATGCTAGACGGTCGGCTTAGACGTGTTCGCCGATCACAGCCACCGTCACATCGACCACGACGTCGGTGTGCAGCGAAACCTGGACTGCGTGCTCGCCAACCAGCTTCAGCGGGCCTTCCGGCAGACGCACTTGCGCCTTTTCCACTGCGAAGCCTTGCTTGACCAGGGCTTCAGCGATGTCCGCGTTCGTCACCGAACCGAACAGACGGCCGTCGACGCCAGCCTTCTGATTGATCTGAACGGTCGAACCACCCAGCTTTTCGCCCTGAGCGGTAGCTGCAGCCAGCTTTTCAGCGGCGATTTTTTCCAGTTCTGCGCGACGCACTTCGAATTCAGCCAAAGCTTCTTTCGTTGCACGGCGAGCTTGCTTGTTCGGGATCAGGAAGTTACGTGCGTAACCGTCCTTGACCTTCACGATATCGCCCAGGTTGCCCAGATTGACGACTTTTTCCAGAAGAATAATTTGCATTCGGAGACTCCTTATCGCGTCGTCGGGTTAGGCCTTGTGCTGGTCGGTGTACGGCACCAGCGCGAGGAAACGTGCGCGCTTGATTGCCGTATCCAGCTGGCGTTGATAGTGCGACTTCGTACCCGTGAGACGCGCCGGCGTGATCTTGCCGTTTTCGCCGATGAAGTCCTTCAGCGTTTCGAGGTCTTTGTAGTCGATATGATCGACATTAGCGGCCGTGAAACGGCAGAACTTCTTGCGCTTGAAGAGCGGATTTTGTTGCTGACGACGCTTGTCGAATTTCTTACCAGTCGGGCGGGGCATGTTCAGTCCTTTCCAATGTCCTGCAATGCTGTGATGTGAAATACCAGAGTTCTTGCGTTGCG
>Ga0209759_1000192_pt1 | contig 97685 bp, 93 predicted proteins | sample AraplaCL_Col_mMS_FD_184261 | JGI IMG/M metagenome (GOLD analysis project Ga0209759, IMG submission 184261) | Arabidopsis root microbial communities from the University of North Carolina, USA - plate scrape CL_Col_mMS (SPAdes) (version 2) | ecosystem: Host-associated > Plants > Roots >...
CGATGAATAGCCCGCTTCGTAGCGCGCGCCCTGAGAAGCGTCCGCGGGAAGCGGGTTTTGACGAAGGGTGTAGTTTGAACTGACTCTCATCTGAAAACCTGAAGGAGAAAATGATGGCAACTGCAAAAAAAGCCGCCGCTAAGAAACCCGCAGCCAAGAAGGTCGCAGCAAAGAAGGCTGCTCCGGCTAAGAAAGCTGCTCCGGCAAAGAAAGTCGCTGCAAAGAAAGTGGCAGTGAAGAAGGTTGCAGCAAAGAAGGCAGCACCGGCCAAGAAGGTTGCAGCGAAGAAAGCTGCTCCGGCTAAGAAGGCTGCTGCCAAAAAAGTCGCAGTGAAGAAGGTTGCGGCTAAGAAGGCTGCACCGGCTAAGAAAGCCGCTGTGAAGAAGGTTGCAGCAAAGAAGGCAGCACCGGCCAAGAAGGCTGCAGCGAAGAAGGCTGCACCGGCTAAGAAGGCTGCTGCCAAGAAGGCTGCGCCTGCGAAAAAGGCTGCTGCTAAAAAGGCTGCGCCCGCGAAAAAGGCTGCCGCTAAAAAGGCTGCGCCTGCCAAGAAGGCTGCCGCGAAGAAAGCCGCTGCTCCTGCCAAGAAGGCTGCCCCTGCGAAGAAGGCTGTCGCCAAGAAGGCGGCTCCCGCACCCGCAGCGACTTCTGTCTCGAGCGCACCGGCGGCGACGGTGAAGACCGCGCTGAACCCGGCAGCGGCATGGCCGTTCCCGACGGGCAGCCGTCCGTAAGCTGGACGACAAGCGGTAGAAGTACTTCGACACGTCGCATGATGTGTCCGGTGATCGAGTAGCGCTTGAGTAGCGTGGTGAGCGCTACTCGGTCAGTCCCGTTGCCGGGTTCCGGTGACGGGATTTTTTTTGCCCTGGCAAACCACTCGGCGAGAAACGTACGGGCGAAAAAAAACGCATGCACAGGGGAGGGCATGCGTGTGAGGTCGTCGCGGCGGCAGACAGCCTCGCCGCGCGAGAGGGGAAACTTAGTGCGTGACGCGCGTGACGCCGCCGCTGGAAAGCAATCGCACACGCTCGCCGGCGCGGAAGATCTCACCGGTGGCGCTTTGCGTGATGGCGCGCATGTCGCCGTTATCGAGCCGGACCGTGATCTCGAGACCGTCGTGCACCGCGACGCCGTTCTCCACCGCGTTGCCGGCCACCGCACCCGCCAGACCGCCGATGATGCCCGTGACGATCGCGCCGGTGCCGCCGCCGATTCTGCTGCCGGCCACCGCACCCAAGGCGCCGCCACCGATCGCGCCGAGACCGCTCGGCTGGCCGTTGTTCGAACTGATCTTCACGGCGCGCACGCTATCCACCGTGCCCATGCGAACCGTTTCTTCGCGCTGTGCTTGCGATGCCGTGTAGACGTCCGCGGAACTGCTGTTGTACGCACACCCCGACATGGCCAGCGAACCGGCAATCAAGGCGGCCACGACCAGGCGACTCGTTGTTCTCATTCCCTAAACTCCCGTAGCTCTCGGTATTACGGCAGGTCGTATCCGAACGCCTGCTTGAACCGCTCGTTGATCTCGGCCCGGCTGGGCGCGTAATTTTGCGGGCCCTGATGTTCGATCTTGAGCGCGCCCATCAGGCTCGCGAGACGCCCGGTGGTGGCCCAGCCAAGCTTGTTCTCGATGCCGTACAGCAAGCCGCCGCGGAACGCGTCGCCGCAACCTGTCGGGTCGAGCACTTGCTGCGCCGTGACCGCCGGAATCTCTTCGATGCCGCCCGCGTGATGGATCTGCGCGCCATGCTCGCCGAGCGTGACGATCAGCGCCTCGACCTTGCCGGCGATCTCTTCGATCGACCAGCCCGTCTTGTTGCTCACCAGTTTGGCTTCGTAATCATTGACCGCTACATAAGTGGCGAGTTCAATCATGCGCTGCAGCGACTCGCTGTCGAAGAGCGGCAAGCCCTGACCCACGTCAAAGATGTACGGGATGCCCGCGGCCGCGAGATGCTCGGCGTGCTGGATCATGCCGTCGTAGCCATCCGGCCCGACGATGCCGAGCGTGATGCCCTTGGCCTCCTCCGCGCGATTCAGATGCGACTGCATCATCGCGCCGGGGTGGAACGCGGTGATCTGATTGTTTTCCAGGTCGGTGGTGATCATCGCCTGCGCCGTGTACGTGTCCGGCACCACCAGCACGCTCTCCGTCGACAGTCCGAGTTGCTCGAACCGTTCCATATAGAGCTGCCCGTCGACCGAGCCGAGCGTGCCCATGATGCGCGCGTCGCCGCCCAGCAGATTCAGCGAATAGGCGATGTTGCCCGCGCAGCCGCCGAACTCGCGGCGCATGGTCGGCACGAGAAAGCTCACGTTCAGGATGTGGACCTGCTCCGGCAGGATGTGCTCCCGGAACCGGCCTTCGAAGGTCATGATGTTGTCGTAGGCGAGCGAGCCGCAAATCAGCGTAGCCAAGGCGAGCGTTCCTGTAAAAACGATAAAGAGAATGGGCGCGACGATGTGACAGCGCCGCGCATGAAGCGCGGCGCCGGGTTCGTGCGCGAAGGTGTTACTTCAGCGCGGCGAGGGCTGCGTCGTAGTTCGGTTCGTCCTTGATTTCGCCGACCAGTTCAGCGTGAACGACCTTGTCGTTCTCGTCGATCACCACCACGGCCCGGGCCGTCAGGCCGGTCAGCGGGCCGCTCGTCACGTCGACGCCATAGGCTTGCGCGAACTCATGGCTGCGGAACGTGGACGCCGTGACGACGTTCTCGATGCCTTCGGTCGTGCAGAAGCGCGAGGCGGCGAACGGCAGGTCGCCCGACACGACGATCACGACCGTGTTGGTCAGCTTGGCGGCGGCTTCGTTGAACTTGCGGGTGGAGGTGGCGCAGGTCGGCGTGTCGAGGCTCGGAACAATGTTCAGCACTTTGCGCTTGCCGGCGAAATCGGCGAGCGACACCGGCTTCAGATCCTTGCCGACCAGCGAAAAAGTGGGAGCCGTCTGGCCCACCGACGGAAACGTGCCGGCTACTTCGATCGGGTTACCACCCAGCGTAACTTGACTCATGTTGTCGTGCTCCGAAAATTCGTCAGGATTGACGGTGAACGCGCCCGGTCAGTGCCAGGCGCGCGGGAAAGCGTTACGGATAAAAAATCTGTACGCGGAAATTGGAAGCGACCGCATTGCCCGTGTCGAGATGCACGATCATGGTCTGGGTCGTATGTGCGGGCAGGCCGGCCGCGATCTGCGTGCCGGGCGGAACGTAGTCTTGCGGCCACAGCACGCGGCGCACCGCAACGTTGTTCTGGTCGTCGAGCAGCGTGAGTTCGATGGCCGGATAGGCGAGCGCGATATTGAAGCGATTGCGCAGCGGCATCTTCAGCTCGAGCTTGTGCGGACCGTCGATCTGCCGCAGATCGGACGGTTCGACCTGCAAGCCGTCGATGTCGTGCGGCGGCGTGACCTGGCAGCCGAGCGTCAAGCAGGCCTTCGCATAGAGCGTCTGCGAGCGCGGGAAATACACCATCACCGTTTCGCGTTGCCACCAGGCGAGCTGCGCGAGCAGCGCGATGATCAACAGCGCCGCCACCACCGAGCCGGCGATGATCCAGCCCATGCGCCGAGGTTCGGCCGGGCGAGTTTCGCGCACCACGGGGAAAGGATCGGGGCCGTCGTTGACGGGCTGCACGGAAAAGGGTTCGCCGCTGGCGGAGATTGGGCCGGCGGCAGCGGGGCTGGCAGGGGCAAAGGGCGCCGTGGCTGCGCCTGTAGCCGCGCCAGTTGCGCCCGCTGCACGTGGGTTGGCCGAGCCTACGCCAGGCGCACCTGCACCTGCGCCGGCTGCGCCTAGGCCGGCCGCGCCTGTGCCGGCCGCGCCGAAACGCGGCTCATTGTCAGGAATGCCATACAAGGTAGCCGGCTCGTCCAGAACCGGCTCTTCGAGCGGTTCGCTGGGCACCGCGTCGGGAGCCCGCTCGGTCTTGTGCCAGACACGCGGCGCTTCGGTATCTTCCTCGGGCGGGTCCAGGTGATACGCGAACGGGTCGAGCGGCGCGTCCGCGAGCAGTGGTTCATCGTCGGGAGGAAGCGCTGCGTTGGGTGCGCCGGGCGGCAGTTCAGGCTCCGTGGCATGGCGCGGCGTGACGGCGACGCCCGCGCCGGTCGAGACCGGCGAGAGCGGCACATTGCCGGCGTTGTGGCGCAGACGGTTGTCGATGGCGGCGTCGGGCGCGGCCGCCCACGGGTCCCAGGCTTCGGCGCTGAAGTCGGGGCCTTTCGGCCGCACGCCCGAGAGCGCTTCTATCGCCGCAGCCGCGGCGACCGGTTTCGCGGTGGAAAAATCACCGCCTTCGCTGATGTCGAACAGGCTGCTCGATGCATCGAATACTTCATGGCAATGTCCGCAGCGCACGAGGCCGCGGCGCAGCGCAAGCTGTTCCGTTTGCAGACGAAAGACGGTTTCGCAGAAGGGGCAACGCGTCGCCAGGAGCATATTGAGCCGGTGAGCCGGAAGGCCGTTGGTTGGACAATACGCCTTATTCTAATGGCTTTCGCGACGCGTTCCCGACAGGCATACCCAACCTTCGTGTTCGCGCCATACGCTGATGTCGATCCACCGTGAGTAGACCTGCGCGACCTCGTCCGCTTGCCGCGCCAGAATGCCGGATAGCGCGATCTTGCCGCCCGGCTTGACCTTCGACGTGAGCATCGAGGCCATCAGTTTGAGCGGGTTGGAGAGAATATTGGCGACCACGATATCGAACTCGCCGGTGGGGCATTCGTCGGGCAGGCCGTAGATGACTTCCGCGCGGTTGCGCTCGCTATTGTGACGCGCCGACTCGACCGCTTGCGGATCGATGTCGATGCCGTACACGGGATTCGCGCCGCACTTTTTCGCCAGAATCGCGAGGATGCCGGAGCCGCAGCCGTAGTCGAGCACGGACTGCTCGGGCTGCACCGACTGCTCCAGCCATTCCATGCAAAGCCGTGTAGTGGGATGGCTGCCGGTGCCGAAGGCGAGCCCAGGATCCAGCTCCAGTACCAGTGCTTCGGGGTCCGGCGCATCGTGCCATGACGGCACGACCCAGATGCGTTCGCCGATCTTGATCGGATCGAACTGCGACTGCGTGAGCCGCACCCAATCCTGATCTTCGACTTCACGCACGGTGAACGACGGGGCCGCCGGCAGGCCGATTTCATTGGCCGCGGCGGTGAGCAACACAGCCGGCTCGTGCTCCGGCGCGAGCAGCGCGATCACGCGCGAACGCTGCCACGCAGTGCGATCCGGCGTGAGACCGGGCTCGCCGAACAGCGGCTGTTCGTCGGGCGTGTCGGCGTCCGCATCTTCGACCGACACGGACAACGCGCCCAACTCGAGCAGCGCGTCGGAGAATTCCTCCGCGTGCTCGCGTGCCAGCTCGGCGATCAGTTCCCGGTAGCTCATGAGTTACGCTTCTTCCGGCGCGGCCTGCAGCTTCGCGGCCAACCGGTTTTCGAGGTAATGAATGCTGGTGCCGCCTTCGACGAATTTCGCGTCCAGCATCAGTTCACGGTGCAGCGGGATATTGGTCTGAATGCCTTCCACCACCATCTCCGACAACGCGATGCGCATGCGCTTGATCGCCTGTTCGCGCGTTGCGCCGTAAGCGATCAGCTTGCCGATCATCGAATCATAGTTCGGCGGCACGAAATAGCCATTGTAGGCATGCGAGTCGACGCGGATGCCGGGGCCGCCCGGCATATGCCACGACGTCAAACGTCCCGGCGACGGAATGAACTTGAACGGATCTTCGGCATTGATCCGGCATTCGATCGCGTGACCCTTGAACACGATGTCGCGCTGACGGAAGGCGAGCTTCTCGCCGGCCGCGATGCGGATCTGTTCCTGCACGATGTCGACGCCCGTGATCAGCTCCGTGACCGGATGCTCGACCTGCACGCGCGTGTTCATTTCGATGAAGTAGAACTCGCCGTTTTCGTACAGGAATTCGAACGTACCCGCGCCGAGATAGCCCATCTTCTTGCAGGCGTCCGCGCAACGATCGCCGATGCGGTCGATCAGGCGGCGCGCGATACCCGGCGCCGGCGCTTCTTCGATCACTTTCTGGTGACGGCGCTGCATCGAGCAGTCACGTTCGCCCAGCCAGACGGCGTTCTTGAACGAATCGGCCAGCACCTGAATTTCGATGTGCCGCGGGTTCTCCAGGAATTTCTCCATGTAGACCTGCGGGTTGCCGAAGGCACGGCCGGCTTCTTCGCGCGTCATGTTGACCGCGTTGACGAGCGCCGCTTCCGTGTGGACCACGCGCATGCCGCGGCCACCGCCGCCGCCGGCGGCCTTGATGATGACCGGATAGCCGACCTGGCGGGCAATTTTCACGATCTCTTTCGGATCTTCCGGCAACGCGCCTTCCGAACCCGGCACGCAAGGCACGCCGGTTTTGATCATGGTCTGCTTGGCCGTGACCTTGTCACCCATCATCCGGATCGTTTCCGGGCGCGGGCCGATGAAGGTGAAGCCGGACTGTTCGACACGTTCGGCGAAGTCGGCGTTTTCCGAAAGGAAGCCGTAGCCGGGGTGGATCGCTTCGGCGTCGGTGACTTCCGCCGCGCTGATCAGCGCGGGCATGTTCAGATAGCTCAGGTTCGAAGGCGCCGGGCCGATACAGACGGCCTCGTCGGCGAGCTTCACGTACTTGGCTTCCTTGTCGGCTTCGGAATAAACGACGACCGTCTTGACGCCGAGTTCGCGGCAGGCGCGCTGGATACGAAGCGCGATCTCGCCACGATTGGCAATGAGGATTTTTTCAAACATAGCGGTTTTTCGACTCATCAATGGGCGCCGGGTTGCTCACAACGCCGGCTGCCTCAGAGGATCGGTCGCGCGCCTGGGGGAAACGGGCGCGCGGGCGGCATGCGCACAATAAAGCGCAGAGCGTGCCGCGTCAGCCGACCACGAACAGCGGTTGGCCGTACTCGACCGCCTGACCGTTTTCGACGAGGATTTCCTTCACCACGCCGGACTTGTCCGACTCGATTTCGTTGAGCAGCTTCATCGCTTCGATGATGCAGATCGTCTGGCCTTCCTTGACCGTGTCGCCCACCTGGACGAACGGATCGGCGCCCGGGGACGGCGCGCGGTAGAAGGTGCCGACCATGGGCGAGGTCACCACATGGCCTTGCGGCGCTGCGGCGGCCGGCGTGGCCGGTGCGGCTGCCGCAGCGGCCGGCGCTTCGCCACCGATTGCCGGTGCCGGCTGCGCGTATTGCGGCGCATACGAGGCGGACGGCTGCACGTAAACAGGCGGCGCATTCTTGACGATGCGGACCTTGCCTTCGCCTTCGGTCACTTCGAGTTCGGAAATACCGGACTCCGAGACGAGGTCGATCAGAGTTTTCAGTTTACGTAAGTCCATCAGGCAGCCCCTTTAATGCGAAAGTGCCGGCGCGTGCGCAGCCGGCGCAAATTAGACGTGTTTGGAATCAGCCGCGCGACGAGCCGGCGGAAAGCCGGTCGAGCGCGAATTCGAGCGCGTACAGATATCCCTTCCAGCCGAGGCCGCAAATCACGCCCTCAGCCTGGTCGGAGAAATACGAGTGATGCCGGAACGGTTCGCGACGATGCACGTTCGACAGATGAATCTCGACGAACGGGATGCCGACCCCCGCCAGTGCGTCCCGAATGGCCACGCTGGTGTGCGTGTACGCGGCGGGATTGATCAGAATGAAATCGGTTTGTTCAGTCCGCGCGGATTGGATGCGGTCCACCAGAGCGCCTTCGTGATTGCTCTGGAACGACGCGAGTTCGACGCCTGCGTCCGCTGCGCGGTCCGCCAGCGCCTGATCGATCTGCGGCAAGGTCACGCGACCGTAGACCTCGGGTTCCCGGGTGCCGAGAAGGTTGAGGTTGGGGCCGTGCAGTACCAGCAGTCGCGTCATGGTCGCTTCTTTTTCCGTGGAATTGGGCGCACTTTAGCGCTGATTAGAGAAACTTGTCTAGTTTCGCGCACGTACGGATCGATGCGGGCGGCACTTTGCGGCCGCGCCGGGCGCCCATCTTCTCTCAAATCCGCGGAATTTGCGCGCAATTTCACGCCTTCCGCGGGTAATCGAGCGTCAAAAGAATGTGAAATTTAAAGCGTGTCGAGCGTCTGTTTCAGCGCCTGCGGGTCGATTTGTCCTAATTTTGTCGAGCGAATGTTGCCTTTTGCGTCGATTACGACGGTAAACGGCAGCCCGCCCGCAGTATTGCCGAACGCGCGCGCGAGGTCGGCGCCGCCGAAGCCGGCGATATAGATCGGGTACGCCACTTTCACTTTCTGCAGGAACGCCTGGACGTTTTTCTCGGAATCGACGCCAAGTCCGACGAACTGGATGCCTTTTTTCGCGTAGTCGCGCTGAAGCTGCGACAGAGCAGGCATTTCCTCGACACAAGGCCCGCACCACGACGCCCAGAAATTGACGACGATTGGGTGCCCTTTAAGCGCACTTAGCGTTTGTGGCTTGCCGTCCACCGTCGTGACGGGGGCGGTCCAGAGTTGTCCGACCGCGCTTTGAGAAGAGGCTGGTTGGGCGGCGTGCGCGACTTCCTCCACGCCGCCGTTCAGCCAGCGGTTGGCCAGTACCCCGCCGCCCGCGGCGACGATGGCGACACACGCGCCCGCCAGAATCCGTCTCGTATTCATCTTGGTCAGTCTAGTTGGTTGTAGGAGCGACGTCGCTGCCGTCGAGCAGCGTCTGCACGGCCTGCAGATTCGCGCGCGCCGTGCGGCCGCGCGCGTCGGCGCGTACCGCGCCGCGCAGGTCGTCCGTTTCGTAGAGCGCCACGTGCAGGCCGACTGGCTCCGCCTCGCGCCCTTCATTCGTGGGGCGCCACAGGAAGCTGAGCGTCTCGACATAACCGCGGCCGGCAAAGTGCCGCGTTTCCGAGACGTCGTACTGAATGTCGGCGTTAAGGAAATAGATCGCGACTTCCTTCGGGTTGTCGCAGAACACCTGAAGGTGAATATCCGAGTGCTCGCCGGCGGTGCCACCCAACACCGCGCCGGTCAAATAAGGGTTGAACGGCGCAAGCCGTTCCATCCAGTCGACCGCGACGCGGCGCAACCGCCGCAGCAGCGCGGGCTGGCTGTCGCCCTGGAACAGCGACTGATACTCGCGGATTTCTTCCTCGATCTGGTCGTTATCCGGCAGCCATTCGCCGGCAACACGGCTCTCGCCGACCACTTGGCGGGCGGCTTTGCGCTTCGCCGTGGCGTAGTCCAGACCGTCTTCGGCGATCATGCGGGCAGCCGCGATGGCGATTTCCTCGCGCACGCGCTGCGGATCGAAGTGTGATTTGCGAACCATCCCTCGATCATACTAGAGATTGACGACGGCCTTTCCTGGCGGGTCGCGCAGCGCGCCGGGCGCGGCGGCGCGGGCGAGCGCGCATAGGGCGATCGAAAGGCGTCGGTTACAATAGCGTCCTTTGCAGACGGTCGTTTCGGCCGCTCTTCTGCGCTCCCATCCCTCTCAGGAAAACGCCGGGCCGCGCCCGCTTTTCTTGCCCCCTCGGGGGACTGGCGCGAAGCGCCGGATTAGTAGGGGCCCTTCCAGGAAAAACGCCCGCGCGGCACGACAGGCTTATGCACATCCACATTCTCGGTATCTGCGGCACGTTCATGGGCGGTCTCGCGGTCCTCGCGCGCGGCGCGGGCCACACCGTGACGGGTTGCGACGCCGGCGTCTATCCGCCCATGAGCACCCAGCTCGAGGCGCAAGGCATTGGCCTGATTGAGGGCTACGACGCGGACCAGTTGAACGGCCTGGACGCGGACCTGTTCGTGATCGGCAATGTGGTCTCGCGCGGCAACCCGCTGATGGAAGCCATTCTCGACCGCGGCCTGCCGTACACCTCCGGCCCGCAATGGCTCGGCGAGCATGTGCTGAACGGCAAATGGGTGCTGGCAGTGGCCGGCACGCACGGCAAGACGACGACCAGTTCGATGCTGACGTGGCTGCTCGAAGACGCCGGCCTCAATCCGGGTTTCCTGATTGGCGGCGTGCCCTTGAATTTCGGCGTGTCCGCGCGGCTGACCGATTCCAGCTTTTTCGTGATCGAAGCCGACGAGTACGACACTGCCTTCTTCGACAAGCGCTCCAAGTTCGTCCACTACCGGCCCAAGACCGCGGTGCTGAACAACCTCGAATTCGATCACGCAGACATCTTCCCGGATCTGGGCGCGATCGAAACGCAGTTCCATCACCTGATCCGGACCGTGCCGGGCATCGGCCGAGTGGTCACGAACGGTCGTGAAGACGCGCTCGAGCGCGTGCTGACGCGCGGCTGCTGGAGCGAAGTGGAGCGCTTCGGCGTGCAGGGCGGCTGGCAAACCCTGCCGGCGGAAGACGGCGTGCCGGTCGACGAGCGTTTCGCCGTCTATCACAACAGTGCGCGCGTCGGCGTGGTCGAGTGGCAGGTGCAAGGCGAGCACAACCGCATGAACGCGCTGGCCGCAACCGCCGCCGCGCGCCATGTCGGCGTGCCGCCGGCGCAGGCCGCCCGGTCGCTGGCGAGCTTTCGCAACGTCAAGCGGCGCATGGAAGTGCGCGGCAGCGTCGACGGCGTGACCGTATACGACGACTTCGCGCATCACCCGACCGCCATCGACACGACCGTGGCCGGGTTGCGCGCCCGCGTCGGCCGCCACAACACGCGGATTCTCGCCGTGCTGGAACCGCGCTCGAACACCATGAAGCTCGGCGTGATGAAAGCCCAATTGCCGGCGAGTCTCGCCGACGCCGATCTCGTATTCGGCTACGGCGCGCCGAGCGGCCGCGACGCACTCGGCTGGAATCTCGGCGAGGCGCTCGCGCCGCTCGGCGGCAAGGCGCAGGCTTTCGACAATCTCGACGCGCTGGTCAAAGCGGTGGTCCACGCAGCGCGCCCCGGCGACCAGATTCTGGTGATGAGCAACGGCGGCTTCGGCGGCGTGCATCAGAAACTGCTCGACGCCCTTTCCGCGCGAGGCGCTTCGTGATCCTTTATCTGCACGGTTTCCGCTCGTCACCCAATTCGTTCAAGGCGCGCGTGCTGGCGGCGCGACTGGTCGAACTCGGCCGCAGCGACGAATGGTGCTGTCCGATGTTGCCGGTTTCGCCGTTCGAGACCGTGGCGCTCGCCGAATCGCTGGTGGCCGCGGCCCGGCCGAAAAACGTCACGCTGATCGGCAGTTCACTCGGCGGCTATTTCGCCACGCATCTGGCTGAAAAGCACGGCTGGCCGGCAGTGCTGCTGAACCCGGCGGTCGTGCCGCAGCGCGATCTGAGCGCCTATCTCGGCGAGCAGCCGTTGTGGCATGGCGGCGGCAGCATCGTCGTCGAGCCGCATCATCTGGATGAGTTGCGTGCGCTCGGCGTCGCCGCGATCACGCGGCCCGAACGCTATTATTTGATGGCCGCCACCGGCGACGAGGTGCTCGACTACCGCGAAATGCTCGCGCACTATCCCGGCGCACGGACTACGCTGATCGAAGGGAGCGACCACGCGATCAGCGAGTTCGCGCAATACGTCGACGACGTGCTGGCCTTTTGCGACGCGGAAGACGTCGAGCCGCCGGCGCCGCGCGAAGCCGCTTGAAGCCGCTTGATGTTGCGATAGGTCAAGTCACGCCGGGCGTTCCGGCAGCGCGGCAGTTGCCGCGCATCATGATTCATGCCGCAGGCGCGCGCGTATCGCGCCGCGGATCCACTACCACGAACACGTTGCCGTGCCGCGCACGCAATAACCGATCGCTGAACCAGATCGGGCGCGCCGGCAGATGCAAGTCAGAACGAGAGTATTGAGTGAACGTTTTCTTCGAGGAATCGGGCAGTTTCAAGGCCGGCAGCGTGCTGTCGCGCCAGGGCGATGCTTTTCAGGTCGAGCTGCCGGGCGGCCGGCGCGCCAAGGTCCGCGCGAAAGACGTGCTGATCGAATTCGAAAAGCCGAGCGCGGCCGAGTTGATGCAACAGGCCGACGCCGCCGCGCAAGAGATCGATCTTGACTTCCTGTGGGAGTGCGCGCCTGACGACGAATTTCCGTTCGCGACCCTCGGCGCCGAATATTTCGGCGAAAGCTTCGGGTCGATCGAGCGCGCCGCGCTGGTGTTGCGCATGCATGGCTCGCCGGTGTACTTCCGCCGCAAGGGCCGCGGCATGTATCAGCGCGCGCCGCAGGAACAACTGAAGATGGCGCTCGCCGGCCTCGAGCGCAAACGCCAGCAGGCGCTGGTGCAGGCCGGCTACGAAGACGAGCTGAAAGCCGGCCGCTTGCCGGAAGCCTTCACCGGCAGCAAGGCGCTGGGACTGTTGACCAAGCCGGACAAGAACACGATCGAGTACAAAGCGCTCGAAGGCGCGGCGGCGGCGCGCGGTATTTCGCAAGCGCGTCTGATGCTGGAAAACGGCGCCATTCCGTCGGCGCGCGCGCTGCACGAAGCGAAATTCCTCTCTGAGTTTTTCCCGCACGGCACGGGCTTCCCGCCGGTCAACGTCGGCAGCTTGCCGGACGATCTGCCCGAAGCGAACGTGCAGGCGTTTTCGATCGACGACATCACCACGACTGAAATCGACGATGCCTTCTCCGTCGAGCATCTGGCCGATGGCCGCGTGCGGATCGGCGTGCACATCGCCGCGCCGGCGCTCGGCATTCAGCGGGGCGACGAGGTCGATGCGATCGCGCGCACGCGTCTGTCGACCGTGTATATGCCGGGCGACAAGATCACCATGCTGCCCGACAGCGTGGTCGAAGCGTTTACGCTGGCCGAAGGCGGCTTGCGTCCGGCGCTGTCGCTGTATGTGATCGTCAATCGCGAGACGCAGGAGATCGTCGCGAGCGAAACGCGCGCCGAGCGCGTGTTCGTGAAGAACAACCTGCGCCACAACACGCTCGACGAGTTGGTCACCGAAGAGGCGCTCGCCGCCGGCAGTGGCGACTATCCGCACAAGGACGATATCGCCGTGCTGTGGCCGTTCGCGCAGGCGCTGTTCGAAAAGCGCCAGGCCGCGCGCGCCGGTTACGGTTTGCGTCGCGAAGTGCAGCGCAACACCGACTTCAACTTCTACGTGGAAGGCGAGCACATCACGATCACGCCGCGCCGGCGTGGGTCGCCGCTCGATACGATCGTCGCCGAGCTGGCGATTCTCGCAAATTCGTCGTGGGGCGCGTTCCTGCATGACCACGGCGTGCCGGGCATTTACCGCACGCAACGCGCATTCGGCGCGCCGACCGGCCCGAAGCGCACGCGCATGCAGACCAACGCCGCGCCGCACGAAGGCCTCGGCGTCACGCAGTACGCGTGGAGCACATCGCCGCTGCGCCGTTACGTCGACCTGGTGAACCAGTGGCAGTTGATTGCCTGCGTGCAGCATGGCGTGACCGCGAAACTGGCCGCGCCGTTCAAGCCCAAAGACGCCGATCTATTCGCCGTCGTGCAAGGTTTCGACGATACGTACACCGCGTATGCCGATCATCAGCGTCGCATGGAATATTTCTGGTGTCTGCGCTGGTTGAAGCAGGAGAACAGGAAGCAGGTGGTGGCGTCGGTGGTGAAGGGCGATCTGGTGCGTCTTGAAGAGATTCCGCTGCTTCTGCATGTGCCGGGCCTCGGCGTGCACGCGCGCGGCACGCGTTTGCAGATGGAAGTGATGTCGATCGATGAGTTGACCGTCGAAGCGTCCGTGCGTCTGCTGCACGTGCTCGACGCGCCGACGGTGACGAGTGGCAGCGAGGCTGAAGAAGCGGACGAGGGCGAAGAGGAGATCATCGACGCCGCGGACGAGAGCGCCGAAGGCGAAGCCGAGGCGCAGGCCGAAGCCGAACTCGACGGCAACGACGCGGCTGCCGTGAAGGACGACGCCGAAAGCGGCGATGGTGCGGACGGTGCCGCTACGCATCAGCACATTGCGGAGCCGGGACGATGAACACCCAGGATTCACGCGACCGCTATGCGGTCATCGGCAACCCGGTCGGCCACAGCAAATCGCCGTTCATTCATGGGCGCTTTGCCGCGCAGACCGTCGAGCCCGTCGAGTATGGTCACCTGCTCGCGCCGGTTGATGCGTTCGTGCCGCACGTGCGGGCCTTTATCGATGCAGGCGGGCGCGGGCTGAACGTGACCGTGCCGTTCAAGCTCGATGCGCATGCCTTTGCGGACACATTGTCGCCACGCGCGGCAGCGGCGGGCGCGGTGAATACGTTGCGCATCGACGCGAACGGTGTCTACGGCGACAACACGGACGGCTTCGGTCTCGTGCGTGACATCGAGGTGAATCTCGGTGTGCCCTTGAAGGGCGCGCGCATTCTGTTGCTGGGCGCGGGCGGCGCCGCGCGCGGCGTGGTGCTGCCGATGCTGGACCGCGCGCCGCATACGTTGACCATCGTCAATCGCACGGCGGAAAAGGCCGAGGCGCTGGTGGCTCAATTCGCGCAAGCCGCGCGTGACGCCGCGTGCCAATTGAGCGGCGGCAGTGCGCGGGCGATCGAGGCGGGCACGTACGACGTGATCGTCAACGCGACGGCGGGAAGTCTGGACGCTTCGCTGCCCGAGTGCGACGACCGCGCGTTCGGCAACGGCACGCTTGCCTACGACATGATGTACGGCGCGCATCCGACGGTCTTCATGGAACACGCGCGGAAGCTGGGCGCGCGCGGCGCCGATGGGCTCGGCATGTTGGTCGAGCAGGCCGCTGAATCGTTTTACGTGTGGCGCGGTGTGCGGCCTGACGGCGCGCCGGTGCTGGCCGAATTGCGCGCGCTGTTGACGGCGCCGTCGCATGCTTAAGGCGACGTTTATCTTGCAGCGACCTTTGACACGAGGACTCGACGCACGATGACAGCAACGCGGCGCGTGAGCCGGCCAGGTCCGGTGCGATGGATGGTCTATCTGGGCGCCGTGGTGGCGATTGCGTGGCTGGCGACGCAGGCGTTTTACTTCGGGCAGATCGCGGTGTGGAATTACGTCAATCCACAGAGTACGTCGTTTATGCGGTCGGACGCTTGGCGGCTGTCGCAGGATCGGCCGGATCTTTCAGTGCAGCACACGTGGGTGTCGTATGACCAGATTTCGCGGAATCTGAAGCGCGCGATTATTGCTTCTGAGGATGCAAATTTTGTTAATAACAACGGGTATGAGACTGACGCTATTTTGCAGGCCTGGGAGCGGAATAAGGCTAAGGGCAAGATTGTTCGCGGTGGGTCGACCATTACTCAGCAGTTGGCGCGGAATCTGTTCTTGTCGCGCGAGAAGAGTTATATCCGCAAGGGGCAGGAACTCATCATTACCTGGATGCTTGAGACCTTGATGGATAAGGAACGGATCTTTGAGATTTATCTCAACTCCGTTGAGTGGGGGAATGGGGTTTATGGGGCTGAGGCGGCGGCTCATTATTACTGCAAGACGTCGGCGACTAAGTTGACTGCTGCGCAGTCGGCTCGGTTGGCTGTGATGCTGCCGCAGCCTAAGTATTTTGATGAGCATCGCGGGTCGCAGTATCTGGCGCAGCGGGCGCGGGTTATTGCGAGGCGGATGGGGGCGGCTGAGTTGCCCGATTAATGTGGTTTTTGGCTTGCGTGGTGGTTTTTGGGTGTTGGGTTTGGGTGTTGGCCTTTCCTTGAATTGTTAGTGGTCTATTGGCGTTGCCCCTGTGCGGGGCGGCACCTACTTTCTTTGCCGCGGCAAAGAAAGTAGGCAAAGAAAGCCGCTTCACACCGCTAGCTCATAAGCGGGTCCCCCGCACAGTCGCGGTAGTGGTGCATCTGGAATCTGTGTTTTCGCACATTCGGCGCGAGTGACAAGGCCGTCATACTTGCCGCCTCGCGCTACGCGCTCGCCGGAAGGGTTCGCTTCTAACCAGTGGGTTTCTCTGTGCGCCGTGGGGCCGTCGGCTTTGGGGTGTTACGGCTTTCTGTATTTGTGCGCTTCGGTTCGAAGTTCTTCGAAGCGCCGTATATCGACGTGGAGCTCTGTCAATGCGCTGCTGTCGTCGCTCGCGTGATGGTTCTAAAACGAGGTTGCCTGTTCGGCATCATTCTTTTTGCACCGATGCGCTCTCGGTCTTCTGATGCTGTCTTCGTGGCCTTTGCCAGAAGGTCTGCTGCGTGGCGCGCTGTGATGCGGCTCTGCGGAATTCCCTTCGCGTCAAGCGCGATTACCTGGTACAACTCGCGGTCCGTCTCGACTTCGCGTTGGTAATCCTCGGCCGTGTCGAGCAGCAGCTCCAGCAATTTCCGCTGGCGATGTCTCTCTTCGCGCGTTACTGCCGGACTCCTGACTATTGAGGCCGCAAGGGTGACCAGCTTGTCTAGTTGGCTTAGCTGCCGCTCAAGAAGCCCAAAGGCGGACAAGGCGAGCTTTTCGTATTGAAGTGCATCAACGGGCGGGCGCGACGTGGTTCGAGAATTCTTGACGGACTTACTCATGGCGCGATCTCCCTGAAACTTACCTGGATCGCCCGACACGCGCTTGCAAGGTGGTGAGCGGGCACAGTGACAGGTCGACAGACCGGCGTAGAACCAAAACCGGCAGACCCGTAGGTCTCCATGCCAAGGCCCGCCCATGGAAAGAAGGCGTGCTAAAGCTAACGTGCGTCTGCGGTACAGACGCGCGGGTTCTACTCTACGTGCAGGCTGTCGAACCTGAACCATCGCGAGCGCGACGGCAAACCAAGTTTAGACAGGTCACGCCGAGAGTGATCACCTGTACAAGCTAAAAGGCGCGCACAGCCATCATTTCCGAAATTTCCCTGGCATTACTTCCGATTCGCAGTAGTCGCGCCAAGCAAATTCCCCGAGGAAAATACGGCACCACTCCTGAGACACAACCGTGGTGTCACGACAAAACTTTGTCACGCCCGCTGACCATCCCATTTCGAGCGACCACTCCTGCGCCGCGCCGAGGCAAAGCCGATGGCCCACCGCAAACAAAAAAACCACTCGTGAAAGCAGACCCTTCCGGCGAACGCGCAGCGTGAGACGGGAAGTATGACGGCCTTGTCACTCGCGCTGAATGTGCGAGAACAGAGATTCCAGATGGACCACTGCCCCCTCCAAGCCATGGGACCCGCTTATGAGCTGGCGGTGTGAAGCGGCTTTCTTTGCCTACTTTCTTTGCCGCGGCAAAGAAAGTAGGTGCCGCCCCGCACAGGGGCAGCGCCAATAGACCACCGTGAATTCAAGGAAAGGCCAACCACCGACAGAACACAGCCCCAAAACCCCGCGCCAGCTCAAAATCCCATTATATGAATCAAAAACTCACATATTGGAGCTTTCCCAAAAACCGCCCTACAATCCACACCAACACGCAAAAAGCGCCGCGCGAGAAAAGGGGCCCACCCACCGCAAGACGTCACCTGCGACAGCAAAAAAACCGGAGACAACGCCCAACCATGCCTAAAACCCAAAGGCAGCACCCCCACGCCCGCAGCACGGCGAGCAACCCAGGCCCACTCTCCGGCCCCGCGCTGTAAGCGCAAAAAAACCACCGAAAAGCGAATCGCCATGAACAAAGCGATGCCTACTCACGCCGCGAGCGAAGCCGAATCCGACGCCGACCTGCAGCCGTCCGCAGACCAAGCAACTAGCGCCACGCCGCCACGTCCGTTGTCGCCCGCCGCCAAAACCCCGAGCGCAAACGCCAGCATCCACCCGGCCCCGGTAGACGGAATCGCGCTCCCCAGCACGCTGCTCGACATCACCCCGCAGCAAGCCGGCACGCAAACGCTCCTGCGCGGCCTGGCGATCCTCGAAGCCGCAGCCGCCGGCGTGCGCGACCTGCGCACCTTCGGCGCCGCGCTCGGCACGACCCGCAGCACCACGCATCGTCTGGTAAGCAGCCTCGTGCAAGCCCGCTACCTGCGCCAGGTACAAGGCGGCTACCTGCTCGGTCCGAAGCTGATCGAACTCGGCACCATCGCGCTCGAACAGATGCCGCTCACCGCGGTCGCCCGCCAGCACCTCGAATCGCTCGCGGAACAAACGCTCGACACGATCCACCTCGGCGTGCGCGACGGCGACGACGTCCTGTACATCGACAAGATCCCCGGCACGCGTGGCCTCGAAATGCGCTCGCGCGTCGGTCACCGCATGCCGCTGGCGTCGACGGGGATCGGCAAAGCCATGATGCTCGACCTCACGCCAGACGTCTGGCAGTCGCTCTTCGACGCCTCGCGCCGCGCGCTCGCCGGCGTCAGCTTCAAGCCGGACAACCGTCCCGATGCGCAGACCTTCATGCAGCGCATGACCAACTACGCGGCCGGCGGCTACACCTTCGACCTCGAAGAAAACGAAGCGTCGATCCGCTGCGTCGCGGCCCCCGTGCGCGACGCGTCGGGCGCGGTGGTGGCGGCGCTGTCGGTGGCGAGCACGATTCCGTACATGTCGCTCGAACGCATGGACGAACTGATTCCGGTAGTGCAGCGCGAAGCGCGCGCGATCTCGGAAGAACTCGGCTGGCGAGCTCCGCAGCCGGCAACCCGCAGGATCAAACGATGAAGCGAGCGGGTTCTCCCACCCAGGCAGCCGGCCACGCCGCAGCCGTTGCGGTCGACGCGAGCCACGAGCACGCCGCGCTGATCGCGCTCGACTGGGGCACGACGTCGCTGCGCGCCTATCTGTACGACGCGTCCGGCAACGTGCTGGCGACGCGCGCATCGACGGCGGGCATCATGAATCTGCCGCGCAGCGCGGAGCAGGGCGGCTTCGACGCGGCCTTCGACGACACTTGCGGTGCCTGGCTCGCGCACGCGCCCGCCGCGCCGGTGATCGCGGCAGGCATGGTCGGCAGCGCGCAAGGCTGGCTGGAAGCGCCGTACGTGGACACGCCGGCAAGCGCCGATGCACTGGTGGCCGGCATCGTCCGCGTAAAGGCGGCGTGCGGCGTGACGCTGCATATCGTGCCGGGCGTCCTGCAACGCGGCGAATTGCCCAACGTCATGCGCGGCGAAGAAACGCAAATCTTCGGCGCACTCGGCGAAGAAACGAACACCGCCGACAGCGGCAAGCGCTCGTTGATCGGCCTCCCCGGCACCCACGCGAAATGGGCGGTGGTGCAGGCGGACCGCATCGAACGTTTTCATACCTTCATGACCGGCGAAGTGTTCGCGGCACTGCGCGAACACACGATCCTCGGCCGCACGATGCTCACGCCCGATAGGCCGGACACCGGCGCGTTCCTGCACGGCGTGAACATCGCGCGGGAAAAAGGCCAGGCGGGTGTGCTCGCGACCGTGTTCAGTTCGCGCACGCTCGGCCTCACTGGACAACTTTCGCGCGAACAGCAACCGGACTATCTGTCAGGGTTGCTGATCGGCCACGAACTCGCCGGCCTCGACGCCGTGCTCGCGCAACAGCAAAGCGCGCTCGCCGGGCAGAGCCTGCGCCTGATCGGCAACGAAGCGCTGTGCGAGCGTTATCGGCTCGCGCTCGCGCAATTCGGCTGCACCCAGGCGGAACTGGTCAAGCACGCCACCGAGCGCGGCCTGTGGCGCGTGGCGTCGCAGGCAGGGCTCGTCAAACCGGCCGCCAAGACGGCGCGCGCCTGACCGGCAGCGCCGCCGCTCACGAAACAAGGAACCGACATGCAACCTCACATCAATCTGCCCGCTCCGTACATGCCGCACGCGGGTTTGATCGCGGCCTTCGAGGCGTGCCCGCTGATCGCCATCATGCGCGGCGTGACGCCCGCCGATGCCGCCGAGCACGGTCAGGCGCTCTACGAAGCCGGCTTCCGGATCGTCGAAGTGCCGCTGAATTCGCCGCAGCCGTTCGACAGCATCGCCGCGATCCGCAAGGTGTTGCCGGCGGATGCGATCGTCGGCGCGGGTACGGTGCTGCATCCAAGTTTCGTCGACGACGTGAAGTCGGCGGGTGGTGAACTGATCGTCATGCCGCATAGCGATCCGGACGTCGTCAGCGCGGCGAAGGCGCGAGGCATGGCCTGCGCGCCGGGCGTCGCGACGCCCAACGAAGCGTTCATCGCGCTGAAGAACGGCGCGGATGTGCTGAAGATGTTCCCCGCCGAACAACTCGGTTGCCAGGTCGTAAAAGCATGGCGCGCGGTGATCGCGGCGGAAGTGCCGCTGGTCCCGGTCGGCGGTATCACGCCCGACAACATGGGCCCGTTTCTGAGCGCGGGTGCGAACGGCTTCGGCCTCGGCTCGGCGCTATATAAGCCAGGTCAGAGCGCGGCGGTGACGGCTTCGCACGCGAAGGCGTACATCAACGGTTTGCGCATCGCTCGCGCGGGTGCGAAGAAATGAAGCGGCTCGCCGGCAAAGTCGCTCTTGTCACGGGCGCCGGACGCGGTATCGGTTCGGCGATCGCGCATGCTTTCGCGCGCGAAGGCGCGGCGGTCGTGCTGGCGGAACTGGATATCGAGGCCGCGCAGCAGACGGCGGAGCACATCAAGGCGCAGACCGGCGCGCGCGTACTCGCGGTGCACACGGACGTGACGCAGTCCGCGTCGGCTCAGCACGCGGTGAGCGAAGCCGAACGCGCATTCGGCGCGCTCGACGTATTGGTGAACAACGCGGGCATCAACGTGTTCTGCGACCCGCTCACGATGACCGACGACGACTGGCGCCGCTGCTTCGCAGTGGATCTCGACGGCGTGTGGAACGGTTGCCGCGCGGCGTTGCCGGGCATGGTCGAACGCGGCGCGGGCAGCATCGTGAATATCGCCTCGACGCATTCGTTCAAGATCATTCCGGGCTGCTTTCCGTACCCGGTGGCGAAGCACGGCGTGATCGGACTGACGCGCGCGCTCGGCATCGAATACGCGCCGCGCAATGTGCGGGTCAACGCGATCGCGCCGGGTTACATCGAAACGCAATTGACGCACGACTGGTGGAACGAGCAGGCCGATCCGGCCGCCGCGCAACAGGCGACGCTCGATCTGCAGCCGATGAAACGCATCGGCCGCCCGGAAGAAGTGGCGATGACGGCGGTGTTTCTCGCCTCGGACGAAGCGCCGTTCATCAACGCTACCTGCATCACCGTGGATGGCGGACGCTCGGCGCTGTATCACGACTGATTTACAGAACTCGGATTGCGCAGGGGCGCAATGAGTACACCGGACGACGCGCTGGCCGCGTGTGTCAGACCCGGTACAAGAAGACGCGGCCAATACCTTCTCGTTATCAATTAGTCAGGAGACACGCATCATGAAACGTAGAATTTTCCTCACGCTGGCAGCAGCGGCGACGGGTGTGCTCTTCAACGCACCGGTCGCGCAAGCCGCCGATCCGGTGAAGATCGGCTTCCTCGTGAAGCAGCCGGAAGAACCGTGGTTCCAGGACGAGTGGAAGTTCGCCGAGATCGCCGCCAAGGAAAAGGGCTTCACGCTGGTGAAGATCGGCGCGCCGTCGGGCGAGAAGGTGATGAGCGCAATCGACAACCTGTCGGCGCAAAAGGCGCAGGGCTTCGTGATCTGCACGCCTGACGTCAAGCTCGGACCGGGCATCGTCGCGAAAGCGAAGGCCGACGGCCTGAAGATGATGACGGTGGACGACCGCCTGGTCGACGGCGCGGGCAAGCCGATCGCGTCGGTGCCGCATATGGGCATCTCGGCGTACAACATCGGCAAGCAGGTCGGCGACGGCCTGGCCGCGGAAATCAAGAAGCGCGGCTGGGACATGAAGGACGTGGGTGCGATCGACGTGACCTACGAACAACTGCCGACCGCGCATGACCGCACCAGCGGAGCGACCGACGCACTGATCGCAGCCGGCTTCCCGAAGGCGAACATCGTGATGGCGCCGCAAGCGAAGACCGACACGGAAAACGCCTTCAACGCGGCTAACATCGCGCTGACGAAGAATCCGCAGTTCAAGCACTGGGTGGCTTACGCGCTGAACGACGAAGGCGTGCTCGGCGCCGTGCGCGCAGCGGAAGGCCGCGGCTTCAAGGCGGACAACATGATCGGTATCGGCATCGGCGGTTCGGACTCGGCTTTGAACGAGTTCAAGAAGCCGTCGCCGACGGGCTTCTACGGCACGGTCATCATCAGCCCGAAACGCCACGGCGAAGAAACTTCGACGCTGATGTACGACTGGATCACGCAAGGCAAGGCACCGCCGCCGCTCACGCTGACGACCGGCATGCTGGCCACGCGTGACAACGTCGCCGACGTGCGCCAGAAGATGGGCCTCGCGGCGAATTGAGCTGGGTGATTCAGTACGCAGCGCAATGAAGTGAACTGCCGGTGCGCCGTTTGCCAAAGATCGGCGCGCCGGCAGCAGCAATAAAAGATCAGCAGTAGAGACAGACGGTTCATTCGAAGCATTAGGAGGCGAAGTGTCAGCGACGCTACGTTTTGACAATATCGGCAAAGTCTTTCCAGGCGTGCGCGCGCTCGACGGTGTGTCCTTCGACGTCAACGTCGGCCAGGTGCACGGCCTGATGGGCGAAAACGGCGCGGGGAAATCCACCCTGCTGAAGATTCTCGGTGGTGAATATCAGCCCGACTCGGGCCGCGTGATGATCGACGGCAACGAGGTGCGCTTCACGAGCGCGGCGTCGTCGATCGCGGCAGGCATCGCGGTGATTCACCAGGAACTGCAATACGTGCCCGATCTGACGGTCGCGGAAAATCTGCTGCTCGGACAACTGCCGAACTCGCTCGGCTGGGTCAACAAGCGCGAAGCCAAACGCTTCGTGCGCGAACGCCTCGAAGCGATGGGCGTCGCGCTCGACCCGAACGCGAAACTGCGCAAGCTCTCGATCGCGCAGCGCCAGATGGTGGAAATCTGCAAGGCGCTGCTACGTAACGCGCGCGTGATCGCTCTGGACGAGCCGACCAGCTCGCTGTCGCATCGTGAGACCGAAGTGCTGTTCAAGCTGGTGCGCGACTTGCGCGCCGACAATCGCGCGATGATCTACATCTCGCACCGCATGGACGAGATCTACGAGTTGTGCGACGCCTGCACGATCTTCCGTGACGGCCGCAAGATCGCCTCGCATCCCACGCTCGAAGGCGTGACGCGCGACACCATCGTCAGCGAGATGGTGGGGCGGGAAATTTCGGACATCTATAACTACTCGGCGCGCCCGCTCGGCGAAGTGCGTTTCGCCGCGAAAGGAATCGAAGGCCATGCGCTCGCGCAGCCGGCCAGCTTCGAAGTGCGGCGCGGCGAGATTGTCGGCTTCTTCGGTCTGGTGGGTGCGGGCCGCAGCGAACTGATGCATCTGGTGTACGGCGCCGATCACAAGAAGGGCGGCGAGTTGCTGCTCGACGGCAATCCGATCAAAGTGCGCAGCGCGGGCGAAGCAATCCGCCACGGCATCGTACTGTGCCCGGAAGACCGCAAGGAAGAAGGCATCGTCGCGATGGCGACCGTGTCGGAGAACATCAATATCAGTTGCCGCCGTCACTTTCTGCGGGCGGGGATGTTCCTCGACCGCAAAAAGGAAGCGGAAACCGCCGACCGTTTCATCAAGCTGCTCAAGATCAAGACGCCGAGCCGCCGCCAGAAGATTCGTTTTCTTTCGGGCGGCAATCAGCAGAAGGCGATTCTGTCGCGCTGGTTGGCCGAGCCGGATCTGAAAGTGGTGATTCTCGACGAGCCGACGCGCGGGATCGACGTCGGCGCGAAGCACGAAATCTACAACGTGATCTATCAGCTTGCCGAACGCGGCTGCGCGATCGTGATGATTTCGTCGGAGCTGCCGGAAGTGCTCGGCGTGTCCGACCGCATCGTCGTGATGCGCCAAGGCCGGATTTCCGGCGAGCTGACGCGCAAGGATGCAACGGAACAATCGGTGCTGAGCCTCGCGCTGCCGCAAAGCTCGACCGCACTGCCCGGAACGCAAGCCGCTGCCCAACAGGCGGCCTGAACATCATTCGGACGAAAGTCCGGCAACCCGTGGGGAACGGGAGGAGTCTTCAACATGCAAGCCAGAGAAAACCTCGCGCAACAGGCCGCCAAGGGCGCGGCCGAAGCGCTGATTCCGCAGTCGAACGACAAGGCCAAATGGTGGCAGCAGATTACCGAATACAGCCTGATAGTGATCTTCGTCGTGATGTTCGCCACGATGTCGCTGACCGTCGATCACTTCTTCTCGATCGAGAACATGCTCGGCCTCGCGCTGTCGATCTCGCAGATCGGCATGGTCTCGTGCACGATGATGTTCTGTCTCGCCTCGCGCGACTTCGACTTGTCCGTGGGTTCGACCGTCGCGTTCGCCGGCGTGTTGTGCGCGATGGTGCTCAACGCCACCGGTAACACCTTCATCGCAATCGTCGCGGCGGTGGCGGCGGGCGGCGTGATCGGTTTCGTCAACGGCGCGGTGATCGCGTATCTGCGCATCAACGCGCTGATTACGACGCTCGCTACGATGGAAATCGTCCGCGGCCTTGGCTTTATCGTTTCGCACGGTCAGGCGGTGGGCGTGTCGTCGGATACGTTTATCGCGCTGGGCGGTTTGAGCTTCTTCGGCGTGTCGCTGCCGATCTGGGTCACGCTGCTGTGCTTCATCGTGTTCGGCGTGATGCTCAACCAGACCGTGTACGGCCGCAATACGCTCGCAATCGGCGGCAATCCGGAAGCGTCGCGTCTGGCCGGTATCAACGTGGAACGCACGCGTGTCTACATCTTCCTGATTCAGGGGGCGGTGACCGCGCTGGCCGGCGTGATTCTGGCCTCACGTATCACGTCAGGTCAGCCGAACGCGGCGCAGGGCTTCGAACTGAACGTGATTTCGGCCTGCGTGCTGGGCGGCGTATCGCTGCTCGGTGGACGCGCGACGATTTCCGGCGTGGTGATCGGCGTGCTGATCATGGGCACGGTCGAGAACGTGATGAACCTGATGAACATCGACGCGTTCTACCAGTACCTCGTGCGTGGCGCGATCCTGCTCGCCGCCGTGCTGCTCGACCAGTTGAAGAACCGCGGCTCGCGCGACTAACCCCGCGACCCACTCACTTGCTCTAAAAGGAATCGAACGATGTCGTCTCCGGCCAATGCAAACGTCCGTCTCGCGGACAGCGCCTTCGCACGTTATCCGAGCCTCGTCGACCGCACGGTGTTGATCACGGGCGGCGCGACCGGCATCGGCGCATCGTTCGTCGAGCATTTCGCGGCGCAAGGCGCGCGCGTCGCGTTTTTCGATATCGACGCGAGCGCCGGTGAAGCGCTCGCCGACGAGCTCGGCGATTCGAAGCACAAGCCGCTGTTCCTGTCGTGCGATCTGACCGACATCGACGCGCTGCAAAAAGCGATCGCCGACGTGAAGGCCGCGCTGGGTCCGATCCAGGTGCTGGTGAACAACGCCGCGAACGACAAACGCCACACAATCGGCGAAGTCACGCGCGAGTCGTTCGACGCGGGCATCGCGGTGAATATCCGTCACCAGTTCTTCGCGGCGCAAGCGGTGATGGAGGATATGAAAGCCGCCAACAGCGGCTCGATCATCAATCTCGGTTCAATCAGCTGGATGCTGAAGAACGGCGGTTATCCGGTCTATGTGATGTCGAAATCCGCGGTGCAGGGTTTGACGCGCGGTCTCGCGCGCGACCTCGGTCACTTCAATATCCGCGTCAATACGCTGGTGCCGGGCTGGGTGATGACCGAGAAACAGAAGAGGCTGTGGCTCGACGACGCGGGCCGTCGTTCGATCAAGGAAGGGCAGTGCATCGACGCCGAGCTGGAACCGGCCGACCTCGCCCGCATGGCGCTCTTCCTCGCCGCCGACGACAGCCGCATGATTACCGCGCAGGACATCATCGTGGACGGAGGCTGGGCGTGAGCGCGAGCGGTTCACCAGGCACGGCCGCGCTGCTGCTCGACACGAAATGCACGCTCGGCGAGGGCGCGACATGGTGCGCGCAGACCGGCCGTTTCTACTGGACGGATATCGAAGGCGCGCGTCTGTGGCGCTACGACCCGCGGGACTGTAGCAACATGTCCTGGCACATGCCCGAACGCCTCGCCACCTTCGCGCTGTGCGCGGATCGGCGTTACCTGTTGCTCGGCCTGGCCACGCATCTCGCCTTTTTCGAGCTCGCCACCGGCGAAACGCGGCGCATCATCGACGTCGAAGCCGGCTTGAACACGCGCGTGAACGACGGCCGCTGCGACCGTCAGGGCCGCTTCGTGTTCGGCACCAAAGATGAGGGCGCGCCGTTGCAGGCAATTGGCGGCTTCTATCGGCTCGGTCACGATTTGTCGCTGGAGCGTTTGCCGTTGCCCGCGCCGGCGATCTCGAACAGCATCGCTTTCAGTCCCAACGGCGCCACGATGTACTACTGCGATTCGCCGACACGCGAAATCCGCGCGTGTGACTATCGCGCGGACGGCAGCATCGCCAACGACCGCCTTTTCACGCGGCTCACCGACGCCACCGGCGAACCCGACGGCTCGACCGTGGATCGCGACGGCGGCCTGTGGAACGCGCAATGGGGCGGCCGGCGCGTGGTGCGTTACGGACCGGACGGCGTGGAAACGGAGCGCGTCGGCGTGCCGACCGCGCAGCCGAGTTGCGTCGCGCTGGGCGGCGCGCAGCTGGACACGCTGTACATTACGAGCGCGCGCTGTGACCTCGATGCAGCGGCGCTCGCCAACGATCCGCATGCAGGCGGCGTGTTTATCGCCACACTCGGACGGCGAGGTTTGCCGGAGCCGGTGTTCCAGGGCGCGCCCGCTTAGCGCAGAATGACGCTGCCTCGCTCCCGAGGCAGCCATGAAGCAAATGAAGCGCGGCCGGGCAGTGAATCAGAAAGTGAATCGCAAGTGGATGGTGCAATCCCAGTGGCAGCAAATCGGCAGCATGCAGTTCGGACCCAGAGGCGACCCGTTTTAAAAAAATCGCCCAACAGCATCCGTCAGCGATGACGGCAACGTCCCAAGCCTCTCGATGGAGCCAGATATGACTGTTGCGAATCTTGTTTCCTCCTCCCCTCAGACCTCACAGAGTCGACGCTCGCGGCTCGCCGCGGCGGCCAATCCGGTGCTGCCGGGTCCCAGCACGTCGGCGGTGGCCGTTGGCGAAGACAGCGGCGGCGATGTCGCATGCATCACGCTCGCCAACGCGCATTTGCGTCTCGACGTCGCGCCGACGCTCGGCGGCGGCGTCACCCGTTTCGACTGGCGCAACGACGGCGCACTCACGCCGATCTTCCGCCGCTGCCGCCACGTCGCGGCCGATACGCAACCGAACCAGTTGGCCTGTTATCCGCTGCTGCCGTATTCGAACCGCATCGGCGGCGGGCAATTCAACGTGGCGGGACGGCGCGTCGAGGTGCCGCGCAATCGCGCCGACGAGCCCTTGCCGATTCACGGCGACGGCTGGCAATCGGTTTGGCAGGTCGCGGAGTCGGATCGTGAAAACGTCCGCCTCACGCTCGACCGCCGCGACGGTAAGCCGTACGCCTACCGTGCGACGCAAACTTATACGCTGGACGGCCCGACGCTCGTCGTCGCGCTCGAAATCGAAAATGCCGGCCGCGAGGCGCTGCCTTTCGGGCTCGGCGTGCATCCCTTCTTCGTGCGCGACGCGGACACCGAGTTGTCTGCCGCGGCCGGCGGGTTGTGGCTCTCCGGCGACGACTGGCTGCCGGTGCAGCATGTGCCCGCGCCGCCCGCCTGGCAATTCGGCGTGGCGTATCCGCTGCCGGAAACCATGGTCAATCACGCTTTTACCGGCTGGAGCGGGCAAGCGGCGGTGGTGTGGCCGAAGCGCCGCCTGTCGCTGAACATTGCCGCCGACACCGATTACTACGTGCTGTACACGCCGCCCGGCGAAGACTTTTTCTGCTTCGAACCGGTGGATCATCCGATCAACGCGATGAACCTGGCCGGCGGCGCGAGCGAAAACGGCATGACTTTGCTGGGACGCGGCGAACGACTGACGCGCACATTCCGCTTCACTGTCGAACGCACCGGTTTGCGCTCGATGCCGGGCGCGCGTGGCTCGAAGCGGCGGCAATAGCGGGCGAGGGCGGCGCGGCATGACGGACGCGTGCACGCCGCGATGCGCTGTGGACAATCGGCTCGCACGCTTCTCGAGTGCCTGACCAATGAATCAGCACACACAGGGCGCGCTGCGGGCGCTAGCCGCGCCTGTCCGCATCTCGCGCCGGACCGCCGCTGCCGCACGCTCCTTGACGCGGCCCGCCGCGCGGGACGGGTAAAATACGCGCCTCTTCCGTTTTCCTGCTCGCCGCGAGACCCACCATGCCCAATTTCATCCAGACACTCAACGACGCCTGGCAGCGCACCAACTCGCTGCTGTGCGTCGGCCTCGATCCCGAGCCGAGCAAATTCCCGGGCGCGCTCGCGGGCCGTCCCGAGGCGATCTTCGACTTCTGCCGCACGATCGTCGATGCGACCGCGCCGTATGCGTCGTCGTTTAAACCGCAGATCGCCTACTTTGCGGCGCATCGCGCGGAAGACCAGCTCGAGCAGCTGATCGCCCACATTCATGCGAATCATCCGGGTCTGCCGGTGATTCTGGATGCGAAGCGCGGCGACATTGGCAGCACCGCCGAACAATATGCGCGCGAGGCGTTCGAGCGCTATCAGGCGGACGCCGTGACGGTGAATCCGTACATGGGGTTCGACTCGATCCAGCCGTATCTGGAGCATGCAGGCAAGGGCGTGATCGTGCTGTGCCGCACGTCGAACCCGGGCGGCTCCGATCTGCAATTCCTGGAGACGGGCGGCCGTCCGCTGTATCAGGTCGTCGCGCAACTGGCGGCGGAGAAATGGAATGCGAGCGGCCAACTGAGTCTGGTGGTCGGCGCGACTTTCCCGAAGGAAATCGAAGTTGTGCGGGGGATTGTCGGCGATATGCCGCTGCTGATTCCGGGCATCGGCGCGCAAGGCGGCGACGTGCAAGCTACCGTCAACGCCGGCCGCACCGCGAACGGCACGGGCATGCTGATCAACTCGTCGCGGGCGATTATTTACGCGGGCAAGGGCGACGATTTCGCCGAGGCCGCGGCGAAGGCCGCGATGGAAACGCGGGACCGGATCAACGCGTTTAGGTAATCGGCGGGCTGGTGTTGTTCGGGAGCGTGTTGAGGTTAGTTTGGGCGTGGCGGCTCGACACGTCGATATTTGCGAGGTCCGCATAAGCGCAGGCAACCTTCATTGAAGACCGCCTATGAGCGCTTGGCACTCAGGTCGGCCCCAGCCGCTCGATCAACGCTGCATGCTGCGGGTGCCGTGCTTTCAACGTGCCGACATCCGCCAGCTCAAATTCGGTAAATTCAAAACCCGGCGCCACCGTGCAACCGACCAACGCGAACGTCGCCGGGTCGGCGCATTCCGCCGCGAACCACAAACCTGCCGGCACTACCGCATGAAACACGGCATTCGCGTGCGTCAGCGCGTTGCCGAGCTTGTGCGTGACCAGCGCGCCCGTTTCGTCGAGCACGTGGACGTTCAGCGGCTCGCCCGCGTAGAAATGCCAGACCTCGTCGGATTTGATCCGATGCCACGCCGAATGTGCGCCGTCGCACAGCAGGTAATAGATCGCGGTCGACGCCGAGCGCGTTTCCGCGGAACCGCTAACGTCTTTGTCGCGAATCACGCGCTCCACTGAGCGGTATGTCTCGCTGAAAAATCCGCCCTCGGGATGCGGCTTGAGATCGAGGCGGCGGATCAGTTCGTCTTTGATTGCGTGCGAATCAGGCATGGGCTTCCCGCTTCGAATAAAGCTTAGTGCTCGCGTTCGTCGAGTAAAGCCAGCACACCGCGCAGCGCATGCGCGGCCGCCTGCACGCGAATCTTCTCGCGGTCGCCCTTGAAAACCTTCGTTTCCACCGACGTATGCAGCCGGTTGCTCCAGCCGAACGAGACCATGCCGACCGGTTTGGTCTCCGTGCCGCCGCCCGGTCCGGCCACGCCAGTAATCGACAACGAGACCTGCGCGCGGCTGTTGCGCAGCGCGCCTTCGGCCATCGCGCGCGCCACCTGCTCGCTGACCGCGCCGTGTTTGTCGATCAACTCGGCGGGCACGCCGATCATCTCGCTCTTCGCCTGATTCGAATACGTGACGAAGCCGCGCTCGAACCAGCCGCTGCTGCCGGAAATATCGGTGATCGCGGTCGCCACCATGCCGCCCGTGCAGGACTCAGCGGTGACGAGCATGAGGCGCTCGTCGCGCAGACGGTTGCTCACGCGAATCGCAAGCTGGTGAACGACGGAATCGGTAGGCATGGCGTCAATCCGGAAAACGTGGGCTGGCGATGAATGCGCGGCGCCGCGGCGGGCGCCGGGCAGCAATCAAACGGACATGCGCCAGAGCGCAATCACGAGCAGCGTGAAAAACGCGGCGACCAGGTCATCGAACATGATGCCAAAGCCACCTTTCAGACGGCGATCGAAATAGCCGATGGGCGGCGGCTTCACCATGTCGAAAAAGCGAAACACGATGAACGCCCAGAACTGCCCGGTCAGCGTAACCGGCGTGACCATCAGCAGCACCAGCCAGAACGCGATGATTTCGTCCCACACGACCGGCGACGGATCGTCGATGCCGAGCTTCTTCGCGGTGAACCCGCAAATCGCAATGCCGCCGATAAAGCCCGCGATGATCAGCACTCCCCATTCGATGACCGTCAGATAACGGCTGAGCACGGCAAAGGACGCCCACGCGAACAACGTACCGATCGTGCCAGGCGCAACCGGCGACAAGCCGCTGCCGAACCCCAACGACAGAATATGCAGCGGATGCGACAGCATGAAGCGCGCGGTCGCGCGGCGCGGTTGACGGCCCGGCGGGCGCGGATCGGGCGCGCGCGGCACCGGGGACGGCTCGGCAGCGATAAGTTTGTCGGCCGGGCCGAGCGGGGGATCAGTCTGCATGAAAGTGGTCGAAGCCTTGCAACGTCAGGGAGAGCGGCGCGCCGGCGGCATCCCGCCAGCCGATCGCCGGGCGGTCGGCCGCCGTTTCGGGAGCGCTTATTGTACCGATGCGCGTGAGCTGGATGCCCACCTCGCCGCCGGCCGTTTCGACTTTGGCACGCGCTGCGATTGGCGCGGTGAAGCAGAGTTCGTAATCGTCGCCGCCAGCGAGCGTGCAGCGTCGCTGGATTTCGGGAGCAAGGCGGCGCAGCGCAGCGGAACGCGGGACGGCGTCGACGTCGACCGTGGCCCGCAGCTTCGAGCGTTCCAGAATGTGCAGCAGATCGCCGGCAAGGCCGTCCGAGAGGTCGAGCGCCGCGTGGGCGATGCCGCGTAGGGCCAAGCCGAGCGCGACCCGCGGCTCCGGGCGTTCGAGGGCGCGACGAAACGTCGCAGTGTCGCTGGCATCGGCGATCCATTCGCCGCGCTGCACGCCGAGACTGGCGCGGGCGTCGCCGAGCGTGCCGGAAATCCAGATGTCGTCGCCCGGTTGCGCGGCGTCGCGGCGCAGCGCCGCTTGCGGTGGGACGCTGCCAAACACCGTGATGCACAGATTGAGCGGGCCGCCAGTCGTATCGCCGCCGATCAGCTCGCAACCGTAGCGTTCGGCCAGCGCGAACAGCCCTTCGCTGAACGCGGCGAGCCAAGCTTCTTCTGCCTTCGGCAGGGAAAACGCCAGCGTGAACGCCTGCGGTTGCGCGCCCATTGCGGCGAGGTCCGACAGATTCACCGCGAGCGCTTTGTGACCCAGCGCCTCGGGATCGACATCGGCGAAAAAGTGGCGGCCTTCGACCAGCATATCCGTCGAAATCGCCAGCATCTCGCCGGCGCGCGGCGCGAGCAGCGCGCAGTCGTCGCCGATGCCGAGCGAGCCGGCGGCGGCATCGGATGGCCGGGCAGCGGCGCGGCGGGCAAAGAAACGATCGATCAGCGAAAACTCGGAGAGCATGGTGGCGATGGGTGGACGCGAGGGTGAGCGCGAGGGTGGACGATGAAGTGCCGTGAAGTTCGGCTAACGGCGCGCATTGTACGGAGCGAACAAAGGGTAAACATTCGATCCGCCCGCAACTCCGATCCGAGTCGCATTCCGCTCACAGCATGCCACGTCGGCCTTTCGCTATGTTTCAGTCGCGGCAGTTGTACCCGTATTGAAGGAATTGGGCCGGCAATTAGGGCTACAATGCCGTCGAACGTCTATTCTAATCCGCCCTCCGAAGCCCGCCTTATGTCGACTCCCGTCAATAGCAAACTCCGCGAAGCCGCCCTCGATTACCACGAGTTCCCCACCCCCGGGAAGATCGCGATCGCCCCGACCAAGCAGATGATCAACCAGCGCGACCTCGCGCTGGCGTACTCGCCTGGCGTCGCGTTCGCGTGCGAGGAAATCGTCGAGAACCCGTTGAACGCCGCGCGCTTCACCGCGCGCAGCAACCTGGTCGGCGTCGTCACGAACGGCACCGCGGTGCTCGGTCTCGGCAACATCGGGCCGCTCGCCTCGAAGCCCGTCATGGAAGGCAAGGCCGTCCTGTTCAAGAAGTTCGCCGGCATCGACGTGTTCGATATCGAGCTGAACGAGTCCGATCCGCACAAGCTGGTCGACGTGATTGCGGCGCTGGAGCCGACCTTCGGCGGTATCAATCTCGAAGACATCAAGGCGCCGGACTGCTTTATCGTCGAACGCGAATGCCGCAAGCGCATGAAGATTCCGGTCTTCCACGACGACCAGCACGGCACGGCGATCGTCGTCGCGGCGGCCATCACCAACGGTTTGAAGGTGGTCGGCAAGGACATTAAAGAGGTCAAGCTGGTGTCCTCGGGTGCGGGCGCGGCGGCGCTGGCCTGTCTGGATCTGCTGGTCGATATCGGCCTGCCGCTCGAAAACATCACCGTGACCGATCTGGCCGGCGTGGTCTACAAAGGCCGCGTCGAACTGATGGACCCGGACAAGGAGCGCTTCGCGCGTGAAACCGACGCCCGTACGCTCGCTGAAGCGATTGGCGGCGCGGACGTTTTCCTCGGCCTGTCGGCCGGTGGCGTGCTCAAGCAGGACATGGTCAAGCAGATGGCGGACAAGCCGCTGATTCTGGCGCTGGCCAACCCGACCCCGGAAATCCTGCCCGAACTGGCGCTGGAAGTGCGTCCGGACGCCGTGCTGTGCACGGGCCGCACCGACTACCCGAACCAGGTGAACAACGTGCTGGTGTTCCCGTTCCTGTTCCGCGGCGCGTTGGATGCCGGCGCGACGACGGTCACACGGGAAATGGAAATCGCGGCGGTCAACGCGATCGCCGAGTTGGCGCGCCAGGAGCAGAGCGACATCGTCGCGACGGCGTATGGCATTCAAGATCTCTCGTTCGGGCCGGAATACCTGATTCCGAAGCCGTTCGACCCGCGCCTGATCGTCAAGGTCGCGCCGGCCGTGGCGAAGGCCGCGATGGATTCGGGCGTCGCCGAGCGTCCGATCGAGGACATGGAAGCCTACGAACAGCATCTGCAGCAGTTCGTGTATCACAGCGGCACGACCATGAAGCCGATTTTCCAGCTCGCGCGCGGCGTCGAGCCGGAGAAGAAGCGCATTGTGTTCGCGGAAGGCGAAGAAGAGCGCGTGCTGCGCGCAATGCAGATCATCGTCGACGAAAAGCTGGCCAAGCCGATCCTGATCGGCCGTCCGGCCGTGATCGAGCAGCGTATTGCGCGCTACGGTCTGCGTCTCATCGCAGGGCAGGACTACACGGTCGTCAACACCGACCACGACGAGCGTTATCGTGATTTCTGGCAGGAATATCACAAGATGATGTCGCGCAAGGGCATCAGCGCGCAGATGGCGAAGCTCGAAATGCGCCGTCGCACCACACTGATCGGCGCGATGCTGGTCGAAAAGGGCGAGGCCGACGGCATGATCTGCGGCACGGTGTCGACCACGCATCGCCACCTGCACTTCATCGATCAGGTGATCGGCAAGAAGGAAGGCGCGAAGGTCTACGCGGCGATGAACGCGCTGGTGTTGCCGAACCGCCAGATTTTCCTGGTGGATACGCACGTGAACGTCGATCCGACGCCGGAGCAACTGGCTGAAATCACGATCATGGCGGCTGAAGAAGTGCGCCGTTTCGGTATCGAGCCGAAGATTGCGCTGCTGTCGCATTCGAACTTCGGCACGAGCAACGCGCCGACCGCGCAGAAGATGCGCGACACGCTGGCGATCCTGCGCGAACGGGCGCCGGACCTGCAGGTGGACGGAGAAATGCACGGCGACATCGCGCTCGACGCGAATCTGCGCCGCGAAGTGATGCCCGACTCGACGCTCGAAGGCGACGCGAATCTGCTGGTGCTGCCGAACATCGACGCCGCCAACATCTCGTACAACCTGCTGAAGACCGCCGCGGGCAACAACATCGCGATTGGTCCGATGCTGCTCGGTGCGGCCAAGCCGGTGCACGTGCTGACGGCTTCGGCAACGGTACGCCGGATCGTCAACATGACGGCGCTGCTGGTGGCGGATGTGATCGCGGCCCGTTAATCGGCGTTCCAGCCGAAGCATGGCGCCGGTTTGAACACCGTGTGCCATGCAAAAAAAAGGCGCGCCTGCAACGGGCGCGCCTTAGGGTGAACCGGGGATTGCCACCCAGGAAAAACGGCAAGTCAGAAAATTCCGCCTCGAAACGCACAAGGGCTCGCTGCCCTTGCCACGGGAAATCGAACTGTCCGCAGATTTGTGTAAAGCGGCTTGCCGACCGCTCCCACTTGCCCGCCCTCACTTCGATTCGCGCCGTTGAGCTAAGTTTAGCTTGCCTAAGCTAAACATTCTGTCAAAACTCGTCAAAGCGGCGCCGGTGGCCGTTTCGCGCCCCATCTGAGGATTTCGCCTGCCCGGCGAGCGTTGATTCCGGGGGCCATTAGCGATACCCTTACGACTTTCATGGTCGTCAAACTCGTGATCTAACAGCGGGGAACCCTGATACATGGCACGCAAGTGGCAACGCATGAAAGGCGTGCTGATCGGTGCTATTACGCTGTGCGTTATATCCGGCCCCGTGCCAGGCGCGTTCGCGCGCGACTCCACGGCACCCGTCGACACGAACGCGCAGTTGCAGGGCACCATCGCGCTGGCGCAGTTGCCGCGCGAAGCGGTCAATACATTGAACTTGATTGCCGCAGGCGGGCCTTACCCGTATGAGAAGGACGGCATCGTATTCGGCAATCGCGAACGGTTGCTGCCGGCCCATCGGCGCGGCTATTACCACGAATACACCGTTCCCACGCCTCGCTCACGTAATCGCGGGGCGCGTCGCATCGTCTGCGGAGGTCCGCTGAAGCGAACCGACAATTGTTATTACTCGGACGACCACTACACCAGTTTTAATCGTATTGTTGAATGACATCGGGATGAACGGCATGAGCGACAACGTCTACGCGCACGACTCCGGAGTCGCGACGGATCTTTTCGCGGCCGGCGACGGCAATTTGTTCCAACGCGTCATGCAGATGCGCGCCGGCGATCAGGGCCGCGAGAACCAGAGCGAAGCAGGCACTGTGGTTTCATCGAATGAGGAGCCCATGAGTCTTTTCAAGACCGTACGACCGAACATCGTACAGTCGATCCGCGCGTTCCGCGTGCAGGATCTCGCCGACGAGGCCAGCCAGCTCGGCCAGCACTTCCTCTATGCGTATTGCGCCAACGCGCAGTCGAAGCAGGAAGTGCTCGAAACTATCGCGACCTCGTTCCTGTTTCCGAAGCATTTCGGCAAGAATTACGACGCGCTATACGACTGCCTGACCGATCTCGTGCATAAGGCGGGTGCGCAGCCGGGCTTCGTGATTGTGCTCGAGCAGTTGCCGGTCGCCCAGAAGTTCGATAAGGAAGGGCGCGAGACGCTGCTGGACGTGTTCCGCGAAGCGGCCGAGTTCTGGGCCGAGCGCAAAGTGGCGTTCCGCGTGTTTTACTCGTTCGCTTGAGTTTTTGCCCGCGCGTTGCGCGCTTGGGCTAAGTGAGAAAGGCCCGCCGATCGGCGGGCCTTTCTGCTTTTGGTGCGAATGTCGGCTTGGGCTTGCTGCTCTTAATCAAGGCGACCAGCGCGTCACGCAAGCGGCTTACCAGCCGCCCCAGCCGGCCGCCAGCGCCGAGAGAACGGCGATGCCGGCGGTTTCGGTGCGCATCACGCGCGGGCCGAGGCCGACGGCGGTGAAACCGTGCGCGGCCGCGGCGGCTTCCTCCGTCGCTGAAAAACCGCCTTCCGGGCCCACCAGCACCGTCACGCGTCCTTTCGGCGGTTCGGAGGGCAACGCGGAAAAGCTGATGCTGGCACGCGGCGAAAGCAGAATGCGCAGGTCGCCTTCCTCGGGCGTGCGGGGCATCGAGCCGAGCCAGGTGGCGATCTCGCGCACTGGCATCACCTCCGGCAGGCGATTGCGCCCGCACTGTTCACACGACGCCCGCACGATGCCTTGCCAATGCGCGTGGCGCCGCTGCGCGCGATCGCCGGAGAGGCGCACGACGCTGCGCGTGGTGGTCAACGGCACGAAGCTGGACGCACCCAGTTCGACGGCTTTTTCGATCAGCCAGTCCATCTTGTCGCCGCCGGCAATGCCCTGCGCGAGCGTGAGGCGATAGGGCGCCTCGACCTCGATATCGCGGAATTCGCGGATTTTCACCATGGCCGAGCGCCTTTCGACTTCGACGAGTTCGGCGCTGTATTCGCCGCCTTCGCCGTTGAAAAGGACGATCGAATCGCCTGGCTGCAGGCGCAGCACGAGCACGTGCCGAACGACGTCATCGGGAAGCGGCAAGACGTCCTCGGGCTGCAGAGGCGTACCGACGAAAAAGCGAGGCATCAGAAAAATACTCATTGGTTCACGAAAGGTGGCGAGCGAGCGCCCAGCGATAGCCGTCCAGATCTTCGACCTGGGCGAAGCGATCGCCCCAGAATTGATCCTGTGGCTCGCTCAGCGACTTTGCGCCGGCGGCCAGCGCCCGCGCATAGATCGCGTCGACATCGTCGACATAGACATAGAACGATTGCGGTGCGATTGCGCCCGCGCTTTTGGGTGTTTTCGCCGCCGAGCCGAACGCGCCTTCCGGAGCGAACATCACAATCAACTGGCCTTGATAGGTCATCTCGACATGCATGACGACACCGTCGTCCTGGACACTGTCACGCACTTCGAAGCCGAACGCCGCTGTGAAGAACGCGGACGCGGCACGTGCGTCGCGCACCGTCAGATAGGGGGTCAACCAGGGCACACCGGCTGGGCGGGAGGCGGTCATGCGATTCTCCGGATCGATGGGGTTGGCGGGGCACGTGGTGCGAGTCCAGGCGGAAATTGGCGTATCGCTATTGCAATCGCACAATCCGACGGAGCCGTGCATTTTGCCCACGCGTTAGCTTGCTGGCTTTAAGAATTGACTTAGTTTATCGCGCACAGCGGGCGATGCCGAGAACAGTCCGGCATGCATGAGCGCGTCGTAATGTTTCAGGCTGCCGATTGCGCGCGCGTCGATGCGCTCCGTGAGTGTATCGACGGTAAGAGCGGCGGGGTCGAGCGTGTCGCTGGCGGTGGCCATCATCCAGAGCGAGCCGTACAGCGGCACGAACGCGCTCATGGTGCGGACCACGGCGAAGGTCGCGCGCAGATCGCCGAGCAGGCGGGCCACGCGCTCAGCATGGAAATACGGCGAGCCGAGATGCACGGAGACCGCGGCAATCGGCCTCATGATCCTCTTGAGCCGCTGATAGAAGGCTTGCGTGTAAAGACCGGCGGCGGGTGAATCCGGCGGCGTCAGGTCGAACACGACGAGATCGAACTGCGCCGGCGCGGCTGCCTCGACATATTGCGCGGCGTCGCCGATTATCAGTTCGACGCGTGGATCGTCGAATGCGCCGCCGTGCACCTCGGGCAAATATTCGCGCGTCAAACGTACGACTTGCGCATCCAACTCCGCCACCACGATCCGTCCGATTCCAGCATGCCTCAGCAATTGCCGCGCGGCCCCGCCGTCGCCGCCGCCCAGCACGAGCGCCGCTTGCTGCGACGGATGCGCCAGCGCGGCCGGATGCACCATGCATTCGTGGTAGATGAACTCGTCGCCGGTGGACGTCATCGGGCGGCCGTCGAGGGTGAAAAGCCGGCCGAGTTGCGGTGTGTCCCAAACCTCGATCCGCTGAAAAGGCGAATCGACGCGCGCGAGGCGTTTCGCGTGCGGAAATCCGTAGACGGCGTCGGGACTCGGTTGAAACAGCAGTGGAGCGCTCACGGATGGCGGGCTCCGTCCGGAGCGCGGTAGGTCGAGATTGGGCAATTGTAAAGGCCGAAGCGCGGCGCGGTTCGGCGGCCGCATCGAGCCACATGGCCGGACGGCTTTCGGAGCAGGGCGCAGGCAACGTTCTGTTAGAATGTCACGCTTTCAGCCTTGTCCGTTTGCTCTGCCCGTTTCGCGTCTCCTGGCGCCGCACCGTGCGCCAAAGTGAACCGGCATTCGAGCATCCGGGCCTCAAGCGCGCACCGCTTTCTGACTCTGTCTCCGGACTCGACATGACGACCCCGTCTCCCGCACCCACCTCCTTGATGGCCAACGCAATCCGCGCGTTGTCCATGGACGCCGTTCAAAAAGCGAATTCCGGCCACCCCGGCATGCCGATGGGCATGGCCGAAATCGGCGTGGCTTTGTGGTCGCGTCATCTGCGCCACAATCCGAAGAACCCGCAATGGGCCGATCGCGACCGTTTCGTGCTGTCGAACGGTCACGGCTCGATGCTGCTCTACTCGCTGCTGCACCTGACCGGCTACGATCTGCCGATCGACGAGCTGAAGAATTTCCGCCAGATGCATTCCAAGACGCCGGGTCACCCGGAATACGGCATTACGCCGGGCGTCGAGACGACCACCGGCCCGCTCGGCCAGGGTCTGGCGAATGCGGTCGGCATGGCGCTCGCCGAGTCGCTGCTCGCCACTGAATTCAACAAGCCTGACGCGAAGATCGTCGACCACCACACGTACGTGTTCGCCGGCGACGGCTGCCTGATGGAAGGCATCTCGCACGAAGCCTGCTCGCTGGCGGGCGTGCTTAAGCTGAACAAGCTGATCGCGTTCTACGACGACAACGGCATCTCGATCGACGGCGAAGTGGTGCACTGGTTCCACGACGACACGCCCAAGCGCTTCGAAGCGTACGGCTGGAACGTGATCCCGAACGTGGTCGGCCACGACGTCGAAGCGGTCGACGCGGCCATCAAGCAAGCCAAGCAATCCGACAAGCCCACGCTGATCTGCTGCAAGACGGTGATCGGCGAAGGCTCGCCGAACAAGGCCGGCAGCCACGATTCGCACGGCGCGGCGCTCGGCGAAAAGGAAGTCGCGGCCACGCGCGAAAAGATCGGCTGGAAGTGGGAGCCGTTCGTGATCCCGCAAGAAGTCTACGCAGCGTGGGACGCGAAAGAAGCCGGCGCGCGCAACGAGTCCGAGTGGGACAAGGCGTTTGCCGCGTACGCAGCCAAATATCCGCAGGAAGCTGCTGAATTCAAGCGCCGCGACGCGAAGCAATTGCCCGCCGACTGGAAAGAAAAGGCCAAGGCAATCATCGCCGGCGCGAACGAACGCGCTGAAACCGTCGCGACTCGCAAGGCGTCGCAGCAGGCTATCGAAGCTTTGTCGGCCGTGCTGCCGGAACTGCTCGGCGGCTCCGCCGACCTGACCGGTTCGAACCTGACCAACTGGAAGGCCGCCAAGCCCGTGCGTGTGAACGCGGAAGGCCAGGCCGCCGGCAACTACGTCAACTATGGCGTGCGCGAATTCGGCATGAGCGCCGCGATCAACGGCGTCGCGCTGCACGGCGGCTTCAAGGCTTTCGGCGGCACGTTCCTGACGTTCTCGGACTACAGCCGCAACGCGCTGCGCGTGGCCGCTCTGATGAAAGCGCCGTCGATCTTCGTGTTCACGCACGACTCGATCGGTCTCGGCGAAGACGGCCCGACTCACCAGTCGATCGAACACGTTGCGAGCTTGCGTCTGATTCCGCACCTGCAAGTGTGGCGTCCGGCTGATACCGTTGAGACCGCGGTGGCCTGGACCCACGCGGTCGAGCATCATGGCCCGTCGGCCCTGATCTTCAGCCGTCAGAACCTGCCGTTCTCGGAGCGTACCGACGCGCAGATCGCCAACATCGAGAAGGGTGGTTACGTGCTGCGCGACTGGAACGACGAAATCGTCGCGCGCAAGGTCATCCTGATCGCCACCGGCTCGGAAGTCGAACTGGCGCTGAACGCGATCGAGCCGCTGGCGCGCGAAGGCATCGCGGCGCGCGTTGTGTCCATGCCGTCGACCACCGTGTTCGACAAGCAGGACGCCGAGTACCGTGAACGCGTGCTGCCGCAAGGCGTGCGCCGCGTCGCGATCGAAGCGGGCGTCACGGATTTCTGGCGCAAGTACGTGGGTCTGGAAGGCGGCGTGGTCGGCATCGACACGTTCGGCGAATCGGCCCCGGCGGGCGTGCTGTTCAAGCATTTCGGCTTCACCGTCGAACACGTGGTAGAGACGGCAAAAGCCGCCCTCGGCTGATCCTGAGCAAGCGTTGCCGCTGGCGTGCGAACGCGCGGCAACGCTGTCAGTCAGACGAACCTGGACGTATTTTTTTAGCCCTCAGGAGATAGACCATGACGATTCGCGTCGCAATCAACGGCTACGGCCGGATCGGCCGCAACACGCTGCGCGCCTTCTATGAAAACGGCAAGAAGCACGATATCGAAATCGTCGCCATCAACGATCTCGGCGATGCCAAGACCAACGCTCACCTGACGCAATACGACACGGCGCACGGCAAGTTCCCGGGCGAAGTGTCGGTGGACGGCGACTACCTCGTTGTCAACGGCGACAAGATCCGCGTACTGGCTAACCGCAACCCGGCTGAACTGCCGTGGGGCGAGCTGAATGTCGACGTCGTGCTGGAATGCACGGGCTTTTTCACGACCAAGGAAAAGGCGAGCGCGCACATCAAGGGCGGCGCGAAGAAGGTGATCATCTCGGCGCCGGGCGGTAAAGACGTCGACGCCACAATCGTCTACGGCGTGAACCACAACGTGCTGAAGGCATCGGACACGGTGATCTCGAACGCATCGTGCACGACGAACTGCCTGGCGCCGCTCGTCAAGCCGCTGAACGACAAGATCGGCCTGGTGAACGGTCTGATGACCACGATCCACGCTTACACGAACGACCAGGTTCTGACGGACGTGTATCACGAAGACCTGCGCCGCGCGCGTTCGGCCACGCACAGCCAGATCCCGACCAAGACCGGCGCGGCTTCGGCTGTTGGCCTGGTGCTGCCGGAACTGAACGGCAAGCTGGACGGCTACGCGATTCGTGTTCCGACGATCAACGTGTCGGTGGTCGATCTGTCGTTCATCGCCGCGCGCGACACGACGGTCGAAGAAGTCAACGCGATCATGAAGGAAGCGTCGGAAGGCTCGCTGAAGGGCATTCTCGGCTACAACGAGGCACCGCTGGTGTCGATCGACTTCAACCACAACCCGGCTTCGTCGACGTTCGACGCTACGCTGACCAAGGTGTCGGGCCGTCTGGTGAAGGTGTCGAGCTGGTACGACAACGAGTGGGGCTTCTCGAACCGCATGCTGGACACGGCTGTGGCGCTGGCCAACGCGAAGTAACCGACTGCGCCTTGCGCGCATTACGCCCTGCAAAGCCGGCTTCGAACCGGCAGTGGCTGGGCAAAGAAAAACCGCTCTTCGGAGCGGTTTTTTTTCGCCTGCGCCTGCGCGTGCGCTTACGCTTGCGGCGTCGGGAAATAGACGCCTGCGCGCTGCGCGGCGTTCGAAATATGCGTCTCGATTGCTTTGCCGGCCGCGGCCGAATCGCGCGCCTTGAGCGCATCCAGAATCACGCGATGCTCGTTGTACGTGGACAGCACCAGTTCGCGCCGGTAGAACGGCATGCGCTGGCTTTCCTTCATGATTTCCGCACTGCTGCTCAGAATCGATTCGATCGCCGCGTTGCCGGCAATGTTGACGATCCGCATGTGGAAGTCGTAGTCGAGGCGGGCGGCTTCGTCGAGTTCGTCGCAGGCAAGCGCCGTTTGCATGGCTGTGATGTTGTCTTCGAACCAGGCGAGGTCGGAATCGCTGACCGCCAGCGCCGCCATGCGCGCGATAAAGCCTTCCAGCGCGAAGCGCATCTGATAAGTGTCCGGCAGCGACGACTGCTCTGCAAACCGCCATGCATGCGCGGCCGAGGCCTGCGCGCTTTCCACGTACACACCCTTACCGGGCCGGATCACCAGCAGACCGAGCGCTTCGAGCGTCGAAAGCGCTTCGCGCAACGACGCGCGACTGATCGCGAGTTCTTCGGAGAGTTGACGCTGCGCCGGCAGCAGACTGCCCACGGGATAGACGCCCGCTTCGATCCGCTCGCGGATGGTCGCGATGGCGGCATCGGTAACGGTATGCGGGACGTTTTTCATCGTTGTCTCACTGTGGTGGCGCGGTCTGACCAGCATTGTAGTACGCGCTCTCAACGCTCGTGTGGCTTGCTGCGCGCCGCCGCTGAGCGGGCCTGAAACCGCTGCAAAAACAGCGGGTAAACACCGTTCTACGAATCCTTGACGTCAGTATATCGGCTTCCTACTATTCGAGATAACAGTACTGGTCGGACCAGTCTGAACAGATGTGAATCGCAACCAGGAGGAAGCCGTGTTGAAATTTTTCAATTCGCTGTTTGGCCGGGTCGTCATAGCGCTGGTGGCGGGCATTGTGGTCGGCGCCGTTTTTCCGCATTTCGCCCAATCGCTGCGCCCGCTCGGCGACGGCTTTCTCAAGCTGATCAAGATGGTGATCGGCCCAATCGTCTTTTGCGTGGTGGTCAGCGGCATGGCGCATGCCGGCGACTTGCGCAAGGTAGGGCGCGTCGGTCTGAAGGCCGTGATCTACTTCGAGGTGATGACGACGATCGCGCTCGTGATCGGCGCGATCCTGGCGTACGTCACGCGTCCGGGCGTCGGCATGAACATCGATCTGCACTCGCTGGATCCGGCCTCGCTCTCGACCTACACCGAGCACGCGAAGAGCCTCAAGGACACGGCCGGCTTTCTGCTGAAAATCATCCCCGATACGGCGATCAACGCGTTCGCCACCGGCGACATTCTGCAAATCCTCGTGTTTTCGGTGCTGTTCGGCTCGGCGCTGTCGCTGCTCGGCAATAAGGCGCAGCGCGTGAGCAGCCTGATCGACGAACTATCGCAAGTGTTTTTCCGCGTGATGGGCTTCATCATCAAGCTCGCGCCGCTCGGCGTGCTCGGCGCGATCGCGTTCACCACCGGCACGTACGGCGTCGAGTCGCTCAAGCAGCTCGGCATGCTGGTGCTCGTGTTCTATCTGAGCTGCATCGTGTTCGTGGTCGTCGTGCTGGGCGTCGTCATGCGGCTCGCCGGCTTCAGCGTCTTCAAGCTGATTCGGTACCTGCGCGAAGAGCTGTCGATCGTGCTCGGCACCGCTTCGTCGGACGCCGTGCTGCCGCAAATCATGCGCAAGCTCGAATGGATGGGCGTCAAGGATTCGACCGTCGGGCTCGTTATCCCCACCGGCTACTCGTTCAATCTCGACGGCTTCTCCATCTATCTCACGCTGGCCGTCATTTTCATCGCGCAGGCCACCAATACGCCGTTGTCGGTGCATGACCTGATCGTGGTGGTGCTGGTGTCGCTGGTGACGTCCAAGGGCGCGCACGGCATTCCCGGCTCGGCGATCGTGATTCTGGCTGCCACTTTGTCTGCGATTCCGGCGATTCCCGTACTCGGCCTCGTGTTGATCTTGCCGGTCGACTGGTTTGTCGGCATTGCCCGCGCGCTGACCAACCTGATCGGCAACTGCGTGGCGACGGTGGTGGTGGCCGTGTGGGAAAACGATATCGACCGGGCGCGCGCGCATCGCGTGTTGAATCGCGACGAAGCCTTGCGCTACGTGCCGGCCGGCGAAGATGCCGAACCCGCGGCTGCCGGCGAGCACGCTCCGGCTGTCTGAACCTGAGAACCTCAATAGAAACCGCGCGCCATTGCAGCGCGCTCCTGGCGCCGGCAGATCTGAAGAATGCCGGCTTCCCTTCACTTTTCGCTGCCTGACCGAGACCAGAGACTATGGCTAATCCGATCCTCGACCCCAACGCTCCCGCTTTCACGCGCCGCTACATGAACCTCGCCGACCCGCGTCTGGGCGCAAAGGCGCTTTTCGCCAGCGACGAATTCTTCGCGCCGAAAGAACGCATGCTGGAGCCGCAGCCTGCGGTGTTCATCCCCGGCAAATACGACGACCACGGCAAGTGGATGGACGGCTGGGAAACCCGCCGCAAGCGCACCACCGGCCACGACTACTGCGTGATCCGCCTCGCGCACCCGGGCGTCGTGCACGGCGTGGATCTCGATACGAGCCACTTCACCGGCAACTTCCCACCGGCGGCGTCGATCGACGCCTGCTACGTGGACGGCGACGCGCCGCCCGATAACGCCGACTGGCAAACCCTCGTGCCGGCCACCACGCTGCAGGGCAATCAGCACCACTACGTCGACGTGAGCGACGCGCGCGCCTTCACGCATCTGCGCGTGAATCTGTATCCGGACGGCGGCCTCGCGCGCTTGCGCGTGTACGGCCAACCCAAGCGCGATTGGGAGCGCGTGGAGCGCGGTACGCTGCTGGATCTGGCGGCGATCGAGAACGGCGCCTACCTGGTCGCGGCGAACAACCAGCATTTCGGGCCGGCCTCGCAGATGCTGATGCCGGGCCGCGGCGTCAACATGGGCGACGGTTGGGAAACCCGGCGCCGTCGCGAGCCGGGCAACGACTGGGCGATCGTCGCGTTGGCGCGGCCGGGCGTGATCCGCAAGATCGAAGTGGATACGGCGCACTTCAAGGGCAACTTCCCGGACCGCTGTTCGCTGCAAGCCGCATCGGTGACGGGCGGCACAGACGATTCGCTCGTAACGCAGGCGATGTTCTGGCCGGTACTGCTCGGCGAACAGAAATTGCAGATGGACCACGTCCACACCTTCGCGGACAACCTCGCTGCGCTGGGCCCGGTCACGCATGTTCGTTTCAATATCTTTCCTGACGGCGGCGTGTCGCGCCTGCGCCTGTGGGGCGAAATCGCATAGCGGAGTGGCGTCGATGAAGACATTGCAGATGAAACGCCTCACGCGCGCGGCCTTCGCGCCGTTCGGCGATGTGATCGAACTGGACGGCGCGCGGCATTTCGCCATCAACGGCGGCACCACCGAGCGCTATCACGACCTGGCCAGCGTCGACGTGACGGAGAACGGCGGCCGGCCGCTGATCAACCTGTTTCGCGCGCAGCCGCGCGCGCTGCCGGTCGAGATCACGATGATGGAGCGGCATCCGCTCGGCAGTCAGGCTTTCATTCCCTTAACTGCGGGGCGTTATCTGGTGGTCGTCGCGCAGGCCGGCGAGTTCGATCCGGCGCAGATGCGCGCCTTCTGGACCGACGCGTGGCAGGGCGTGAACTATGCGAAAGGCGTCTGGCATCACCCGTTGCTCGCGCTCGATCGGGTGAGCGATTTCGTGGTGGTCGATCGTGGCGGCGAGCAGCCTAATTGCGACGAATTGTCATTGGCGGAGCCGTGGCGGCTCACGTTCGAAGCCAGCGCCGAACTGGTGGAATAGGATCGCAACCGCTCCCCCAAAAAACACCGCCGCGGATGCAAAAAGACCCGGCCGATTCGCATCGGCCGGGTCTTTTTTTGCACGCCTGACCGCGCACCCCAGCGCGGCCGACACCGCGTCAATGCTTGCGATGCGGGCAGTTTTCCTTGGTGCAGGCGCCATACAGCGCCAAAGCGTGTTCCTGCAGCTTGAAGCCGCGTTCCTTCGCGATGGACTGCTGACGGCTCTCGATTTCCGAGTCGAAAAATTCTTCGACGAGCCCGCAATCGAGGCACACGAGGTGGTCGTGGTGCGACCCTTCGTTCAGTTCGAACACAGCCTTACCCGACTCGAAATTGCTGCGCGAGAGCAGCCCCGCCTGCTCGAATTGCGTCAGCACGCGATACACGGTTGCAAGACCGATATCGAGTTCTTCGTGCAGCAGGTTGCGGTACACGTCTTCGGCCGTCAGGTGGCGCACCGGGCTGTGCTGGAAAATCTCAAGGATTTTGAGGCGCGGAAGGGTCGCCTTGAGCCCGATATTCTTGAGATCGGTTGGATTGGTCATGACAAGGGATCCCTAGAGTACAATGCTGGGCTCTCATAGTAATGTGTTTTTGCCGTTCTGGTCATCTTCGATGGAATGAAACTCGCGCGGCTCGTCAGCGGGCCCGCACGGTGAGTGAAATGATTTCAAAATCTCAACTGATCTACCGGGGGAGCCGCATGCGGGGTACCTTGATCGCTGTTGCGGCTGTCGCGATTCTCGCAGGATGTTCCACGTACGACAGCGTTACGCAGCGGATTGCTCAAAGCATCACGCCGTACCGGATTACCGTTGTGCAAGGCAATTTCGTTTCGAAAGAAGCCGCTGCGCAAATGCAGGTGGGTATGTCGCGCGCCCAGGTGCGTCAGTTGCTCGGCACGCCGCTTCTCACCGACATGTTCCACGCGGACCGCTGGGATTACGTGTTCTATTTCAAGCGCGGCTCGACCAACGTCGTGCAGCAGCGCGATTTCGTCGTGATGTTCGCGGGCGACCGCGTCGCGAGCTGGAGCGGAGGGGAAGATCTGCCGTCCAACCTCGAACTGCTGGCCGAGATCGACGGCGACAAGCGTGGCAAGAAGGCCGCGGCGCCGGTTGCGGCGAGCGCCGCTAGCGCCGCAGCTACCAGCGCGCCGGCCGCGGCGGCGCCGGTCACCGTGGACACCACGCGTTCGCCGTCCGTCGAGGGTGCGGCCGCCGTCGCCGCGCCGTCCACCGACCCGAACGCGGAAGCCGCCCAAGCCGCCAATCGTGCGACGAATGCGGTGCAGGCGCCTTCGCGCAACACGCCTTCGTCGGTGCGCTCCACGGCGCCCACGGCCAATGCCGGCGGCGTGCCGTCGCAAGGCCCCACGTCCGCCGGGCAGCCGCAGTTCCAGTTCCACCGTCCGCCGCCGCCGCCGTCGCCGTCGGCGCAAGACAATCCGGTTGGGCCCACGGGTTCGTCGCAAGGCGGCAACGGCCCGACGTACAACGCGCCGCTCACCGCGCCGTCCACGTCGGGAACGAGCCAGTAATCTCGCTGTCCTTGTTTTAAGACGGTCGCTGTGCAATCGCCCGCTGTGATGCAGCGCTTGGTTGCGCGGCGCCGTCCGGTTCTCTGCTGTTCCAGTCATGCGCGGCGCGAGGGCGTGCTGCCCGCCGCCGCTTTTGCCCGCCCTTGCCGGGCTGTTCTTCCGAACCCTCGTAGCCATGAAAATTGCGATTGCTGGCGCATCGGGCCGTATGGGCCGCATGCTCATCGAAACCGTTCTCAACGATTCCGACGCCACGCTGTCCGGCGCGCTCGACCGCGCGGGCTCCCCGCAGCTGGGCCAGGACGCCGGCGCTTTTCTCGGCAAACAGACGGGCGTCGCGCTGACGGACGACATCGAACGGGTGTTCGCCGAGTCCGACTACCTGATCGACTTCACGCGCCCCGAAGGCACGCTGATGCACCTCGAAGCGGCGCAGCGCCACAACGTCAAAATGGTGATCGGCACGACCGGCTTCGACAACGCGCAGAAAGCGCAATTGCGGGCCGCGGCGGACAAGATCGCGATCATGTTCGCGTCGAATATGAGCGTGGGCGTCAACGTCACGCTGAAGCTGCTGGAATTCGCGGCCAAGCATTTCGCGACCGGCTACGACATCGAGATTATCGAGGCGCATCACCGTCACAAGGTCGACGCGCCGTCGGGCACCGCGCTCACCATGGGCGAGGTGATCGCCAATGCGCTTGGCCGCAATCTCGACGACTGCGCGGTCTACAGCCGCGAAGGCGTGACAGGCGAACGCGATCCGTCCACCATCGGCTTTTCGGCGATTCGCGGTGGCGATATCGTCGGCGACCATACGGTGCTGTTCGCGGGCATCGGCGAGCGCATCGAAATCACGCACAAATCGGCGAGCCGTCTGTCGTACGCGCAGGGCGCGCTTCGTGCCGTGCGTTTCCTCGAAGGCCACGAAACCGGTTTCTTCGACATGCAGGACGTGCTCGGTCTGCGCTAAGTAAAGCAGGCCAAGGCGGCAGGCCAACGCGGCAGGCCAACGCGGCAGGCCAAGGCGGATTTTCTTCAGGCGAGGTCAGATGGCAGGCGGCAGCGGCATCATCCATTACCTGCAAACGAGCGACGCAATCACGCATGGCGTCGCTTATGTGCTGCTGGCGATGTCGATTGCGAGCTGGTGCTTTCTGATCGTCAAGAGCTGGGTGCTGCTGCGCGCGAAGCGCCAGGGCGCACGCGCGGTCGCACGCTTCTGGCAGGCGCCGACGCTTGCGGAAGGCGTCGCCGCGTTGAAGCGCGCCGACCGCGAGCGCGTCTTCGCGCCGCTCGCCGAAGCGGCGCTCCATGCGTCCGAGGTCGACATTCCGGGCGCATTGCTCGCGCGCGTGGAGCGCGGCGAGCGCGTGCTCAGAGCGCTGCGCCAGGCGCTCAATGCGTCGCAACGACGGCTCGAATTCGGTCAGGTGCTGCTCGCTTCAGTCGGCAGCACGGCGCCTTTCGTCGGGCTGCTCGGCACCGTTTGGGGCATTTACCACGCGCTCGGCAGCATTGCGGCAAGCGGTCAGGCGCAGATCGAAAACGTCGCCGGACCGGTCGGCGAGGCGCTCATCATGACCGCCTTCGGCCTCGTCGTCGCGATTCCGGCCGTGCTCGCGTACAACGTGCTGGGGCGTCTCGTGCGGCAGTTGTCGGAAGAGCTCGACGGCTTCGCGCACGACCTGCACGCCTATGTCTGCGCGCCCGCGGGGCAACCGCAGGCGGCGCCGCGCGGCCAGCCGGCCGCCGCTCAACAGGCTCGCTGAGCCGCTGCATGCCGCGCTGAGCGATGAGGCACGCTCCGATGAATTCGACAGCCCGACCGTTCCATCCGGCACGCTAACGCGATAACGCAACAGGCCAACCGGGCACGCGACGAAGGAGATTGACATGGCATTCGGCGGACTCGAGAAAAAGCAGACGGCCGCGCCCATGGCGGAGATCAACATGACGCCGTTGATCGACGTCATGCTGGTGCTGCTGGTCATTTTCATCATTACCGCGCCGTTGTTCACGCACGCCATCCGGCTCGATTTGCCGAAAGTCGCGGCCGCGCCCTCGCGTGAGACGCCGCAAACCATTTCGCTTTCCATCGACGCCGCGGGCAAGCTCTACTGGAACGGCGCGCCGATCACGCTCGAGCAGATGCGCGCGCGCTTCGCGCAGGCCGCCACGGCCAGCACAGCATCCACCGCGGCCGCAGCCAGTACCGCAACGACAGCGGCCGACGAAACCACCACCGCCGGACAGCCCGAAATCCACCTGCACGCCGAGCGCAATACCCGCTACGAGGTGATCGCGCAGGTGATGGGCGCCGCGCAGCAGGCCGGTCTCGAGCGCATCGGCTTCGTGACGGACCCGCCGCCGCCGGCCCCGAAGCAGTAGGCGGCGTTCGGAGCGCGGCGCCGCGGTCTGCGAACGGTATAATCAGCGCTTTCCCCCGCAGAAGGGGAAACGACGCCATTTCATCCAGCAAAAGCACCAAAGCAGCATAGCGGCCGGTGCGGAAGCACCGAACCCAGCGATCCCATCACACCATGCACGAAAAATACGTTCCCTCCGACGTCGAATCCGCCGCGCAAGGGCAATGGCGCGCCGTCGACGCGTACAAGACGTCGGAAACCACCGACAAACCCAAGTTCTATTGCGTCTCGATGCTGCCGTACCCGTCGGGCAAGCTGCACATGGGGCACGTGCGCAATTACACGATCAACGACGTGATGTACCGCTATCTGCGGATGAACGGCTACAACGTGCTGATGCCGATGGGGTGGGACGCGTTCGGCATGCCCGCGGAAAACGCGGCCATGGCGAACAACGTGCCGCCGGCCAAATGGACCTACGACAACATCGCTTACATGAAGAAGCAGATGCAGTCCATGGGCCTCGCCATCGACTGGTCGCGCGAAGTCGCCACCTGCAGCCCGGACTACTACAAGTGGAACCAGTGGCTGTTCCTGAAGATGCTGGAAAAAGGCATCGCGTACAAGAAAACCGGCACCGTCAACTGGGACCCGGTCGACCAGACCGTGCTCGCGAACGAGCAGGTGATCGAAGGTCGCGGCTGGCGGTCGGGCGCGCTCGTCGAAAAGCGCGAAATCCCGATGTACTACATGCGCATCACGCAGTACGCGGACGAGCTGCTGAACGATCTGGAGGGCCTCGGCTGGCCCGAGCGCGTCAAGATCATGCAGCAGAACTGGATCGGCAAGAGCTTCGGCGTGAATTTCGGTTTCCCGTATGAGATCGACGGCGAGCAGAAGCTGTTGCGCGTGTTCACCACGCGCGCCGACACGATCATGGGCGTGACTTTCTGCGCGATTGCCGCCGAGCACCCGCTCGCCACGCGCCTCGCGAAAGACAAGCCGGAGCTGCAGGCGTTCATCGACGAATGCAAGCGCGGCGGCGTGGCCGAAGCCGACGTCGCGACCATGGAAAAGAAGGGCATGGCGACCGGCTTCTACGTCACGCATCCGCTCACGCAGGAACAGGTGCCGGTGTGGATCGGCAACTACGTGCTGATGAGCTACGGCGAAGGCGCGGTGATGGGCGTGCCGGCGCACGACGAGCGCGACTTCGCATTCGTGAAGAAATACGGTCTGCCGGTCAAGCAGGTGGTCGCCGTGGAAGGCAAGGCGTTTTCGACGGACGCCTGGCAGGAATGGTACGGCGAGAAGACGGGCACGCTCGTCAACAGCGGCAAATACGACGGCCTCAACTATGAACAGGCCGTGGACGCCATTGCCGCCGACCTGAAGGCGCTCGGTCTCGGCGACAAGCAGATCACGTGGCGTCTGCGCGACTGGGGCGTGTCGCGTCAGCGCTACTGGGGCACGCCGATTCCGATCATCCACTGCCCGAAGTGCGGCGACGTGCCGGTGCCGGAAAAAGATTTGCCGGTCGTGCTGCCTGAAGACCTCGTGCCGGACGGCACGGGCAACCCGCTCGCGAAGTCGGAAGCGTTCCTGAACTGCAGTTGTCCAACCTGCGGCGGCGCGGCCAAACGCGAAACCGACACGATGGACACCTTCGTCGATTCGTCGTGGTACTTCTACCGCTACGCGTCGCCGGACGCGAAGACCATGGTCGACGAGCGCACCGACTACTGGGCGCCGATGGACCAGTACATCGGCGGTATCGAGCACGCCATTCTGCACCTGTTGTACTCGCGTTTCTGGGCGAAGGTGATGCGCGACCTGGGTCTCGTCAAGTTCGGCGAGCCGGCCAAGAACCTGCTCACCCAAGGCATGGTGCTCAACGAAACGTATTACCGCGAAGACGCGGCGGGCAAGAAGACCTGGTACAACCCGGCGGACGTCACGGTTTCGTTCGACGACAAAGGCCGCCCGGTCGGCGCCGTGCTCAACGCGGACGGCCAGCCGGTCGTGCTCGGCGGCGTCGAAAAGATGTCGAAGTCGAAGAACAACGGTGTCGACCCGCAATCGCTGATCGACCAGCACGGCGCGGACACCGCGCGTCTGTTCGTGATGTTCGCCGCGCCGCCTGAGCAGCAGCTCGAATGGTCGGGCTCGGGCGTGGAAGGCGCAAGCCGCTTCCTGCGCCGCGTCTGGAGCTTCGCTCACGCGAACGAAGCCGCGCTGCGCGCGGGCGGACAGTTCGACGCCGCGCAACTCGGCGACGCCGACAAGCTGCTGCGCCGCGAAATCTATAGCGTGCTGAAGCAGGCGGACTTCGACTATCAGCGTCTGCAGTACAACACGGTCGTGTCGGCGGCCATGAAGATGCTCAACGCGCTCGACGGCGCAAAGGGCGCGCTGCCGGCCGTGCTGCGCGAAACCTATGGCGTGATGCTGCGCGTGCTGTACCCGGTCGTGCCGCACCTCACGTTCCAGTTGTGGCAGGAACTCGGTTATGCCGACGAATTCGGCTCGCTGCTCGACGCGCCGTGGCCCAAGGTCGACGAAAAAGCGCTCGAGCAGTCCGAAATCGAACTCGTGCTGCAGGTGAACGGCAAGGTGCGCGGCGCGCTGACGGTGGCGAAAGACGCGTCGCGCGAATCGATCGAACAGCTTGCGGCCGCGCACGAAATGGTCGCGAAGTTCAGCGAAGGCAAGGCGCCCAAGAAGATTATCGTGGTGCCGGGCCGTCTCGTGAACGTGGTCGTTTGACCGCCTTGCCCTACCTGCCGGCAGGCATCGCGCCGCCTCGCGCGGCGGCGCATGCCGCGCGCCGGGAATTCACTGCGAACCAGGAGCCAATGTGACTCGCAGATCGCTTTTTGTAACGCTGGCTTGCAGCGTATTGATGTTGTCCGCGTGCGGCTTCCAGCTGCGCGGCCAGCAGGACTATGCCTTCAAGCGCCTCTTCATCGCGGGCGGCTCGCCAGCGGCGAGCGCGCGGCTCGCGCGCATCGTGCAGGGCGGCAGCGACACGGTGGTGGTGACGTCGGTGGCGAACGCGGACGCGACCTTGCAGATCACCGAAGCGCGCGGCACGAGCACGCTCACGCTGAATTCGCTGGGCGTCGTCGCCGAATATCAATTGAATCTGAACATGAACTACACGCTCGTCGGCAAGGACGGCACGGTGTTGATCCCGCCGAGCGTGATCGCGCTGAACCGCGCGATGACCTATAGCGACCGGTACTCGCAGGCGAAAACGGCCGAGTCGGACATTCTCTTCGCCGACATGGAAAACGACGCAATCGACCAGCTTACGCGGCGTCTGTCGAGCGTGCGTTCGCTGCATCCGGCGCCGGGCGAGCAGGTGCCGGGCGTCGCGCCGCGCGCGCCGTTGCCGCCGCCGCCGCTGTGAGCGTCGCGCGCCGATCAGATCAGAGATACACCTAGCCATGCAACTGCGACTTGACGCGCTCGAAGCGCATCTCGCCAAGGGACTCGCCGGACTGTACGTCGTGTACGGCGACGAGCACCTGCTCGCGCAGGAAACGTGCGACCGCATTCGCGCGGCGGCGCGCGCGGCCGGCTTTACGGACCGCTCGGTATTCACCGTGGAGCGCAGTTTCGACTGGAGTTCGCTTCTGGGCGCGAGTCAGTCGATGTCGCTCTTCGGCGACCGGCAACTGGTCGAGTTGCGCATTCCGTCGGGCAAGCCCGGCAAGGAAGGCGCGGACGCGCTCAAGGCGCTCGCGGGCTCCGTCAACGACGACGTGCTCACCATGATCACGCTGCCGCGCCTCGATGCAGCCACGCAGAAGTCGGCGTGGTTCACGGCGCTCGCCGACGCAGGCGTCGCGTTGAAAATCGATCCGGTCGAGCGCGCGCAGCTGCCGAACTGGGTCGGCCAGCGGCTTGCGGCGCAAGGCCAGCGCGTGGCCGCAGGCGAAGAAGGGCGGCGCGCGCTCGCGTTTATCGCGGAGCGGGTGGAAGGCAATCTGCTCGCCGCGCATCAGGAAATTCAGAAGCTCGGGCTGCTGTATCCGGCCGGCGCGTTGAGCTTCGAACAGATTCACGACGCGGTGTTGAACGTTGCGCGTTACGACGTGTTCAAGCTTAACGAGGCAATGCTCGCGGGCGACGTCGGCCGCCTGTCGCGCATGATCGACGGTCTGAAGGGCGAAGGCGAGGCGGCGGTGCTGGTGCTGTGGGCCGTCGTCGAGGAATTGCGCACGCTGTTGCGCATCAAGCGCGGCGTCGCGGCCGGCAAGCCGCTTGCCATGCTGGTGCGCGAAAACCGCGTGTGGGGTCCGCGCGAGCGGCTGATCGGGCCGGCTTTGTCGCGTGTCACCGAGTCGGCGCTGGAAAAGGCGCTGGCGCTGGCGGCGCGGCTGGACCGGCAGGTGAAGGGTTTGTCGGGCGGCACGCCGGGCAATCATCGCAACGATCCGCCGCCTGATCCGTGGGATGGGCTCTTCGAGCTCGCAATGGCGGTGGCGTCGCCGAAGACGTCTGCTGTGCCGCCGGCGCGACCTCGCAGCGGGGCGGCGGATGCTGCGGCGGCGCGCAGGCCGGCGTGAGTTTCAGGGCCGTGCACAGCCTCGGCGGGTTTTGAGGCGGCGAGGCCGCAGGGCAGGAAGTCGAGCGAAGCTGCGCCACAGAACTGGCAGCGCGCGCAGCGCGGCCCCGCAGCACCACAGCCTCCGGCTGTCGCAAGTAAGCGCACGAAGCACCAGGCACGAGGCACGCAGCACGGCGCCCATGCCCTCGCGAGCGAAGCGCCCGGGCCCGACTTACAATCGTTGCATCTTTTGCTAGTCAGTTAATCAGCCTGTTCGCCGCCCGTCCGCGGATGCGGCATGACGAGAATCACCATGGATATCGACCAGTACATGACCGACCTCGGCCGCCGCGCCCGCCAGGCATCGCGTGCGATGGCGCGGGCGTCGACGGCTGCCAAAAACGCCGCGCTGGCGGCGGTCGCAGCGGGCATCGAGCGCGACGCCGCGCTGCTCAAGGAAGCTAACGCGCGCGACGTCGCGCGGGCGCGCGAAAAGGGCCACGATGCGGCTTTTATCGACCGCCTCACCTTGTCGGACAAGGCGCTCGACACGATGGTCGAAGGCTTGCGCCAGGTGGCGGCGCTCGCTGACCCGATCGGCGAAATCAGCAATCTGAAGTTCCGGCCGAGCGGCATCCAGGTCGGGCAGATGCGCGTGCCGCTCGGCGTGATCGGCATCATCTACGAATCGCGTCCTAATGTGACGATCGACGCTGCCGCGCTGTGCCTCAAGTCGGGCAACGCGACCATTTTGCGCGGCGGTTCGGAAGCGCTCGAATGCAATACGGCGCTCGCGAGACTGATCGGCGAGGGATTGCAGGCAGCCGGTTTGCCGCAGGACGCGGTGCAGGTGGTCGCCACGTCGGACCGCGCCGCGGTCGGCAAGCTGATCACGATGACCGAATATGTCGACGTGATCGTGCCGCGCGGCGGCAAGAGCCTGATCGAGCGGCTCATGAACGAAGCGCGCGTGCCGATGATCAAGCATCTGGACGGCATCTGCCACGTGTACGTGGACGACCGCGCGGATCTCGCGAAGGCGCTGACCGTTTGCGACAACGCCAAAACTCACCGCTACGGCACCTGCAACACGATGGAAACGCTACTGGTCGCGCGCGGCATTGCGTCGGCCGTGCTGCCGCCGCTCGGCAAGCTGTATCGCGAGAAAAATGTCGAGCTGCGCGTGGACGCGGCGGCGCGCGCGGTGCTGGCGGACGCGGGCGTGGGTCCGCTTGTCGACGCGACTGAAGAAGACTGGCGCACCGAATACCTCGCGCCCGTGCTCGCGATCAAAGTGGTGGACGATCTGGACGCAGCCATCGAGCACATCAACACCTACAGCTCGCAACATACCGACGCGATCGTGACGGAAGACCACGACCGCGCCATGCGCTTTCTGCGCGAGGTGGATTCGGCAAGCGTGATGGTGAACGCGTCGACCCGTTTCGCGGATGGCTTCGAATTCGGCCTCGGCGCGGAAATCGGCATCTCCAACGACAAGCTTCACGCGCGCGGTCCAGTCGGCCTGGAGGGCTTGACGTCGCTCAAGTATGTCGTGCTCGGGCATGGCGAAGGGCGCCAGTAAGCGCCTGCCGATTCAACGCGTGGCCGTGCAACGCGGCCGCGCTTCACCTCTTTTCCCGACCGCGACGCCGCGTCACTTCACGCCGCGCTGCAAGGACGGCAACATCGCCAGCGCTGTTTAGAACAACTCATCCACCACCCAAGGACACCCGATGCTCTGGATCAAGACGTTCCACATCGTTCTGATCGCTTCCTGGTTTGCCGGCCTGTTCTATTTGCCGCGCATCTTCGTCAATCTGGCGATGGAAACCGAGCCTGCCGCGGTCAAGCGTCTCCTGATCATGGCGCGCAAGCTGTTCCGTTTCATGTCGTTTATCGCCGTGCCGGCGCTTGCTTGCGGACTGTGGCTTTGGCTCGTGGCCGGAATCGGCCAAGGTCAGGGATGGATTCACGCGAAGGTCGGCGTGGTCGTGCTGCTCATCGTCTATCACGCTTACTGCGGCGTGCTGCTGCGGACCTTCGAGCGTGGCGGGAACCGTCGCTCGCACAAGTGGTATCGCATGTTCAACGAATTGCCGGTGCTTGGCATGCTCGCGGCGGTGGCGTTGGTCGTTATTAAGCCTTTCTAAGCAGTTTTCATTGCGGCCACGGTTTCGCAGTCGCGTCTAAGACTTTTCCGAAACGTCGCGCGGAGTCTTCGCCGCGTTTGCCGGGCGCGGTGCTGCGCTCGCTGCCGACGTTTCGCAATTCCTCTTCGTCTTTTCTCTGCCGCCCGCGCTTTTCGCGCTGGCGCGTCACGACATTTCTCGTCTTCAGCCGCGCGGCGGCGCGCTCTCAAGCCCTTCTCAATGCGCTCAACGCGCGGTCTTGGCTTCCGCATTTGTCTGCACACGCTCCGCTTGATCCGAGCCGCTTTTAGTCCTTGTCTGATTCAGTCTGTATAGCGCGACTCATATTCTCGAAGGCGAACATTGGCGCAGTACGACGGCCCGTAGCCCCGCTTCGCGCAATGTCGAGCCGCAGTGTGCGGCGGTCGCGTTCCCTACAAATTTGTGAGTCTTCATGAACAAGAATAGATTTCGCCGAGTATTTAGCAAACGTCTCGGCATGCTCGTCGCGGTTGCAGAAAATGTGACGAGCCAAGGCAAAACGGCAGGCGAAACTTCCGGCGCAAGCCCCTCGGGCCGCGAGATCGGCGTCATCTCGACAATGACTGCCACGGCGCTCGCGCTGATCGCGTTTCATCCGTCGCTCAGTCGCGCGCAGTCGCTGCCGACCAACGGCCAGGTGATCGCCGGTCAGGCCAGCATCTCGCAGAACACCAACACGATGACCATCAATCAGGGTACGCAGCGTATCGCCGCGAACACGAAAAAGCGAGCCGCGAGCTGCTGCAACTGCTCAACAAGATCGACCAGCATTATGGTGTCCTGATGGATGTGGATGTGTGGGCGCAGTCCAACGAAGCGCAGGACATCATGGACGACCACCTGCTTGCGCGTCTCACCTCGGCAATCACGAGCCTCGTCACCGATCCGAAGTTCACCTTCTCCGACGCCGGCATTGCCCGCACGGCATTGTTCCAGCGCTGGCTGGCCGCCATGTTCGCGGCGAGCCCATTCCGCAACGCCGATCACATTTTGCGATCGCTCGGCGTCGACGAACTCGCGCGCAATGCGATCGAGTTGCGCAACAGCGAAATCCGCAAGTTCCAGCTCTTCTATTTGCCGGAGTCGGAAGTTCGTCTCGATTGGGACGCGCTGTGGAACTTCGACAAGACGAAGGCGGCGTCGCTTGCCATGACCATCATGTCGTCGCGCTTTCTCGGCACGCCGTCGGCACATCAGAAACGCGAACTGCTGTTGCGCTGGCTGCCGGAGCGGCTCGAGCAGATCGACAGCATCGATTCTCTGCCCATGGGCGTGCTGCACGACGTCTACATGCATTGCAGCTATGCGGACATGGCCGCCAAGCACGACATCAAGAAGCCGATCAACGCGCTGATCCGCCGCAAGCTCGGAGAGCTCGGCATTCATGATGTCACGCGTCCGGCCGCCAAAGTGGAGGGCGACAAGCCCGTGCTGCTCGTCGTGCTCGAATGGTTTTCGAAGAACCACTCGATCTACCGCACGCACTCGCAAACGCTCGTTGCGATGCGCGACAAGTTCCATCTGGTGGGCATGGGCTACGACGGCCGCGTCGATGAGGCCGGCAAGGCCGTCTTTCACGAGTTCATTGCCCTGCAAGGTGGCAACGTGTGGGAGGCCGCACGGCACGTGCGCGACACGAGCGAGGCGCGCAACGCGCAGATGATGTACATGCCGAGCGTCGGAATGTTCCCAATCACGATGGTGCTCGCGTGTTTGCGCGTCGCGCCGCTGCAACTCATGGCGCTGGGGCATCCGGCCACGACGCACGGCCATGCAATGGACTACGTCGTCGTCGAGGAAGACTACGTGGGCGACGAAGCCTGCTTTAGCGAGAAGCTGCTGAAGCTGCCTTCCGACGGCATGCCGTATCGCGCGCCGGCCGCCATGCTCGAACTGGATCTGCCGAAGGAAAAGGCGCCGTCGAACGTACTGAAGATCGCGGTGGCCGGCACGACGATCAAGCTGAACCCCGGTTTTCTCAATACCTGTGCCGCGATTGCTCGCGAGGCGAGCGTGCCGGTGGAGTTCCACTTCCTCGTCGGCCAGGCGACGGGTCTCGTGTTCCCGCAGGTGCGCAATCTGATTCGCCGCCTGATCGGCAAGAACGCGGTCGTGCACAAGCATCAGGGCTACGCCGGTTACATGAACGTGATTGCGGGCTGCGACATGTTCCTGAATCCGTTCCCGTTCGGTAATACGAACGGCATTGTCGATACGGTGTGGGCGGGGCTCGTCGGCATCTGCAAGACCGGCCGCGAAGTGCATGAACATATCGACGAAGGCATGTTCCGCCGCCTCGGTTTCCCCGAGTGGACCATCACGAAAACCAACGACGAATACAAGGCCGCAGCACTGCGCCTGATCGAAAACGCACAGGAGCGCCGCGAACTGGGCGCGTCGCTGGCAGGCCCGAAGGCCATCGAAAAGCTGATCTTCCAGGGACGTCCGGAAATTCTCGGCGAGCGCATGCAGGCGCTGCTCGAGGACAAACTGAACAAGGCGCAGTGAGGACGGCATGAACGAAACCAGCAAATCCGCCATGCGCCGCGCGCGCGATCCCGCTTTCCAGCAGCATTATTTCGTGGGCAAGGGCATCGACATCGGCGCCGGAGACGATCCGCTCAGCGCGCACGCGCATGTTTTTCCGCGCGTTAGCGAGATCGTGCCGTGGGACAAGCCGCAGGGCGACGCGCTACGCATGGCGGGCGCGCCAGACGCGTCGTTCGATTTCGTGCATTCGAGCCATTGCCTCGAGCACCTCGCGAATCCTTACCAGGCGCTCGCGCGGTGGCTTGAGCTGCTGAAGCCGGGCGGCTACGCCATCCTGACCGTGCCGGACGAGGATCTGTACGAGAAAGGCAGGTGGCCGAGCCCGTTCAATCGGGAGCACAAGGTCAGCTTCACGATCTGCAAGCCGGAAAAAGCGCTGCCCGGCTCGGTCAACGTGCTGGACATGGTGTGCGCGTTTTCGTCGATTGCTTCCTGCGAGCGCGTCGCGCTGGTGCGCGACAACTATGACGAGCGGCGCGCGAGCGTCGACCAGACGGCGCGGGGCCTGGCCGAATGCGCAATCGAGATTGTGCTGCGCAAGCGCGCGGTGCCGGGCGCGCGCGAAATGATGGACGCCGCGTCCAAGGCGCGCGACGCAGACGAAAGCCTGCGCGCGTGGCAGGCCGTGCTCAAGTCTTACCCGTATCGCTTCGACGTGTACCACGGCGCGATGCTCGCGTGGCTGCGCTGGGACTTGCTCGAACCGATCGACGGCCTGTGGGCGCAATGCGTCGAACGTCTGCCGGACCAGCATTTGCCGAGGCTGTATCACGCGCTGCACACCATTGCGCGCGGCAAACTGCAGGAAGGCTTCCGCATCCGCGAATCGTGGATGGGCAAGTTCGGCTGGCAGCGTCGCACGACCGCGCAGCCGCCCGCCGCGATTCCGGCCTGGACGGGTGAGCCGCTCGAAGGCAAGTCGATTGTGATCTGGAGCGAGTTCGGTCTCGGCGATGAAATTTTCTTCCTGCGTTTCGCGCGGATGCTTCGCGAGCGCTGCGGCGCCGCGCACGTGTCGGTGGTTTGCCAGGCACCGCTCGTCACGCTGTTCGAGCGCTCCGGCGAGGCGGACGCCGTGTTCAGCGTCGCGCAGGCCGCCGCCTTGCCGCCGCACGACTATTGGGTGTTTCCGCACGCGATTCCCGCTTACCTGGCGCTCGATCTCGAAGCGCTGCCGCCGTCGGTGCCTTTCCTGCATGCGCCCGGAAAGACCGCGTTTCCGGCGCTCGTCGAAAGCAAAGGCAAGCTGAAGGTCGGGCTCGCCTTCAAGGGCGCGCCGACGCATGAGAACGACAAGCAGCGCTCGTTGCCGTCGCTCTCGGTGCTGGACGACCTCTTCAACGTGGAGGGCGTCGAGTTCTTCAGTCTGCAAAAAGGCGCGGGCGCCGACGAAGCCGCGGATTACGCGAAGCGTCTGCCGAATTTCCACGACGTGGGTGCGTCGCTGAACAGCATGGACGAGACCGCCAACGCGATTGCCGCCCTCGACGTCGTGTTGACCGTCGATACGTCCGTCGCGCATGTGGCGGCCGCGATGGGCAAACCGACGTGGCTGATGCTGCCGTTCTTCGGCGACTGGCGCTGGCACTACACGCGCGACGACAGTCCGTGGTATCCGACCCTGCGCCTGTTTCGCAGACCGCCGGGCGCGGACTGGTCACCGGTGGTGGCGCGCATTCGCGGACGTTTGCTGACGGCGGTGAATGCCGAACGCACGAATCCATGAGAGCCGTACCGGCCTGACAATCCGCAACACACATGAAACGGGCTCCGCACAGGAGCCCGTTTCGTTGTTGTCGTTTCGCTTTCCGCTTCCCTTTTTCATATTCAAAGCGGCGCGGCGCAATGGGTCGCGTGAGACTCACCAGGCGCTCACCCTTCCGGCCCAATCCGGCGCCGCGCGATCAGGTCCTTCGCGCCGGCCAGTTTTTCAGCGAGATCCGGCCCGCGTTGCAGCGCGACGCCGACAGCCAGAATGTCGCCGATCGCGAGGTGCGACGTGCGCGAGGTCATCGGCGAAAAAATGTCCGTGTCTTCGTCGACATTGGCAAACAGTCCGACCGACGCGACCCGTGCGAGCGGCGAGTTGCCGTGCGTGATCGCGATCACCTTGGCGCCGCCCGCCACCGCGGATTTCGCCGCATCGACAATGTCGCGCGTGCGCCCCGTATTCGAAATCGCGACGACGACGTCGCCTTCGCCGAGCATGGCCGCCGACATCAGAAACGTGTGCGGATCGGAATAGGCGACGCTCGGCATGCCGAGCCGGAAAAACTTGTGCTGCATGTCCAGCGCGGCGATGCCCGAGCCGCCCGCGCCGTAGAACTCGATCCGCTTCGCCTGCGCGAGCACGTCGATGGCGGCCGCCACGCTATCCGACGACAGCGTGTTGCGCACCTGGATCAGCGCGCCGATGGTCCGGTCGAACACCTTCGCGGCCACGCCGGGCGCGGGTTCGTCGGGACGCACGTCGCGATAGACGGCGGGCACTTCGGTGGCGATGCCCTGCGCAAGCCGGATCTTGAACTCGCGAAACCCCGAAAAGCCGAGCGCATGACAAAACCGCGCGATGGTCGGCTGGCTCACGCCCGCGCGCGCCGCGACTTCCGTCATCGAGAGGTCGAGCACCTCGCGCGGCGCCTCGATCACATAGTTGGCGAGCTTGCGCTCCGACGGGCGCAATTGTTCGCGCATCGCTTCGACTTGGGACAGCATCATTGGAAAACTCGCACTATGCTGAAGAATCCGTGGACTATAGCTGATTGCCAGTAAGGTACAAAAACTACATATCTGCAGTAGGTGTTATCCCTAAGTATGGGCGTATTTGCGTTGACGCGCCGCCAGCAAAGCGTTTCGCCGGCCAATGCGATGCGGCACCGCAGCAGGAAATCCGATTGCGATGATGTAGTTTTTCTACTAACATGGCCGTCGTCGGTTTCACCCGACGACCCCGCGATACCACCTGGCATAGCGCGACCCGACCTGCCGCCAGCGACGAAGGAGCTCCGATGGTTTCCCCGCATTCGCAATTGTTGAAAGTCACGCAGCGCGTGATCGAACGCAGTAAGCCGACTCGTGAGGCGTACCTGTCCCGCATCCATCAGGCGCAGGGCCGCTTTCCGGCGCGCGGCGCGCTTTCCTGCGCCAACCTGGCCCACGGTTTCGCGGGTCTGGAAGGCAACGACAAGCTCGTCATCAAGCAGATTCGCGAGCCGAACATCGGCATCGTGTCGTCCTATAACGAGATGCTGTCGGCCCACGCGCCGTACAAAAGCTACCCCGACATCATCAAGCAGGCCGCGCGCGAAAACGGCGGCGTCGCGCAGTTCGCGGGCGGCGTGCCGGCCATGTGCGACGGCATCACGCAAGGCAACGCGGGCATGGAACTGTCGCTCTTCTCGCGCGAAGTGATCGCGATGAGCACGGCGGTTGCGCTCACCCACAACATGTTCGACGCGGCGCTGTGCCTCGGCATTTGCGACAAGATCGTGCCGGGCCTTTTGATCGGCGCGCTGCAATTCGGTCATCTGCCGACTATCTTCGTGCCGGCCGGCCCGATGACGAGCGGCCTTTCCAACGACGACAAAGCCAAGACCCGCCAGCAGTTCGCCACTGGCCAATGCGGCCGCGACGCGCTGCTCGAAGCCGAAGCTGCCGCGTACCACGGCCACGGCACGTGCACGTTCTATGGCACGGCGAACAGCAATCAGATGCTGATGGAAATCATGGGCCTGCATCTGCCGGGCTCGGCGTTCGTGCATCCGCATACGCCCTTGCGCGACGCGCTGACCGCGCAGGCCGCGCGCCGCGTGCTCGATCTGACGGTCGAGCGCGGCAATTACATGCCGATCGGCCATGTGATCGACGAGAAGGCGATCGTCAACGGTATCGTCGCCTTGCTCGCCACGGGTGGCTCGACCAATCACACGCTGCACCTGGTGGCGATTGCGCGCGCGGCGGGCATCGTGATCGACTGGGACGACTTCGACACGCTCTCGCAAGCCGTGCCGCTCCTTGCGAAGATCTATCCGAACGGCAAAGCCGACGTGAACCATTTCCACGCGGCAGGCGGCGTCGCGTTCCTGGTCCGCAATCTGCTGGAAGGCGGCTTGCTGCACGAAGACGTCAACACGGTCGTCGGCAAGGGACTGAGCCGCTACACGGAAGAGCCGAAGCTGATCGACGGCAAGCTGCAATGGGTAGCGGGCGCCGAAGCGAGCGGCGACACGGCGGTGCTGCGCGGCATCGGCGAGCCGTTCCAGCCCGACGGCGGTTTGCGTCTGATGCAGGGCAAGCTGGGGCGCGGCGTGATCAAGATTTCGGCGGTTGCGCAGCAGCATCGCAAGGTGAAGGCGCCGGCCATCGTGTTCGACTCGCAGGAAGCCGTGCAGGAAGCGTTCGACAACGGCGAACTCAAGCGCGACTTCATTGCGGTCGTGCGTTTTCAGGGCGCGCGCGCAAACGGCATGCCCGAGCTGCACCGTTTGACGCCGCTGCTCGGCGTGTTGCAGGATCAGGGTTTCCATGTTGCGCTCGTGACCGACGGCCGCATGTCGGGCGCGTCGGGCAAGGTGCCGGCGGTGATTCATCTGTCGCCGGAAGCGCTGCTGCACGGGCCCATCGGCAAGGTGCGCACCGGCGACATGCTCGTGATCGATGCCGAAGCCGGCGTGCTCGACATCGAGATCGATGCAGCCGAGTGGGCCGCGCGGCCGAACGCCGTGCCGCTCAATCAGGCGGAAAACGAAGTCGGTTTCGGCCGCGAGCTGTTCGGCGTGTTCCGCGCGGCGGCGGCGCCGGCGGAGCAGGGCGCGTCGGTGTTCGGGCCGATGGTCGGCGAGCGTCCGGCCTCTCACGGCGAGCACGGCGCACACGCGGCGGCCGCTGCAACGGCTGCGGTTCAACATGGCGAAGCACGTAGTACGAGCACGACCCAGGCAGGCTAATCGCGCGCCGCAAGCCGTCCAACGGAGCAGCCCCATTGGGCAGCCAGACAAACCAGGCCTTGCGATCCACCATCCAACGGCTACTGGTAGAAACAAGGAGTGTCACTATGACGTCGAAAACAGTAAGCGAGATCGTCCGCCTCGGCCCGGTGATTCCGGTGCTCGCGTTCGATTCCGTCGAGCAGGGCGAACACGTGTCGCGAGCGTTGCATGCCGGCGGCGTGAAGGTGCTGGAAATTACGCTGCGCACGGCGGCCGGGCTCGAGGCGATCGAACGCGCGAGTCAGTTGGCCGAAGACATCGTGGTCGGCGTCGGCACGATCACCAAACCGGAGCACTGCGCTCAGGCGAAGAAAGCGGGCGCGCAGTTCGGCGTCTCGCCGGGCCTCACGAAAGATATGCACAAGGCCGCAGAGGACGCCGGCCTGCCGCTGTTGCCAGGCGTGATGACGCCGACCGACATCATCACCGCACTCGAACTCGGCTATGAGATCGTGAAATTCTTCCCGGCCCAGCAAGCAGGCGGCGTGCCGATGCTGCAAGCTTTCCACGGTCCGTTCCCGACGCTGAAATTCTGCCCGACGGGCGGCATCACCGCGGAAACCGCCACGCATTTCCTGTCGCTGCCGAACGTAGTGTGCGTGGGCGGCTCCTGGCTCACGCCGAAAGCGGCCCTGGCCGCGCAGAACTGGGACGAAGTCACGCGACTTGCGCGCGCGGCGAGTCAGTTGGCGGCGCCCGCTCATTAGTCGATAACCGCCGGATCTTAGCCGCTCAGCGAGCCGGCAACCATGAAGCCTCGTCGATACAGCCGTTCGGGCTGTCGCGGCGAGGCTTCGTTGCAGATAGGCATGCTGGTTTCGCGGGCTTTTAGAGACAACAGACAGTAAAATTCAGCGACCGCGTGGCTTGCAGCTTTTGAGGCGCGCCGGTCGCCATGAGACAGGTGGCTGCCGTCGTCCGCACCCACAATCAATAACGCAAAGGAGGAGCTTCATGGAAGCTGTTCACGGCAGCATGCTGCTGGTTTACGGGGTGATCGCCATCGCCCTGCTGATCTTGATGATCACCCGCTTCAAGGTCTATCCGTTCCTCGTCCTGATTATCGTGTCGCTGCTGCTCGGGCTCGTGTCCGGCATGCCGATGGCGACCATCGTCAAGTCGTTCGAAACCGGCAACGGCAACACGCTTGGCCACATCGCGGTGGTGGTAGGCCTCGGCACGATGCTCGGCAAGATGATGGCCGAATCCGGCGGCGCGGAGCGCATCGCCACCACGCTCATCAGCTGGTTCGGCGAGAAGAACATCCACTGGGCGATGATGGTCGTCGCGATCATCGTCGGTTTGCCGGTGTTCTTCGAAGTCGGCTTCGTGCTGCTGATTCCGATTGCGTTTAACGTCGCCAAGCGCACCAATAAGTCGCTGCTGCTCGTCGGCTTGCCGATGGTCGCGGGCCTGTCCGTCGTGCACGGACTGATTCCGCCGCACCCGGCCGCGATGCTCGCCGTGCAGCAGTATCACGCGGACATCGGCAAGACGATCGCGTATGGCCTGATTGTCGGCGTGCCGACGGCTATCGTCGCCGGTCCGCTCTTTGCGCTGCTGATTCATCGCACGGTGAAGCTGCCGAAGGACAACGCGCTGGCCTCGCAATTCCTCAACAAGGAAGAAGTGGCGATGTCGGGCACGCCCGGCGGCGCGAGCGCGGCGCCCAGGCGCGATCTGCCGAGCTTCGGCGTGACGCTCTTCACGGTGCTGTTGCCGGTGATCCTGATGCTGGTCGGCAGCTGGGCGGATCTTGTCTTCACGCCGAAGACGCTGCCGAACGACCTGCTGCACTTCGTCGGCAATTCTGACGTAGCGCTTCTGATCGCCGTGCTGGTCAGCTTCTGGACCTTCGGCGCGAGCCGCGGTTTCAATCGCGATCAGATCCAGAAGTTCTGCGGCGAATGTCTCGCGCCGATCGCGGGCATCACGCTGATCGTCGGTGCGGGCGGCGGTTTTGGGCGCGTGCTGATGGATAGCGGCATTTCGAAGGAAATCGTCGCCGCGGCAACCTCGGCGCATCTGTCGCCGCTGCTGTTCGGCTGGCTCGTCGCCGCGCTGATCCGTCTCGCCACGGGTTCGGCGACGGTCGCCATGACGACCGCCTGCGGCATCGTCGCGCCGATCGCGGCGGCGAGCGCCATTCAGGTGAAGCCGGAGCTGCTCGTGCTGGCAACGGGCTCAGGCTCGTTGATCTTCTCGCACGTGAACGACGGCGGTTTCTGGCTGATCAAGGAATACTTCGGTATGACGGTGGGGCAGACCTTCAAGACATGGTCGCTCCTCGAGACCATCATTTCGTTGATGGGTTTGGGCTTGACCTTCGCGCTGGCGGCGGTCCTGTAAGGAGTTTTTGATGATTTTGATCGCAATGGGCGTGTCGGGCGCCGGCAAGACGAGAATCGGCGAGATGCTGGCGGAACGCCTGCACTGCGCGTTCACCGACGGCGACGCGTTTCACAGCGCCGCCAACAAGGAGAAGATGCACCACGGCATTCCGCTCACCGACGAAGACCGGTGGCCGTGGCTCAAAACTATCCGCGCCGCGATCGAAGAAAAGCAGAGGGCGGGCGAGACGGCGGTGTTCACGTGTTCGTCGCTGAAGCGCTCGTACCGCGACATCCTGCGCGACGGCGACAAGGACGTGTGCTTCGTGTACCTGAAGGGCTCGCGCGAGGTGCTGCAGGAGCGTCTCACCACGCGCACCGGCCATTTCTTCGACCCGTCGCTGCTGCAAAGCCAGCTCGACACGCTCGAGGAGCCGGGCGCGGACGAGGCGGTGACCGTGAGCATCGAGCTGTCGCCGGGACAGATTGTCGATGAAGTGCTGAAACAGATCGACAAGCGCTAGGTTTCTCGCCTTTTTTATCGTTCAGATGTGGAAAAGCCGCTCCCTGGAGCGGCTTTTCTTTTGCTGCGGCGCTTACATCCGGCCGGGGCCGGGCAAGGCGTAACGCGTCAAGCTTCGGGCGTCATGCGTCAGGCTTTAGCCGATGCGCTTTGCCAGTTCCACAGCCTTGCCGATATACGACGCCGGCGTCATCGCGAGCAAGCGGTCTTTCGCGTCCTGCGGAATTGCCAGGCCGCCGACAAACGCCTGCAGCGCCTCACGCGTGATGCCCTTGCCGCGCGTCAGTTCCTTCAGCTGCTCGTACGGATTTTCGATGCCGTAGCGGCGCATCACCGTTTGCACCGGCTCGGCCAGCACTTCCCAGCAGTTGTCCAGGTCTTCGTTCAGACGCTGCGCGTTCACTTCCAGCTTGTCCAGACCGCGGATCAGCGAGTCGTACGCGAGCAGCGAATAGCCGAACGCGACGCCCATGTTGCGCAGCACCGTCGAGTCCGTCAGGTCGCGCTGCCAGCGCGAAACCGGCAGCTTGTCGGCCAGGTGGCGCAGCGTGGCGTTCGCGAGGCCCAGGTTGCCTTCGGAGTTTTCGAAGTCGATCGGGTTGACCTTGTGCGGCATCGTCGACGAACCGATCTCGCCGGCCTTGGTGCGCTGCTTGAAATAGCCGACCGAAATGTAGCCCCAGATGTCGCGGTCGAGGTCCAGCAGGATCGTGTTCGCGCGCGCGACGGCGTCGAACAGTTCGGCCATGTAGTCGTGCGGCTCGATCTGGATCGTGTACGGATTGAACGTGAGCTTCAGGCGCTGTTCGACCACTTCGCGCGAGAACGCTTCCCAGTCGAATTCCGGATACGCCGACAGGTGCGCATTGAAGTTGCCGACCGCGCCGTTCATCTTGCCGAGCAGTTCGACCTTCGCGATACGCTCGATGGCGCGTGCGAGGCGCGCGGCCACGTTGGCGATTTCCTTGCCGAGCGTGGTCGGGCTGGCCGGCTGGCCGTGCGTGCGCGACAGCATGGGCTGCGCGGCATGCGCGTGCGCGAGCGCGACGAGCTTCTGATGCACGGTGCGCAGCGCCGGCAGAATGACGTGCTCGCGGGCGCCCGCGAGCATCAGGCCGTGCGACGTGTTGTTGATGTCTTCCGACGTGCACGCGAAGTGGATGAACTCGCTCGCGCGTTCCAGCTCTTCCTGACCCTTGACCGACTCCTTCAGCCAGTATTCGACGGCTTTCACGTCGTGGTTGGTGACGCGCTCGATTTCCTTGATGCGCGCGGCGTCGTGCGCGGTGAAGCGCTCGGCCAGTTGCAGCAGGAACTGCTCGGACGCTTCGGAGAAGCGCGGCACTTCGGCGAAACCGGCGCGCGACAGCGCGATCAGCCAATGAATTTCGACCGTCACGCGATTGCGCATGAACGCGGCTTCCGAGAGCCAGTCGCGCAGGGCTTCGGTTTTCGACGCGTAGCGGCCGTCGAGCGGAGAGAGCGCATTCAGCGCGAACAGGGTGTCGGGGCGGGTGTCGGACATGATGGCGGCTGGTCTAAGCGTTGAGCGCCTGCTGAAGTGACAGCGGGCGGATCGGAACGGAGGGAACCGCGAATTTTACCACCACAGGCGGATTCGCCCGGAATCCGGCTGCCGGTGCCCGAACCGCGCTGGACTGCACTGAACCGCGCACTGAGCGCCGCACGGGTGACGCGACCGCCGACCGGATGGGACGCACCTGCGGACCCACTAGAATGCTGACTTCTTCTTTCTCGCCGGCAGCAGGCTTCGCATGGAACTCAAATGGCTCGAAGACTTCGTTTCGCTCGCGGAAACGCGCAGTTTCAGCCGCTCCGCTGAGCTGCGCCATGTCACGCAGCCGGCGTTCTCGCGGCGCATCCAGGCGCTGGAGGCATGGCTCGGCACGGAACTGATCGACCGCTCGGTGTATCCGACGCGGCTGACGCCGGCGGGCCAGGTGTTCAACGAGCAGGCGCTCGCCATGCTGTCGCAGTTCCACGAGGCTCGCGCACTGCTGCGCGGCCACACCGCGACGCCGCAGGCGACCATCGAATTCGCCGTGCCGCACACGCTGTCGCTCACCTACTTTCCGCGCTGGCTGCAACGCATCGAGGCGCAAATGGGCCCGATTCACACACGGCTGCGCGCGCTCAACGTGCACGACGCGGCGCTCTCGCTGGTGGAAGGCGGCTGCGATCTGATGATGGGCTATCACCATCCCAGCCATCCCGTCGCGCTCGATCCGGGCCGCTACGACATGCTGACGCTCGGCAACGAGCCGATCAGTCCGTTTTCCGCGCCGGGCCGCGCGGGCCGTCCCCGTCACACGTTGCCGGGTACTGCCGAGGCGCCCACGCCTTACCTGTCTTACACGCCCAATGCTTACCTCGGCCGCATGACCGAGGTGATTCTGGCCAACGCGCCGGAGCGCCTCTATCTGGACCGGCTTTACGAGACCGACATGGCCGAAGGCCTGAAGGCGATGGCGCTCGCCGGCCACGGCATTGCCTTCCTGCCGCACAGCGCGGTGGAAGACGCCGTCGCGGACGGCAAGCTCATCCGGCTCGACCGTGGCACGCGCGGCACGCCCGAAGGGCAACTCACGCTCACCATGGAAATACGCCTTTACCGCGACAAGCTCGCCGCCAAGAGCGACGACGCGCGGCAGATTCTCGTGCGGCAGCTGTGGGACGTGGTGTCGGAAGAGCTGGCGCACGGCGGCGCATGAACGCCGACGCGAGCTACGCTTGAAAGCGGGTCGAGGGTTGCCTGGAACCTGCACGAAGCCCGCCGCAAACCTGCGCGCTCGCGACACGAATTTGCAGCTTCCGAGCGGTTATGCAAAAAAAACATAACCGGATAAGGAAACGGCATTGGATTTCAAATCGGCCTTTTTCGACAATGCTGCTATTCGATCAACGCCGGAGCGTTCATGTCTTCCCAGCAGCAAGTCGCCCAATCCGCCTCAACGTTGCAGTCCGTTCCCTCCTACCTGAATAGCGATGACCTCGGCCCGTGGGGTAACTACCTCCGCCAGGTCGACCGCGTCGCGCCGTATCTCGGCTCGCTGTCCCGCTGGCTCGAAACCCTGAAGCGCCCGAAGCGCATCCTGATCGTCGACGTGCCTATCGAACTCGATAACGGCACGGTCGCGCACTTCGAGGGCTACCGCGTGCAGCACAATGTGTCGCGCGGTCCGGGCAAGGGCGGCGTGCGTTATCACCAGGACGTGACGCTGTCGGAAGTCATGGCGCTGTCCGCGTGGATGTCGGTCAAGAACGCTGCGGTGAACGTTCCTTACGGCGGCGCGAAAGGCGGTATCCGCCTCGATCCGCGCAAGCTCTCGCGTGGCGAACTGGAGCGCGTGACGCGCCGCTATACGAGCGAAATCGGCATCATCATCGGACCGAATACCGACATTCCCGCGCCGGACGTGAATACGAACGAGCAGATCATGGCGTGGATGATGGACACGTACTCGATGAACCAGGGCCAAACGGCAACCGGCGTCGTGACCGGCAAGCCGATCACGCTCGGCGGTTCGCTCGGCCGACGCGAAGCAACGGGCCGCGGCGTGTTCGTGGTGGGTTGCGAAGCGGCACGCCGCATCGGTTTCGACATCGAAGGCGCGCGCATCGCCGTGCAGGGCTTCGGCAACGTCGGCGGAATTGCGGCGCGTCTCTTCCAGGAAGCGGGCGCGAAGGTCGTCGCGGTGCAGGATCACACGGGCTCGCTGTACAAGTCGACGGGTATCGACGCGGTCGCGCTGCTCGAGCACGTCGCGAAGACGGGTGGCGTGGGCGGTTTCCCGGAAGCCGACGCGGTGACGAACGAAGAGTTCTGGACCGTGGAGTCGGACATCCTGATTCCGGCGGCGCTCGAAAACCAGATCACCGAAAAGAACGCCGGCAAGATCAAGACGCGGATCGTCGTGGAAGGCGCGAACGGCCCGACCACCACGGCTGCCGACGACATCCTGCACGACCGCGGCATCCTCGTGATTCCGGACGTGGTGGCCAATGCCGGCGGCGTGACGGTGTCGTACTTCGAATGGGTGCAGGACTTCTCCAGCTTCTTCTGGACCGAAGACGAAATCAACCAGCGCCTTGAGCGCGTCATGCGCGAAGCATTTGCCGCCGTGTGGCAGGTGTCGAGCGAGCAGAGCGTCTCCGTGCGCACGGCGGCGTTTATCGTCGCGTGTAAGCGGATTCTGCAAGCGCGCGAAATGCGCGGCCTGTACCCCTGATCGCAGGCTGCTAAAGCGGCCGGCGGAAGAGAAAACGGCGGGTCCGCTACCTCGCGGATGCGCCGTGCATTTCACGTGAATGCGCATGCCTGAACGTGCTCCACAAGAGCGCGCGTTGGACCTGGCGGGCGGCATCGTAAAGATGCCGCCCGCCTTTGCATATCCGGAAACCTTGACCGACTGCGCGAAGCCGCCGCCCGCCGATAGCGGCGTACACGCAACAACCATGGTTTACTGCCGTACTTTCAGAATAATTACTTTGCTAAACTGGCGCCGGTTCTTGCCAAGGAGATCAAACATGAAGGTTAAAAAGGCTGCGCTGCTGCTCGCGACTCTCGGACTGTTTACGGTTGGCGCGCACGCGCAGGACGCCGGCACGCTGAAAAAAATCAAGGACACGGGCGTCATTTCGCTGGGTCACCGCGAATCGTCGATTCCGTTTTCCTACTATGACGACAAGCAGAATGTGATCGGCTATTCGCAGGAATTCGCGCTGAAGGTGGTCGACGCGGTCAAGCAGAAGCTGAATGCGCCGAACCTGAAAGTGAAGCTGATTCCGGTCACGTCGCAAAACCGTATTCCGCTGGTGCAGAACGGCACCGTCGACATGGAATGCGGCTCCACCACGAATAACGCGGAACGCCAGCAACAGGTGGCGTTCTCGAACACGATCTTCGTGATCGGCACGCGTCTGATGACCAAGAAAGATTCGGGCATCAAGGACTGGGCCGACCTGAAGGGCAAGACGGTCGTCACGACCGCCGGTACCACGTCCGAGCGCCTGCTTCGCAAGATGAACCAGGACAAGAACATGGGCATGAACATCATCAGCGCGAAGGACCACGGCGAGTCGTTCCTGACGCTGTCCACCGGCCGCGCCGCCGCGTTCATGATGGACGACGCGCTGCTCGCCGGCGAGCGCGCCAAGTCGAACAATCCGGGCGATTTCGTGATCGTCGGCGCGCCGCAGTCGCATGAAGCTTACGGCTGCATGCTGCGCAAGAACGATCCGGAGTTCAAGAAGGTGGTGGACGAAGCCATCGCGAAGGTGGAAACCTCGGGCGAAGCCGACAAGATCTACAAGAAGTGGTTCGAATCGCCGATTCCGCCGAAGGGCCTGAACCTGAACTTCCCGGAAAGCGACGACATCAAGGCGCTCTTCAAGAGCCCGAATGACAAGGCAATCGATTAAACCTTAGCTGTTTTTTTGAAATGCTGAATGAAACGGAAGGGGCCGCGCGCTTCTTCCGTTTCTTTTTGCTGGAGTCTTGGTCATGTCATATCACTGGAACTGGGGCATTCTGCTAAGTCCGGTCTCCACCGGCGAGCCGACCACTTATCTGGGCTGGCTGCTGTCGGGCTTCTGGGTGACGATTACCGTGTCGCTGTCGGCATGGGTGATCGCGCTGATCGTCGGTTCGTTTTTCGGTGTGCTGCGCACGGTGCCGAATAAATGGGCGTCGGGCATCGGCACCGTCTACGTTGCGATTTTCCGTAACATTCCGCTGATCGTGCAGTTTTTCACCTGGTATCTCGTGATACCGGAACTGCTGCCGGTCTCCATCGGCAACTGGTTCAAGCAACTGCCGCCGGGTGCGCAGTTCTTCTCCGCGTCGATCATTTGCCTCGGGCTCTTTACGGCCGCGCGCGTGTGCGAGCAGGTGCGCTCGGGCATCAATGCGCTGCCGCGCGGCCAGCGCGCCGCGGGCCTCGCCATGGGTTTCACGCAATGGCAGACGTATCGCTATGTGCTGCTGCCGGTCGCGTACCGCATCATCGTGCCACCGCTCACGTCCGAGTTCCTGAATATCTTCAAGAACTCGGCGGTCGCGTCGACCATCGGTCTGCTCGATCTGTCGGCGCAGGCGCGTCAGCTCGTCGATTACACGTCGCAGACCTATGAGTCGTTCATCGCGGTCACGCTCGCGTACGTGCTGATCAACCTGGTCGTGATGCAACTGATGCGCTGGGTCGAAGCAAGAACCCGGTTGCCCGGCTATATCGGAGGCAAGTGATGCACCATTTCGACTGGAGCGGTATTCCGGGCGCACTGCCTACGCTGTGGACCGGCGCCATCGTCACCTTCAAGATCACGCTGATCGCGATCGTGGTCGGCATTGTCTGGGGCACGGTCCTCGCGATGCTGCGGCTGTCGTCGTTCAAGCCTTTCGAGTGGTTCGCGAAGGGCTACGTGACGATTTTCCGTTCGATCCCGCTCGTGATGGTCCTGCTGTGGTTCTTCCTGATCGTGCCGCAGGTGCTGCAGAACGTGCTCGGGCTGTCGGCGGATATCGACATTCGTCTCGCGTCGGCCATGGTCGCGTTCTCGCTCTTCGAGGCGGCGTATTACTCGGAGATCATTCGCGCGGGCATTCAGGCAGTGCCGCGCGGGCAGGTCAACGCGGCGTTCGCCCTCGGCATGGGCTACGGGCAGGCCATGCGCCTCATCATCCTGCCGCAGGCATTTCGCGCGATGGTGCCCTTGCTGCTCACGCAGGGCATCGTGCTGTTTCAGGATACGTCGCTCGTCTACGTGATCAGCCTCGCCGACTTCTTCCGCACCGCCACGAATATTGGCGACCGTGACGGCACGAATGTCGAAATGGTACTGTTCGCGGGCGCGTGTTATTTCGTGATCTGCGTGATCGCGTCGAGCCTCGTCAAAGGTCTTCAGAAAAAGGTCGCAAGATGATCTCTATCAAGAATGTTTCGAAGTGGTACGGCCAGTTTCAGGTCCTGACCGACTGCACCACGGAAGTCAAAAAGGGCGAAGTGGTCGTGGTGTGCGGCCCGTCGGGTTCGGGCAAGTCCACGCTGATCAAGACCGTGAACGGCCTGGAGCCGTTCCAGAAGGGCGAGATCGTCATCAACGGGCAGTCGCTGACGGATAAGAAAACCAATCTGTCGAAGCTGCGCTCGAAGGTCGGCATGGTCTTCCAGCACTTCGAGCTGTTCCCGCATCTGTCGATCGTGCAAAACCTCACGCTCGCGCAGATCAAGGTGCTCGGCCGCTCGAAGGACGAAGCGTCGGCGAAGGGTCTGAAGCTGCTGGAGCGCGTCGGCCTGCGCGCGCACGCGGACAAATTTCCGGGGCAGTTGTCGGGCGGTCAGCAACAACGTGTGGCGATTGCGCGCGCGCTGTCCATGGACCCGATCGCGATGCTGTTCGACGAGCCCACGTCCGCGCTCGACCCGGAAATGATCAACGAAGTGCTCGACGTGATGGTCGAACTCGCGCAGGAAGGCATGACCATGATGTGCGTGACGCACGAAATGGGCTTCGCGAAGAAGGTCGCGCATCGCGTGATTTTCATGGACAAGGGTTTGATCGTCGAAGACGACCGCAAGGAAGACTTCTTCGCCAATCCGAAGTCGGATCGCGCGAAGGATTTTCTGGCGAAGATCCTGCACTGAGGCTGGAACACCCGAGGCCGCAGCGCTTTTTGCGCGGCGCTCGGCCAACGAAAAGCCGCTCGAACGAGCGGCTTTTTTTATCGACGCGCAGCGGGTTCGCCGGTGCGCGTCACGACTCGAATGCCGCGGCGTCGTCCGCCGCTTCGAGATCCACTTCCACTTCCGCGAGAGCAGGCGAAGCGGCGACCGAAGCCGCAATCGTGCTTGCCGAAGCCGACGCGTCCAGACACGGATTGCGCAGTTTTTCCAGCACCGAGGCCGGCACCGGTACATTGACGCGGCCAATCACGTCGCCGTGCTGGAACATCAGCAGATCGCCGGGAGCAAACGCGGTCCACACTTCGTTGTCCGTGAGCGGCTGCGTCGCGATGACGGCGACACGGTCTTCGGGCGTGGTGTACTTGGCGAAGTCGATGGACACGTCGGCATCTACCAGATGCGCGGTGGAAAACGGCCAGCGCCGCACGATGTAATGCAGGTGCGTGGAGCAATGCGCGAACAGCGCCTGACCGTTCGACATCAGGAAATTGAACACGCCGAATTGGGTGATCTCGCGCGTGAGCGTTTCGAGCGCGGCGAACAGCTCGTTGAGCGGCGGCTGCTGCGCGCCTGGGAACGCCTTGCGCAACCCTTCGAGCAGCGCGCAGAAGGCGAGTTCGCTGTCGGTGGTGCCGACCGCCTGATAGACGCCCGAGAGCACCGGCGAATAGTCCTTCAGATCGCCGTTGTGCGCGAAGATCCAATGGCGCCCCCACAATTCGCGCATGAACGGGTGGCAGTTTTCGAGCAGGATGTGCCCTTGCGTCGCCTTGCGGATATGCGCGATCGTGTTTTTCGACTTGATCGGATAGCGCTTGACCATTTCGGCGATCGGCGAAGTGGCCGACGACTGATGGTCGATGAACAGGCGACACGCTTTGTCTTCGAAGAAGGCGATGCCCCAGCCGTCGGCATGGTGATCGGTGACGCCGCCGCGCGCCGCAAAGCCGGTGAAAGAGAACGTGACGTCCGTCGGCGCGGCGCAATTCATTCCGAGAAGTTGGCACATGTTGCGGGTGAGCCTGTGAACGGGGCAAGCCGTTACAATGATGATTTTCCAAGCATATCACCGAGCCAGAAGCGCCAAATAGCAAAATTGACGTGTATTCAGGCCGCAACACAACGGTTTGACCTCATCGTCGGTGCATTGTCCGGCCATCGTTCCGTATCGTGCGCATTCGGCGCTGCCATCCGTTCCGCTCCCGTTCTCCTCTTGCCATGACCGCTTCCAACGCTTCTCCCGATTCCCGCGACTCCATCACGCTCGCCCGCCCGGACGACTGGCACCTGCACGTGCGCGACGGCGCCATGCTGGCGGCGGTGTTGCCGGACACGGCGCGCCAGTTCGGCCGCGCGATCATCATGCCGAACCTGAAGCCGCCGGTCACGACCACGGCGATGGCGGCGGCATACCGCGAGCGGATCGTCGCCGCAATCCCGGCCGGTGCGAAGTTCGAGCCGCTCATGACGCTGTATCTGACCGACAACACGCCGCCCGACGAAATTCGCCGCGCGCGCGAAAGCGGTTTCGTGCACGGCGTGAAGCTGTATCCGGCCGGCGCGACGACCAACTCCGACGCGGGCGTGACCGACATCATGAAGTGCGCAAAGACGCTCGAGGCGATGCAGGAAGCCGGCATGCCGCTTCTCGTGCACGGCGAGGTGACGGATTCGTCGATTGATCTGTTCGACCGCGAAAAGGTGTTCATCGACCGGGTCATGACGCCGCTGCGCCGGGATTTTCCGGCGCTGAAGGTAGTGTTCGAGCACATCACGACGAAAGACGCGGTGGACTACATTTGCGAAGCGGGCGTCGGCCCCGATCTGCTGGGCGCGACCATCACCGCGCACCATCTGCTCTATAACCGCAATGCGATCTTCCAGGGCGGCATTCGCCCGCATTACTACTGCCTGCCGGTGCTCAAGCGCGAGACGCATCGCGTGGCGCTCGTCGAGGCGGCTACGTCGGGCAATCCGCGTTTCTTCCTCGGCACGGACAGCGCGCCGCATCCGAAGGGCCTGAAGGAGCACGCGTGCGGCTGCGCGGGCTGCTACACCGCGCTGCACGCGCTGGAGCTGTACACCGAGGCGTTCGACAAAGCCGGCGCGCTGGACAAGCTGGAAGGCTTCGCGAGCTTCTTCGGCGCGGATTTTTACGGTCTGCCGCGCAACGGCGAGCAGGTCACGCTGCGCCGCGAGGAATGGACGCTGCCCGCGGAGCTGCCCGTCGGCGATACGCCGGTTGTGCCGCTGCGCGGCGGTGAACCGATCGGCTGGCGTTTGGTGTGAGGCGAGGTTGAGGATGGCGGAGCGCAAAGACGTGCGTGATCTGCCGCACGGGCGCGATGCGAGCGCACGCTCATGCCCGGGCCGGCGAGCCGGAAATGAAGCGCTGGCGCCCGACGCGTCAGCCTTCGCCGCCATCGACTGGTCGAGGCCGTGGTTCGCGCAGTTCGCCGCGCGCGGCCAGCGCTGGCAGCGTGCGGCGCTCGAAAGCTACGCCGCTTTGCTCGCCGAAATGAATGCCGACGCCGGGCAGACGCGCCAGCTCACCGGCCGCGGCCAGCGCCTTGCGTTTATCGCGCAGGACGACCTGCCGCCCGGCGCCGCCTACGAGGCGCATATCGCGTCCACCGGCTGCGTGCCGACGCGCCACAATCTGCACGACTTCTTCAATGCGTCGATGTGGTTTGCGTTTCCGCGCATCAAGGCGGCGCTGAACGCGCGGCAGTCGGCGGCGATCGACCAGCTGGGCGTTGGGCCGACGCGCGGCGGCGTGCGCGACGCGCTGACGCTGTTCGACGAAAACGCGCTGCTCTTCGCGTCGGCTGATCCGGCCCTGAGCGCGGCGCTCCGCGGCTTTGACTGGCGCACGCTGTTCGTTGAACGGCGCGATGCGTGGGGCGGGAGCTGCGAGGTGCGCTGTTTCGGCCATGCGTTGCTCGAGAAGCTGATCGCGCCGTTCAAGGCCTGCACCGGCCACGCGTGGATCGTCGACGTGCCGCCCGCCTATTTCGAATGGGATGCGGCTTTGCGCGACGCGTGGCTCGACGAGGCGGTCAGCGCGGCTTTGCTGGACACCGAGGCGCTGACGAGCCGGCTGTTCGCGCCGCTTCCGGTGCTGGGCATCCCCGGCTGGTGGCGGCAGAACGCCGAGCCGGGCTTTTACGACGACAAGTCGGTGTTCCGCGCGGGCCGGCGCACAGATGCTAAAATCGGCGCCAGCAAAGCAGGCCAGGCAGTCGCGGCCTCGGCGGTTTCACACGTTGGAACCGGCGGGGGCGAGGAAAGTCCGGACTCCACAGGGCAGGGTGATGGCTAACGGCCATCCGTGGCGACACGCGGAACAGGGCAACAGAAAGCAAACCGCCGATGGCCCGGCGCAAGCCGGGATCAGGTAAGGGTGAAACGGTGCGGTAAGAGCGCACCGCGGCTGCCGCAAGGCAGACCGGCACGGTAACCTCCACCCGGAGCAATTCCAAGTAGGCAGGCGCGCATCTTCGAGATGCAGGGCGGGGCCCCCGTCTCGTCTGCGGGTAGGAAGCTTGAGCGCGTCAGTAATGGCGCGCCTAGAGGAATGGCTGCCACGCGCGTCGCGTCTTCGGACGTTGCGCGTGCACAGAATCCGGCTTATCGGCCTGCTTTGCCACCTCACAACATTAATGCCGGCGTCTTTTCAGGACGCCGGCATTTTTGTTTCAGCGGCACGTTTGGTTTGCGCGGCACGTTTGCGCGGCACATCAGGCGCCGCGCGCGTTGGCGCCTGGGCCGAACCGCTTCCGGCGCGCCGACCGCGATGCTCAGCTCGCCACGATGTCGAACGAGTGCGTCAGTTCCGCCGTTTTGGCGATCATGATCGACGCCGAGCAATATTTGTCGTGCGACAGGTTGATCGCGCGCTCCACGGTCGCCGGGTTCAGGTTCTTGCCGGTCACGGTGAAGTGAAAGTGAATTTTCGTGAACACTTTCGGATCTTCGCTGGCGCGCTCGGCCTTCAGCGTGACCGAGCAACCGGCAATTTCCTGACGGCTTTTCTTCAGAATCATCACGACGTCGTAGGCGGTGCAGCCGCCTGTGCCGAGCAAGACCATTTCCATGGGGCGCGGCGCGAGGTTGCGGCCGCCGCCTTCGGGCGCGCCGTCCATCGCGACCAGGTGGCCGCTGCCTGTCTCGGCCGCGAACGCCATGCCGTCTTGCCCCATCCAGCTCACTTTGCATTCCATGCTGTGCTCCACCGCGCTGCGCAATATCGAGACGGCATTGTAGCCCGGCCTTTCAGTGTCCGTCCGAGGGGGCTTCGACGGAAAATTTATGCGCGATAGCGGCTTGCGTGTTGCGGCGCGGCATGTTGCGTCGTCGCTCGCATATTGCCGGAGATTTAGGGGTTTTACTCTAAGGGTTGACCTTAACTGACTCACATCCGGCGTCGCGACACCCTGATCTGCCGGTGTAGCGGGGATCCCGGCAGATGCGTCTGTAAATCCCACAATATAAAATCTGATTTCGCATTGCAAATCTTCTTGCAACGCACAAGGATGCTTCATATAATTGGTCCATCGGTTGCAGCAGTGCGCAACCTCCGCTGTCTCCTCCACCTCCTCCTTTGGTGGATTAAACCCGAACCACTTGTTCGGGTTTTTTTTCGCCTGCGATCTTGCCGCGCTCGAGGGTGCGTTTCGTAAGAGCCGGCCCGTTGCGGAGCGCTTTGAAGCCGCTTTGAAGTCTGTTGGCGGCGCCTTGCGGCACCAAGTCCCGTACATTTTGACTTGGCGTTGCAAATTCCTTTATAATTCAGGGCTTTTCCGCATCCGCGCCCGCGGAGGAAGAACAGGGAGAGCCTGCACGCGCCTCGATGCGCACACTACAAGCAGGAAAAAACACATTGGGCGCAGCAATTTTTTTGGATCGATCATGAAGACGTTTTCCGCAAAAGCCCATGAGGTGGCGCGCGAATGGTACGTGATTGACGCGACGGATAAGGTTCTCGGGCGTGTCGCCAGCGAAGTGGCACACCGTCTTCGCGGCAAGCACAAGCCTGAATTCACTCCCCACGTCGACACCGGTGATTTCATCATCGTTATCAACGCCGGCAAGCTGAAGGTCACGGGCAACAAGACCACGGACAAGAAGTACTACCGTCACTCGGGCTACCCGGGCGGTATCTATGAAACGACGTTCGGCAAGATGCAGGAACGCTTCCCGGGCCGCGCGCTCGAGAAGGCGGTCAAGGGCATGCTGCCGAAGGGCCCGCTCGGCTACGCGATGATCAAGAAGCTGAAGGTCTACGCTGACGCAACGCATCCGCATTCGGCACAACAGCCGAAGGCGCTCGAGATCTAAGGGGAGCCCACATGATCGGTAACTGGAATTACGGCACGGGCCGCCGCAAGAGCGCCGTCGCACGCGTGTTCATCAAGGCAGGCAAGGGCGACATCGTTGTGAACGGCAAGCCTATCGCCGACTACTTCTCGCGCGAAACGTCGCTGATGATCGTGCGTCAGCCGCTGGAACTCACGAACCACGCTGCCACGTTCGACATCAAGGTCAACGTGACGGGCGGTGGTGAAACGGGTCAAGCCGGTGCGGTTCGCCACGGCATCACCCGTGCGCTGATGGACTACGACGCAACGCTGAAGCCGGAACTGTCGAAGGCCGGCTTCGTGACGCGTGACGCTCGTGAAGTGGAACGTAAGAAGGTCGGTTTCCACAAGGCACGTCGCCGCAAGCAATTCTCGAAGCGTTAATCGTTTCGGGCGCGAACCGGTTTATCGCCGGAACGCAGCAAAAGCCGCCAACGCTGTCGCGAAGGCGGCTTTTTTTATGCTTTTGCCGCCACCGGCGGATGTGGGCGCAGCCGCCGTGCCTCGCCGTGGCGGCCGCCCAGCGCCAATTCGTTGCCCGCTGCCGCTGTCGCGCGCGAATCCTGTAAGAACCCATTGATTTTGTGGGCATCAGCACGATATTGAGATCGGCCCTACAATAGCGGTTAGAGATTTCTGGAGAGTTCGAATGAACGCAGTCACCGACACACCCGTGACCGAGATGCCCGCCCCCTTCGTTTTTACCGACGCAGCGGCTGACAAGGTCAAGCAACTGATCGAAGAAGAAGGCAATGCGGACCTGAAGCTGCGCGTTTTCGTGCAGGGCGGCGGCTGCTCGGGCTTTCAATATGGCTTTACGTTCGACGAAGCCGTCAATGAAGACGACACCGTCATGAACAAGAGCGGCGTGCAATTGTTGATCGACTCGATGAGCTACCAGTACCTGGTGGGCGCTGAGATCGACTACAAGGACGACATCAACGGCGCGCAGTTCGTCATCAAAAATCCGAACGCCACTACGACTTGTGGCTGCGGTTCGTCGTTCTCGGTCTGAACGCCAGCCGGACAACAGCACATCCGCATCAAGGAACGGGGCTTCGGCCCCGTTTTTCATTGCCGGCAGGGCAACGACCGGGCGCGGAAGCCCACCATGGGCCCACCGGGCTTGCCAGGTGGGCCCGGCATTAACGCGGATAAATCGCCCCGAGCACCCGCTCGGCGCTCGCCCCTGTCACGGCCGGCAAACTGCCCGGCAGTCTCGCGATGCAGCGCATCGCCAGCCACGCGAACGCCAGCGGCTCCACCTGGCTTGGCGGCACACCGAGCGCGTCCGTCGTCATGACCGGCACGCCGCTCACGCCGCTGTCTTCCAGCGCCCGTTGCAAGGCCTTGAGAATCTCCGGATTGCGCGCGCCCCCGCCGCAGACATAGACCGCTCTCGCGTCGGATGCATGCCGTTCGATTTCTCGCGCGACCGTCACCGCGGTCAGCGCGACGAGCGTGGCCTGCACGTCGGCGGGCGCGAGCGCTGCGAACGGCTGCAGTTTCGCGTCCAGCCACTCGGCGTTGAAGAGATCGCGGCCGGTGCTCTTGGGCGGCTGTTGGACGAAAAACGGCTCGTCGAGCAATGCGTTGAGCAGAGAGCGGTCCACCTGGCCGCTCGCTGCGAACTGACCGTTCTCGTCGAATGGCTTGCCTAGATGGCGTTGCGCCCACTCGTCGAGCAGCGCGTTCGCCGGACCGCAATCGAAGCCGCGCACGCCGCCGGTGGCGTTCAGAATGGTGATATTGCTGATGCCGCCCAGGTTGCACACCACACGCGTCTCGTTTTTGGCGCCGAACACCGTTGCGTGAAAAGCCGGTACCAGCGGCGCGCCCTGGCCGCCCGCGGCGACGTCGCGGCTGCGGAAATCGGCGACCACGTCGATATGCATCATCTCGGCGAGCAGCGCGGGATTGTTGATCTGCCGCGTATAACCCTTTTCCGGCCGATGCCGCACCGTTTGCCCATGCACGCCGATGGCGCGGACTTCAGCCGCGGACACGTGGCAGCCGCGCAGCAGTTCATGGCAGCACACGGTATAGCGCGTGGCGAGCGCGTTGGCCGCGAGCGCCTCGCGCTCGATTTCGTTGGCGCCCGGCTGTTGCAGCGCGAACAGCGCCTCGCGCAAGCCGGCGGCGAAACCGACGAACGCCTCCGCCAGCACGACGGGCGGCTTGCCTTCGGCGAAGCGGACCGCCACGCCGTCCACGCCGTCCATGCTCGTGCCGGACATGAGGCCAAAATAGACGCCGTCTGCGGAGACTTGCGTCACGTTACTGCTTCTGTCGATGATTCGTTGCGGATTCACGGCTCGTTCCTGATCGCTCGTTTGCGAAGGTTGTAGCAGATTATCGACGCAAGCGCGCTCGAATATGAAGCGGCCGCGTGGCCTTGAACCCGGGCGCGGCGTGCCAATCGCCGCGTAGAGGCGCGCCCGCCACGGCTTTGGTGGGCGCGGCGGCGCGCATCTATGGGACAATCTGTTTTTTTCGCGACTTCACGTTTCCAGCATGAGCACCGAGTCCAACAAGCCGAACCCCGCCCCTGCCTTCCCGATCACCGACGAAGTCCGTCACGCGCTCGCCGTTACCAAGCGCGGCGTCGACGAATTGCTGATCGAAGATGAATTCGCGCAAAAACTCGCGAAAAGCCAGGCGACCGGCACGCCGCTGCGCATCAAGCTCGGGCTCGATCCGACCGCACCCGACATCCACATCGGCCACACGGTCGTGCTGAACAAGATGCGCCAGTTGCAGGACCTCGGTCACACGGTCATTTTTCTGATCGGCGACTTCACCTCGCTGATCGGCGATCCGTCGGGCCGCAACGCCACGCGCCCGCCGCTCACGCGCGAACAGATCGAGTCGAACGCGAAGACTTACTTCGAGCAGGCTGCGCTCGTGCTCGATCGCGAAAAGACCGAGATTCGCTATAACAGCGAATGGTCGATGCCGCTCGGCGCCGACGGCATGATCAAGCTCGCGTCGCGCTACACGGTCGCTCGAATCCTCGAGCGTGAGGACTTCACCAAGCGTTTCCAGAGCGGCGTGCCGATTTCGATTCACGAATTCCTGTATCCGCTCATGCAGGGCTACGACTCGGTGGCCCTGAACGCCGACCTCGAACTCGGCGGCACGGATCAGAAGTTCAACCTGCTGGTCGGTCGCGAATTGCAGAAGCAGTACGGCCAGGAGCAGCAATGCATTCTGACGATGCCGCTGCTCGAAGGGCTCGACGGCGTCGAAAAAATGTCGAAGTCGAAGAACAATTACATCGGCATCAGCGAAAAACCGACAGATATGTTCGGCAAGCTGATGAGTATTTCCGACACGCTGATGTGGCGTTACTTCGAACTGCTGTCGTTCCGTCCGATGGACGAGATTGCCGCGTTCAGGAAAGAAGCCGAGGCTGGCCGTAATCCGCGCGACTTCAAGGTGATGCTCGGGCAGGAAATCGTCGCGCGGTTTCATTCGCAAGCCGACGCTGAGCGTGCGCTCGAAGACTTCAATCACCGCGCGAAGGGCGGCGTGCCGGACGACATTCCGGCGGTCGTGCTCGCCGGGGCGCCGCTTGCCATCGGCCAGTTGCTCAAGCAGGCGAACCTCGTGCCGTCGACAAGCGAAGCGCTGCGCAATATCGAGCAGGGTGGCGTGAAGATCGACGGCGCGACGGTGTCCGACAAGGGCCTGAAAGTCGAGGCCGGCGAATACGTGGTTCAGGTCGGCAAGCGCCGCTTCGCGCGCGTCACGCTGACGGCGTGAGCCTGCAGGCCATGATCACGATCCGAATGTCGAAGCCGGAAGCAGTCCGATGATCGCGTTAATCCAGCGCGTGCGGCGCGCCGAAGTGCGCGTCGCAGACGGTGAAAACGAGCGTGTGACAGGTGCGATCGACGCCGGCCTGCTCGCGCTCGTCTGCGCCGAGCGTGGCGACACCGAGGCGGCGGCCGACCGGCTGCTGGCGAAGGTGCTCGGCTACCGCGTGTTCAGCGACGCGGCGGGCAAGATGAACCTGTCGGTACAGAATCTTGACGGCGCGGGCCGCGCGGGCGGCTTGCTGCTGGTTTCGCAATTCACGCTGGCGGCGGACACCAACAGCGGCCTGCGTCCAAGCTTCACGCCGGCCGCGCCCCCGGACGAAGGCAAGCGCCTCTTTGACTATTTTGTTGAGGCGGCGCGCGCGAAGCATCCCATCGTCGAGACGGGAGAGTTCGGCGCGGACATGCAAGTTTCGCTCGTCAACGACGGGCCCGTCACATTCTGGCTGCAGACCAACGCCTGAGTTCCGCGCGGTTCTTGCGACCATAGCGGCTCGGCACAACCGGCGAAGAGCGCCCATCTTGATCCCATGACCACGCAGATTCTGTTTATCCGGCACGGCGAGACCGACTGGAACCGCATCAAGCGCATTCAAGGGCATATCGACATTCCGCTTGCAGCGGCGGGTCTTGCCCAGGCGCAACACCTCGCGCGCCGCATCGCCGCTGAAGTGCGAAACGGCGCGCGGCTCGATGCGATCTATTCGAGCGATCTGCAGCGCGCGCGGCAAACCGCTCAACCGATCGCCGACGCGCTCGGCTTGCCGGTGCAGCTGCGCGAAGGCTTGCGCGAGCGCTCCTATGGCGCGTTTCAGGGCCACGACAGCGATGAAATCGCCGAGCGGTTCCCCGACGAATATGCCCATTGGCAAACTCGCGACCCCGGCTTCGCACCGCCGGAGGGCGAGTCGCAGCGCGCGTTCTACCATCGCGTGCTGCATGCCGTCGAGCCGCTCGTTGCTGCGCATCCCGGCGGCCGGATCGCCTGCGTTGCGCACGGGGGCGTGCTGGATTGCGTGCGGCGCTTCGCGTGCAGTTTGGCGCTCGATGCCCCGCGCGACTACACGTTGCTGAACACGAGCGTGAACGTGGTCGATTTCGCCGACGGCCGCGCGACGATCGTGTCGTGGGGCGACGTATCGCATCTCGACGCGCCCAGTGCCGACGACAGTTTCAAGAAGGTTCCGGAGCCGGGGCGCTAATCACGCAACGCCAGCCACGGACGCCAGCGCTACGCACGCGCCCCACGGCGCGACGCAAGTTCAGCTCAGCGTGAGCCGCCCTCCGGCTTAACCGCAACGCGGCGGCGCGCCCGCTTCGACACGCCATTCACCAGCGCCCATCTGATAACAGGCGCGACGGCGCGTACGCCAGGTCGCGCCACCGCGCGGCGCATCAGCGCATGGCGCTCTAATCCCAGCATCGTCTGAGCCCAATCGGGCAGAAGGTCGACGCCCGCATTGAACATCAACACGCCGGCGGGACGCATCGCTGCGCTCGGGGCCGGCGCATGCTTCAGCATCCGGACGACCTCGCGCGTGCGTTCACTTGCGAGCAGTTCGGATCGCATGGCCAGCAGATAAGCGTCGATCGCGGCGCGCGAGCGCGGAACGTCCGACGCGCCGAGCATCTGCGCGATGCGCGCGGTTTCCGCGAAATACTGGTCCTGCGCCGCAACGGGAAGTGCGGGGTTCACATAGCGAAGATGCGCGGTCATGAAGCTCGACACTTCGGCGACGTGAACCCACGTCAGCAGCGCAGGCTCGCTTGCGCGATAAGGCCGGCCGTCGGGCGCAATACCGCTCACACCGAGGTGGATGCGCTTCACGCGTTCTATCAGCGCAAGCGCATCGTTCCGGCTGCCGTACGTCGTGCCGGCAATAAACGTCGCCGTGCGGCGCAGACGGCCCAGAATGTCGGTGCGAAAGGTGGAGTAGTCCCAGACGCCCGCCAGCGCGAGCGGATGCAAGGCTTGCAACAGCAACGCGCTGATGCCGCCCGTCATCATCGAGGTGAAGTCGGCGTGCACTTTCCAGCACACGGAGTCCGGGCCAAAGAGGCCAGGGTCGCCGGGCGGCGATGAATAGTCGAGCGTCGGGCCGCTGCCGGTAGTCAGATGCGTGACGCCCGCCGCGAGTCTTGCGCGAAGGCGCCCGGTCAGCAACTGCGCCATCATACCGGGAGATCGGGGTTGTCTCGTCTCATCGGACATGCTTGTTCCGCCTCGCTGCGCCGTGCCGCTGCTTATGCCGCGGCTAGGTTGCAGCCGAGTCCCACAGACCGGGCAGCGCGCTCGACGCGTCCGGCGCCGCGAGTCCGAAGTGCCGGTAAGTGAGCAGCGTGGCGACGCGGCCGCGCGGCGTGCGCTGCAGGAAGCCTTGCTGGATCAGATACGGCTCGAGCACGTCCTCAATCGTGTCGCGCTCTTCGCCGATGGCGGCCGCCAGATTGTCGACGCCGACCGGGCCGCCGTCGAACTTGTGCAGGATCGCTTCCAGCAGCTTGCGGTCCATGAGGTCGAAGCCGACCGCGTCGACGTCGAGCATTCGGAGCGCCGCGTCCGCCACTTGCGCGGTGATGTTGCCGTCGGCCTTGACCTCCGCGTAGTCGCGCACGCGCCGCAGCAGGCGGTTGGCGATACGCGGCGTGCCGCGCGCGCGCCTTGCGATTTCGAACGCGCCGTCCGGATGAATCTGCGCGTTCAGCAGCGAAGCCGAACGCGTGACGATACGCGCGAGTTCGTCGGCGTTGTAAAACTCGAGCCGCGCGACAATGCCGAAGCGGTCGCGCAGCGGATTGGTCAGCATGCCGGCGCGCGTGGTCGCACCGACCAGCGTGAACGGCTGCAAGTCCAGCTTCACACTGCGCGCGGCGGGGCCTTCGCCGATCATGATGTCGATCTGATAATCCTCGAGCGCGGGGTACAGAATTTCCTCGACGACTGGCGAAAGCCGGTGAATCTCGTCGATGAACAACACGTCGTTTGCTTCGAGATTGGTGAGCAGCGCGGCGAGGTCGCCCGCGCGCTCAAGCACCGGCCCGGACGTTTGCCGCAGATTCACACCCATTTCGCGCGCGATGATGTGCGCAAGCGTGGTTTTGCCGAGACCCGGCGGCCCGAACAGCAACACGTGGTCGAGCGACTCCGAGCGGCGCTTGGCGGCCTCGATAAAAATTTCGAGCTGGCCGCGCACCTTTTCCTGCCCGACATATTCTTCGAGCTGGCGCGGGCGCAACGCGCGTTCGAACGCTTCCTCGTTCGGCGAGACGGGCGTGGCCGCGATGATGCGCTCGGCGGCGAGTTTGTCGGTTTCGATCATCCGGTCATTGTACCGCGCGAGGCGCGTTGCGAAACCCGGCCGAACGGCCAGGGTGCGCCGCTCGTCGGGCTGTGCGAAGCTTGTTTTATCGCGCGTGCGGCCGGCGCACGGCATCAGCCTTCGGCTGCAAGCCTCAGGCCTTGGACAAGGCCTTCAGCGCGAGCTTGATGCCCTCGGACACGCCCGTGCCGGCCGGCACGTTCTTGATCGCCGCCAACGCTTCCTTCTCCGAATAGCCGAGCGCGAGCAGCGCGTTGAGAATGTCGGAAGCGTGGTCGGAGGCCGACACCGCGCCGGCCATGGCGCCCAGGTCCGCGCCGAGCTTGCCCTTGAGTTCGAGCAGCAGCCGCTCGGCGGTTTTCTTGCCAATGCCCGGCACGCGCGTGAGGCGTGCGGCGTCCTGCAGCGTGACCGTCTGCGAAAGTTCGTGGACGCTCATGCCCGACAGCACGGCGAGCGCCATGCGCGCGCCGATGCCGGAAATTTTGAGCAGCTCGCGGAAGGTGGAGCGTTCCTCGGCGGTGCCGAAGCCGTACAGCAGATGCGCGTCTTCGCGCACGATCATCTGCGTGAGCAGCACGACCCGCTCGCCGGTGGAAGGCAGGTTGTAGAAAGTGCTCATCGGCACATCGACTTCGTAACCGACGCCGTTGCAGTCGACGAGCAGATGCGGCGGGTTTTTTTCCAGCAGAACGCCGGCAATGCGACCGATCATGGCGAGTTCAGACGTGTGAGAAAGGGCGAGTGTAGCGCAGCGAAGATGCGCCGCCGACGGCGGGCGCCGGCACCGCGCGAAAAAAGCCTGTTGGCTGTGCGGCGCCTAGCCGACGAGACGCCCGCGCCGCACTCGCAAGCCCTTTTTGGCGAGCGAGGGCGCGATGCCGCCGAGCGTGCTGAGCGTCGTGCCGCCGTGCGCGTGACAGATCGCCATGCCGAGCGCGTCGGCGGCATCGGTGCTCGGCACGCCAGACAGGTTGAGCAGGCGGACCACCATCTGCTGCATCTGTTCCTTGGTCGCGCGGCCATAGCCGACCACCGCCTGCTTCAACTGCAGCGCGGTGTATTCGGCGACCGGCACGCCGCCCGCGACCAGGCCGCAGATCGCCGCGCCGCGCGCCTGGCCGAGCAGCAAGGTGGACTGCGGATTGACGTTGACGAACACCTTTTCGATCGCCGATTGGTCCGGCGCATGCTGGCGGATCAGCGTGGAAATACCGTCGAAAATGGTGCCGAGGCGCGACGGCAGGTCGGCGTCGGCGGTCTTGATCACGCCGCTCGCCACGTAGCTGAGCGTGTGTCCGCTTTGATCGATCACGCCGAAGCCGGTGACGCGCAAGCCGGGGTCGATGCCAAGAATTCTCATGAAGTGCCGCACATGCGGTTAAGGCCAGGTGCCTGCGATACTACAACAGACACGCGGCGCGGCGGCTTGCAAAGGGTCGCGCGAGAGGAATAAAAGCTGCTGCGTCCGTCGGAAGGAGGTGATCAGCTATGCAGCCCTATGGAAACAGGAGTGGGATATCCGGCGTCGTCGCATATGAAATCGGCGAGGATTTTGTTCGCGCGCAGTTCGATGGCGGCGAAACGTACCGGTACTCGAAAAAGGGCGTCGGCGCGCGGCATCTCGCCGAGTTGAAGCGGCTCGCCAAGCTGGGCGAGGGCCTGAGCACTTATATCAGCCAGCATCCGGAAGTGAGGCACGGCTACGACCGCGACGACCCGCCCGGCTGACGACCGGCACGGTGTCAGATCCCGGGCACCGGGCGCCGGCCAAAGCAAAAACAAAACGGCCCGGCAGAAATTTCCACCAGGCCGCTAAATCCTCACCTACAGCGGCGGCTGCAACACCTCGCCGCCGCGCAAGCCGAACTCAATGCCGGAAGTGACGCACGCCGGTCAGCACCATCGCGATATTGTGCTCGTCGGCGGCGCTTACCACTTCGTCGTCGCGCATCGAGCCGCCGGGCTGGATCACGCAGGTCGCGCCCGCGGCCACGACCACGTCGAGGCCGTCGCGGAACGGGAAGAACGCGTCCGACGCGACCGCCGAGCCGGCCAGCGTCAAGCCGGCGTTCTGCGCCTTGATGCTCGCGATGCGCGCCGAGTCCACGCGGCTCATCTGGCCCGCGCCGACGCCGAGCGTCATGCCGTTGCCGCAGAACACGATCGCGTTCGACTTCACGTACTTCGCCACGCGCCAGGCGAAGAGCAGGTCGTCCATTTCCTTCGGCGTGGGATGACGCTTTGTGACCACGCGCAATTCGCGCGGCTGGACGTTCTTGGAATCGAGCGATTGGACGAGCAGGCCGCCGCCCACGCGCTTCAGGTCGAATGCGTTATGGCCTTCGCCCAACGCGATTTCCAGAAGACGCACGTTCTGCTTCGCGGCGAACACCTGGCGCGCCGCTTCGCTGAACGACGGGGCGATCAGCACTTCGACGAACTGCTTGGCCACCGCTTGTGCCGCGGCTTCGTCCACTTCGCGGTTGAAGGCGATGATGCCGCCGAACGCCGAGGTCGGATCGGTCTGGAATGCCTTCGAATAGGCTTCGTTCGCGTCCGCGCCCACCGCCACGCCGCACGGATTAGCGTGCTTGACGATCACGCAGGCCGGCACGTCGAAGGTCTTCACGCATTCCCAAGCAGCGTCGGAATCGGCGATGTTGTTGTACGACAGTTCCTTACCCTGCAACTGGTTGTAGTTCGCCAGCGCGCCGGCCGGCACCGACAGATCGCGGTAGAACGCGGCGCTTTGATGCGGGTTTTCGCCGTAGCGCAGATCCTGCACCTTGTTGAACGCGAGGTTGAAGGTGGCCGGATAGACGTTGCGCGACGCGTGTTGCAGCTCGTCGGTCAGGCTCGTCAGGTAGTTCGTGATCGCGCCGTCGTACTGCGCGGTATGCGCGAAGACCTTGGTTGCGAGGCGGAAGTTCGTCTTGTACGAGACCGCATTGCTGTTCGCGCGCATTTCCTCGAGCACGACCGCGTAGTCGGCCGGGTCGACCACCACTGTCACGTCGCGATGATTTTTCGCGGCCGAGCGCAGCATGGTCGGGCCGCCAATGTCGATGTTCTCGATGGCGTCTTCCAGCGAGCACTCTTCTTTCGACACCGTCTGCACGAACGGGTAGAGGTTCACGACGAGCAGGTCGATGGTCGGAATATCGTGCTTTTCGAGCGCCGCCATGTGTTCCGGCAGGTCGCGGCGCGCGAGGATGCCGCCGTGCACCTTCGGATGCAGCGTTTTCACGCGCCCGTCCAGCATTTCCGGGAAGCCCGTGTAGTCGGCGACCTCGGTGACGGAGAGGCCCGCGTCCGCGAGCAGTTTCGCGGTGCCGCCGGTCGACAGGATCTTGACGCCGAGGTCCGACAGCGACTTGGCGAAGTCGACAATGCCGGACTTGTCGGAAACGGAGATGAGCGCTTGCTTGATCATGATGAAGACGAAAAGCCGAAGGGAAACGTGGCAGGGCGCGTGAAGGCTACAACAAGCCGTGCTGTTGCAGTTTCTTGCGCAGCGTATTGCGGTTGATGCCGAGATACTCGGCGGCCAGCGACTGGTTGCCGCCGGCCTGCTCGAGCACCACTTCGAGCAGGGGTTTTTCCACGCACGAAATCACCATGTCATAGACGTCGTGCGGATTCGAGCCGTCGAGGTCCTGGAAATACATGCCCAGGCTGTCGCGGACAGATTGTTCGATATTGTTCTTGCTCATGCTGCTAGTTTGTCGGTGTGGTCCTCGCCCTTGTGCCCGGGCGTCTCGTCGACGTTTTCGTCGACGTAAACGAGGCGGTCGGAGAGCGCCTTCTGTGCGTCGAAAAATTCGTTGACGGCGAGGAGTTGTTCGCGCGTGGTGTCGAGCGTATTCATGCGATGCCGGAACACGTTGGCGCCAGAAAGGCCGCGAGTGTACCAGCCGATGTGCTTGCGCGCAGTGCGAACGCCCGTAAATTCCCCGTAGAACGCGTAGTGATCTTCCAGGTGCTCGTTCATGACCTGCTGGATTTCGTCGATGCGCGGCGGCGGCAGCAATTCGCCCGTCTGCAGGAAATGCTCGATCTCGCGAAAGAGCCACGGGCGGCCCTGCGCCGCGCGGCCGATCATGACGGCGTCCGCGCCGGTCACGGCGAGCACGTGGCGCGCTTTTTCCGGCGACGTGATGTCGCCGTTGGCGACGACCGGAATGTGCACGGCGGCCTTCACGGCGGCGATGGTGTCGTATTCGGCCTCGCCGTGATACAGGTCGGCGCGGGTGCGGCCATGCACCGTCAGCATGGCAATGCCGGCGGCTTCGGCGAGCCGCGCGACGTTCAACGCGTTCCTGTTCTCGCGATTCCAGCCGGTGCGGATTTTCAACGTGACTGGCACGGCGTCCGGACCGACGCCGACCGCGCCCACCACCGCCTCGACGATGCGCTGCACGAGCGGCTCGTTCTGCAGCAACGCCGAGCCCGCGGCCACGTTGCACACCTTCTTCGCCGGGCAACCCATGTTGATGTCGATGATCTGTGCGCCGTTCGCCACGTTGTAGCGGGCGGCTTCGGCCATCATGGCGGGATCGGCGCCCGCGATCTGCACGGCGATCGGCTCGACCTCGCCCGTGTGGTTCGCGCGGCGCATGGTCTTCTCGCTTTTCCACAGCTGCGCATTCGACGCGACCATTTCCGACACGGCATAGCCTGCACCCAGCCGTTTGCACAGCTGCCGGAACGGACGGTCGGTGACGCCGGCCATGGGCGCGACGAACAGGTTATTGCGCAGATTGTGCGAGCCGATGGTGGGCATGACGTGGACGCGCGCGCGGCCCCGATTGTCGATTGGTCGATTGCTCGATGCAGTCAATCGGAGCGTTCGCGAAATGCGAGGGAAAACCGCTATTTTAGCGTTAACAGATAGCCCGCACTTCAGTTGCGGGCGTCGTAACTCATTAAATCTTCTATGAAAGTGGCCGGCGCCATAGAGTTCGGTCCGCCCGCGCGACGGCTGCCGGTCCGGCTCGCAATGCTGCGCCGACCATGCCGCGCAGCATCGCAGCGGCGCGGGGCACGCTCAGCGGCGCTGCCCGAACATCATCTGCCGCGCGAGCGCGGTCTTCACCGGCGGCGCGAATTCGAGCGCGGTCAGCGCGAGGCCGCGCAGCACCGCGAGCGGCGCGAAGTCGACGGTGAAAAGGCGCGCGAGCGTGTCCGTGGCGCCGATCGTCATGCGCCGGTCGAGGGCGCGGCGTTGCGCGAAGGTGGCGAGCGCGAGCGGCGTGGGGCCTTCCGCGCACAACGCGTCGACGAGCGCGTGCGCGTCGCGCAGGCCGAGATTCAGGCCCTGTCCCGCGACCGGATGCAGCGTCTGCGCCGCATTGCCGATAGCGACGACGCGGCCCCGCACGAGCGTGTCCACCGCGTTGAGCCCGAGCGGGAACGACGCGCGTCCCTTGATCTGCGTAAAGCGCCCCATGCGGCCGCCGAATGCTTCACCGAGTTCGCGCAGGAATTCGTCGTCGGAGAGTTGAGCGCGGCGCGCGGCTTCTTCCGGCGCGCAGCACCAGACGAGCGCGTAGTCGGCGCCGCGCACACCGCCCATCGGCAGCAGGGCGATGGGGCCTTCCGGCGTGAAGCGTTCCCACGCGACGTGCGGCTGCGGCGCCGACACACTGACGGTGCCGACCAGCGCGGTCTGGCCGTAGTCGCGCGAGCTGGCCTTGTCGCGGCGCGCGGTGCTCTGCTGGTGCGCGGGGTTGGCGTGGTTGGCATGGTGGGCGGCCCCGCTGGGTGCCTCGCTGCGTCCATCGTTCCCATCGTGCCCGTCGTGCCCGTCACGTGCGGCTAGCTGCGCGTGCGCTGTCTCGTCGTCCGCCGGTTCGACGCGGGCGATGCGGGCGACGGGTTGCGCGGCGTGCAGCGCGCTTTCGCCGCCTGACACACGCTGGCCGCCGTGTCTTTCTGCATGCCGGTCGCGGTGCTTTGCCGCCTTCTGATCGCCGAACAGGCCGCCTTCGGCGCTCACCAGAATGCGCGTGCGCAGCCGGCGCGTCACGCCCGCGGTTTCGATCGGCAGCGTGACGCCGTCTTCTTCCTCTACGGGCGCCGCGGCGGACGTCGAGCGGAACCAGTGGACCGGCGTGGCATGCACGGCTTCAGCGAGGCCATGCACGATGGAGCCGTAGCGCAGCACGTAGCCGAGCGCCGGCAGTCCGTGCTCGCCATGGTCGATCAGCGTGCGGCCGAAATGTCCGCGCTGCGAGACGTGGATGCGCTGGATCGCGGTTGCGTCGGCGGGCCAGCGCAGCGGTTCGAGGATCATGCGGCTGCCGTGCGAGACCGCAATCGCGCGCGGATCGGCAATCGAATCTTCCGGCTCGCGCGCGTCGATCAACGCGATCTTCAGCTCGCGCGTGACGCTGCGGCGCGCGAGCCAGCCGGCCAGCGCGAGCCCGACCGGCCCGGCGCCGACGATCGTCACGTCGAAATCGAACGCCTGCTGCTGCGCGCCGGGCTTCAGAATGACCGTCGACGGGGAAACATCGTTCATGGCGGGTTACTTCCTTGGTTCGTAAGCCGCGCGGGCTTCCTGCATCAGCGCCTCGATTTCCCCGGCGGCGACCGGCACGTCGCGCGTCATCAGCTCGCAGCCGTCCGGCGTGACGATCGCGTCGTCCTCGATGCGGATGCCGATGTTCCAGTAGCGCTCGGGCACGCCTTCAGCCGGCCGCACGTAGAGACCCGGCTCGATGGTCAGTGTCATGGAAGCCTGCAGCGTGCGCCACGGCAGCACGCCCGCTTCGTCACGCGGCGCGCCGCGTTCGCGGTAGTCGCCGACGTCGTGCACGTCCATGCCGAGCCAGTGGCCGGTGCGATGCATATAGAAGGGCGCGTAGGCGCGCTCGGCGATCACGTCGTCAACGGACGCGAACTTCGCGCGGTCGACGATGCGCGTGTCGAGCAGGCCTTGCGACAGCACGCGCACGGCGGCCTGATGCGGCTCGTCGAAGGTGACGCCGGCGCGCGTCGCGGCAATCGCGGCCTGCTGCGCGGTCAGCACGATGTCGTAGAGTTCGCGCTGCGGCGCCGTGAAGCGGCCGCTCGCGGGAAACGTGCGCGTGATGTCCGACGCGTAGCCGTCCAGCTCGCACGCCGCGTCGATCAGGATCAGGTCGCCTTCCTGCGCGATCGCATTGCCGGCCGGGTAGTGCAGCACGCAAGCGTTCGCGCCCGCCGCGACGATCGACGTGTAAGCGGGCGCCTGTGCGCCGAACTTGCGGAACGTGTAGAGCAATTCCGCTTCGAGCTCGTACTCGCGCACGCCCGGGCGGCAGGCCGCCATTGCCCGGCGGTGCGCCTGCGCGGAAAGCTGGCCGGCGCGGCGCATGATGGCGAGTTCGTGGTCGTCCTTGACGAGCCGCATCTCGTCGAGCAACGGCAGCAGATCGCGCGCGGCCGTGGGCGCAGCCACGCCGCTGCGGCCCTGCATGCGCACGGCCTCGAGCCAGCCGCGTACCTGGCCGTCGAGCTTTTCCGACGTGCCCAGCGCGTAGTGCAGCGACGGCTTGTCGGCGAGAATGTGAGGCAGTTGCGCGTCGATTTCGCCGAATGCGAACGCGGCGTCGAAGCCGAACGCGACGCGCGCGCCGTCGGGCCCGAAACGAAAGCCTTCCCAGATCTCGCGTTCGACGTTTTTCTCGCGGCAGAACAGGATCGACGCGGGTTCGCCGGCAGCGGCGCTGGCGTCGAGCACGAGCAGCGCCTCGGGTTCCGTGAAGCCCGTCAGGTAATAGAAGTAGCTGTCGTGCCGGTACGGATAATCGGCGTCGCGGTTGCGCAGCGCTTCGGGCGCGGTCGGGACGATGGCGACGCCGCCGCCCGCTGCGCGCAGCGCGGCGAGTACGCGCTCGCGGCGCGCGCGGTAGACGTCGATGGCGATGGTGGGTTCGGTCGGCTGGTTCATCGTGCGATTGTAGCGCCCAATGCGCAGACGGATTTTGCGCGGCCGCGCGCGCCTGGCGCCGCCGCGACCGCACGTGCCGGTCCGGGCGCGACGCTCGCACCGGTTTATTTAACCGCTGCAGCGTCGCCTGGCCATTCGGCTGGCTAGACGCGGCGCGCGTGGCAGGGCAATGTTGCAATCCATCCACAGCGATCGCGCGGGCGGCTCGCCAGGCGCGCGCGGGGCGCTCGCGCACGCCGCCAAGCACTTATACTTGCGCCGGATTCAGAAAAAGGCAGATGGCAATGATGAAACTCATCGGTTCGCTCGCCAGCCCGTTCGTGCGCAAGGCGCGCATCGTGCTGGCCGACAAGAAGATCGACTACGAGCTGGTGCCCGAGAACGTCTGGGCGCCGGATACGCGCATTCATACCTTCAATCCGCTCGGCAAGGTGCCGTGTCTCGTGATGGAAGACGGCGAAGCGGTATTCGACTCGCGCGTGATCTGCGAGTACGTGGATACGCTGTCGCCGGTCGGCAAGCTGATCCCGCAATCGGGGCGCGAGCGCATCGAGGTGCGGTGCTGGGAAGCGCTCGCCGACGGTCTGCTCGACGCCGCCGTGCTGATTCGTCTGGAGAGCACGCAGCGCACGCCGGAGCAGCGCGTCGACGCGTGGGTGGCGCGCCAGCAGCGCAAGATCGACGAAGCGCTCGTCGCCATGTCGCAGGGGCTCGGCGGCAAAGCGTGGTGCGCGGGCAATCACTACTCGCTCGCCGATATCGCCGTGGGCTGCGCGCTGGGTTACCTCGACTTCCGCATGCCCGACCTGAATTGGCGCGATTCGTATCCGAACCTCGACAAGCATTTTCAGAAGCTTTCGCTGCGCCAGTCATTTATCGATACGATGCCGGCAGGCTGAACGGCTAAAAGCGAATCTGCTGACATTTACAGCGAGTTTGCAAAATTGCGTTAATCGTACTTTCAAAGTCATGAATTAACGCTTTCAGATGTGGTAAAAAAGCGCCTCCCGCCAGGCGCTTTTTTTTTCGTCTGCCATGTGGGGCAATGGTTATGCAGTTCACATATCCGGCGAGATTTTTTTGCTGAATGCGGCCATTGCAAACGGACGGCGAGTTGATCGCGCCGTCAAACGAATAACACACAAAGAGACTTTCACGATGAAACCGTATGGCCTCGTTATTGCCGCATCCGTGTGCGCGCTGTTTGCCGCGTGTTCCAATGTCAACAGCCTCGATCCGTCCGCGCTGATCCAGTCCGGCCAGCTCGCCACGCAGGCGGCCACGCTGTCGGACGCCGACGTGCGCGCGCTCACCGACAAGTCCTGCGCGCAGCTCGACAGCGAAAACACCATCGCGCCCGCCAACAGCAAGTATCAGAAGCGCCTCGCCAAGATCGCCGCGCAACTGGGCGACAACATCAACGGCACGCCGGTGAATTACAAGGTGTATGTGACGAAGGACGTCAATGCGTGGGCCATGGCGAACGGCTGCGTGCGCGTCTACAGCGGCCTGATGGACATGATGAACGACAACGAAGTGCGTGGCGTGGTCGGCCATGAAATGGGCCACGTGGCACTCGGCCATACCAGGAAGGCGATGCAGGTGGCGTATGCGACGTCGGCGGTGCGCTCGGTGGCGTCGTCGGCGGGCGGCATTGCGGGCGCGCTGTCCGGTTCGCAATTGGGCGAATTCTCGGAGAAGCTGATTAACGCGCAGTTCTCCCAAACCCAGGAAACCGCCGCGGACGATTATTCGTTCGATTTGCAGAAAAAGAAGAATCTCGACCCGTCGGGTCTCGTCACGGCTTTCAATAAACTCGCGCAAATGGATGGCGGCAAATCGAGTATGTTGAGTTCGCATCCGGCGTCGCCGGCACGGGCGCAGCATATTCAGCAGCGCATCGCGTCGAATCAGTAACTTTGTCGGGCGAATAAAAAAACGCGCGCTGCCGGTCATGCCGCAGCGCGCGTTTTCTATTGCCGTCTCAATTGTTTATTCGGCGCCGTTTGCGGCCTGACCGCTTTTGCGTCGCGCCATGCCCGGACCGAATGCAAAGCCGAATGCGAGCAGCAGGAGCGACACGGCGAGCACCGTATTATTGCCGCTCGTCACGTACGGCGTGCGGCCGGCCGTGCCTTGCACCGTCACGTCGAGCGAGCCGATGGTGTAGGGCGTGAGCTTGCCGAGCACCTTGCCGTTCGCGTCGATTGCCGCTGTCATGCCGGTGTTGGTCGCGCGCAGCATCGGGCGGCCGGTTTCGAGCGAGCGCATGCGCGCAATCTGCAGATGCTGGTCGAGCGCGATGGTGTCGCCGAACCACGCGAGGTTGGTCGAGTTGACCAGCACGCCGGCCGGCGTCTCGCTCTCGCGGATGGTTCGCGCAATCTCCTCGCCGAAAATGTCTTCGTAGCAGATGTCGACTGCGACCGGCTGGTTGTGCACGACGAACGGCTTTTGCACGGGGCCGCCGCGCGCGAAATCGCCGAGCGGAATATTCATCAGATTGACGAACCAGCGGAAGCCCCACGGGACGAACTCGCCAAACGGCACGAGGTGGTGCTTGTCGTACCGGTAGATGTCGCGTGTGCCCGGGGTGACGCCGAAGAGGCTGTTCGTGTAGTCGACCACGCGCCCTTCGGGCGTGACAGAGCCGCCGATGGCGCCGAACAGCACGGCGCTGCCCGTGGAGTCCGCGAAGCTGCGCACCGCCGACGCAAACGGCACTGGCAACTGTTGGGCGAGAACCGGAATGGCGGTTTCGGGCGTGACGATCAGGTCGGCGGGCTTCGACGTGATCATCTGCTGATACTGGTCGATGGCGGCGCGCACGCCTGCTTCCTCGAACTTCATGTCCTGCTTGACGTCGCCTTGCAAGAGACGCACGCTCAGCGGCGCGTTCGCCGGCACGGTCCAGCTCGCGAGGGGCAGCAGCAGACCCGCCGCGATCAATACGAGCGCGATGCCGCCCGGCAGCGCAAAGCTCCCTGCACGGCCGCGCGCGCTTGGGCGAACTGCAGGCCGCGCG